>Ga0182030_10006434_pt1 | contig 24785 bp, 24 predicted proteins | sample 812S3MmetaG_FD_121299 | JGI IMG/M metagenome (GOLD analysis project Ga0182030, IMG submission 121299) | Permafrost microbial communities from Stordalen Mire, Sweden - 812S3M metaG (Illumina Assembly) | ecosystem: Environmental > Terrestrial > Soil > Wetlands > Permafrost | place: Sweden...
CCTGGGTATTGCCGGGAACATATACAGTTAAGCTTATAGCAGGCGGGAAAGTTTATACTCAACCCCTAATTGTGAAAATGGACCCGAGGGTAAAAACATCAATCGATGCTTTAATAGAACAGCATGATTATTCTATGCTTTGTTACTACGATGAACAAAAAGCGTTACCCTTATTGAAAAATATCAATTCACTACAAGCGCAATTAAAAACGTTGCCCGCAAAAATACCTCAAGGAAACCATGACAGTTTGCGAAATGAAATTGATACTTGCTATTTTAAATTGGGAATGCTGAATCATCTTTTGACAGAAGGCATACCCGAAGGCATGGAATCATTAAAGGATGAATTGGGGGGACTCTCCGGAACCATAGAAGGAGTAGATGTGCAACCAACCACCCAATGCATTGCCGAAGTTAATTCAGCGAATGAACAATTTGAAAAATTATGGAATAAATGGAATTTATTACAACAAGAATTGAAAGGACTGGACACGATGCTTAAAGCCTCAGGATTGACAGAATTGAGGTGGGAATGAGATAATATCTTGTTAAAATCGTAAATTTGCATTCTAATAATTGGTCAAATGTCCATAGTTCCCAATTTGAGGTTTTCCAGTCATGAAGTTTGGGTTACATTACTTCTGTTTGTCTGCCTATTGCTGTTTGCCTGGGTAAGAATTACGAATCCCAAAAAAATACCTTCTTTAGTAACCGGCTTTTTCAAGGGCAGCGCAACAGAGGAAAAAACCATTACCCCCGACTCTATTGCGTTGTTTTTCGTCTTTATCTGTTCTGCCGCATTGCTTATTATGCAAGTATTCCGGTTTAACAACATACAAGTACATCTTAACAATGGGGAAGAATTTCTATTGATAAGCCTGGTTTTACTTGGTTACTATCTTCTAAAAACAGTGTTTTTACTTTTATGCGGAACCATTTTTCAGGTTGAATCTAACTCCAGGGATTATATTAATGAAATATATGCATCTGCCCACCTTGCTGCTTTAGGCCTCTTGCCGGCTGTTATTATCCTCACTTTTGTCAATAACATTGATAAAGAGGTGTTTGAAAAGGGTATTTTAACCCTTATATTCCTATTATTTCTTTACCGTACCGCAAAAATGTTTATTCTTATGATGAAAAGGGGATTAAGTATGATATATTTATTTTTGTATCTTTGCGCTCTTGAAATTATTCCTTTAGTGCTTCTATTTGAATACAGAAAGGGTATGAATTTCTAATCTTTCGGAAAAAAAATTAGGTAAGGAAGTTCATTATTGATGAAGATTAAAAAAATACTTATTTCACAGCCTAAGCCGGAACTGGAACGTTCCCCTTATTTTGAAATTGCTAAAACTTTTGGATTAGAGATTCATTTTCGTCCATTTGTGCAGGTGGAAGGGATTCCGGCAAGAGAATTCCGTAAGCATCGTGTAGATATTTTATCCTACACAGCCATTATAATGACCAGCAAAAATGCGGTTGACCATTTCTTTAGAATTTGCACTGAAATGCGCATTATAGTTCCGGAAACCATGAAATATTTTTGTATTTCGGAAACTACAGCCTATTATCTTCAAAAATACATTCAGTTCCGCAAGCGGAAAATATTCTTTAGCAACCATTCATACGCCGACCTGGTAGACCTTATTCGCAAAAAACACAAGGATGATAAATATTTATTGCCTTGTTCCGATGCACCTAATGAAGAGTATACCAATCTGCTTGAAAAGGAAGGAATACGTTACATCAAGGCCCCTTTATACAGAGCTGTAAATTCTGATATTAAAGATGTAAACTTTGCAGAGTACGATATGATAGTACTCTTCAGTTCAGCCGGTTTAAATTCCTTGTTCAGCAGTTTTCCCGATTATAAACAAAACAATACTGTTATTGCTGCTTTTGGCGAACAAACTGCAAGAGCCGTTATGAATTCCGGTTTAAAGTTTCATATTCTGGCTCCTCAACCCAATTCCCCGTCTATGGCATCGGCTATGGATTTATATTTAAGGGGGCAATATGTACTTTCCGACGATCCTTTTGCAAACATGGGTCCTCCTCCTAAAGCAAAAAAACCATCAAAGCCCAGTGCGCCTAAAAAACCTGAGCCCGGAAAGAAAGAAGAGAATCAAGAAGAAAAGGCCCCTGTTGTTATTCCTAAAAAACCAATTCAAAAAATTGTTACCGAAAAGAAAACCGTGGTGAAAAAGAATAGCCCTGCTCCTAAAAAAAGCAAGCCTGCAGCTAAAAAGAGTAGTCCCGCAGCTAAAAAAATGAAGCCGACAGCCAAGAAAAAAATAGTGCTTAAAAAGAAACCCTCTCCTAAAAAGAGTAATCCTGTAGCCAAGAAAAAGCCACCGCTTAAGAAGCTGTCTCCTGCTAAAAAGAGGAACCCTGCAGCTAAAAAAATGAAGCCGACAGCCAAGAAAGCTAAAAAAAGCGGGAAAGGTAAGAGGTAAGTTTACATCCAATTATTTTATGATGACTGAACTTCGCCGCAAACAAACCTTGCGAAAACACGAACGTTTGTATGAAAAAATAGCGCTGGACTTGGTTTTTCAGAATGGGAAAGTAATTCATAGCCCACCCATAAAAATGCTCTGGATACTTGATAAAAGAAAAAGCAATGTTCCCGTAAAAGCAGCTTTTAGCGTTCCGAAAAGGATATTTAAAAATGCTGTTACACGCAACCTGCTTAAAAGAAGAATGCGGGAAGCATACAGGAAACATAAGATTTTACAAGTGAAGTCGGAGAATACCTACGCCCTTATGTTTATATATACGGCGCGTAAAATAAACCCTTATGCCGAAATAGAATCTAAAATTGTACTAACTTTACAACACTTTAAAACTGCAATCGGTGCTGAGTAAATTTCTGATATTGCTAATAGGACTTTATCAAAAAATGATTTCTCCCTGGCTAATGCCAGCCTGCCGCTATACTCCATCCTGTTCTGAATACAGCAAACAAGCACTTCAAAAATACGGGGCATTTAAAGGCTCCTGGCTTTCAATAAAAAGAATTGTGTCGTGTAATCCGTTTAACCGCCACAGCGGTTATGATCCTGTTCCCTAAAATTATTTATGATGAAATATTTTTTTCAGAAAGTGAGGAAATTGCGTTTGTTATTGGCTTTTATGGCCATTGGAAGTTATGCATTTCTGTCGTATAGTTTTACGGATAATTATTTCGAAATCTCAAAAAATCTCGATATAATGACTACGATGCTCAGGGAATTAGATCTCCATTATGTGGATTCTATTAAAGCCGGAGCACTCATTAAAACCGGCATGGATGCGATGCTTGCATCTCTTGACCCCTATACCGAATACATTCCGGAATCTGAAATTGAAGACTTTCAGTTTATGACCACAGGTGAATATGGCGGTATAGGAGCCCTTATACAAAAGGACAGCAATATAATTGAGGTGGCAGAACCTTATGAAAACTCCCCTGCCGAAAAAGCCGGACTTCGGGCAGGTGACAAAATTGTAAGTGTGGATGGTATTTCTTTATCAAACAAAACAACCGACGAAGTAGGCAAGCTGTTAAAAGGGGAACCGGGCACTACAATCAAACTAATGGTTCTTAGCCCAAATAGCTCTGCACCGGTTGAAAAAACAGTGATACGAGAATCTATTAAAGTAAGCGATGTGCCTTTTTTCGGTATGATTTCTGATGATATTGGTTATATACGCCTTACTGAATTTACACAAGATGCAGGTAAAAACGTAAGAAATGCCCTTATTGAACTTAAAAAGAACCCAACCCTTAAAGGAGTGATTTTAGATTTGAGAAGTAATCCGGGAGGCTTGCTTAATGAAGCTATTAGTGTGGTTAATGTATTTGAACCAAAAAATCAATTAGTGGTGAATACACGCGGAAGGATGAAAGAATGGAACCATATTGATTTAACTAACGACGACCCGGTAGATACTAATATTCATGTTGCAGTGCTTGTAAACAGCGGCTCGGCATCGGCATCAGAAATAGTTACGGGCACCTTTCAAGACCTTGACAGGGGAATAGTAATTGGAACAAGGACCTACGGCAAGGGATTGGTGCAGCAAACCACACCATTAAGTTATGATGCACAGCTTAAATTTACGATTGCTAAATATTACATTCCCAGCGGCAGGTGCATTCAAGCCCTCGATTACAGCCACCGCAATGCAGACGGCAGCGTAAGCAAAGTTCCCGATTCACTTAAATCAGCTTTCAGGACCAAACACGGCAGAATGGTATATGATGGCGGGGGCATTGAGCCTGATATGGTAATGACTCCTCATAAATACAGCACTATAGCCATTAACTTGCAAACACACTTTTTAATTTTCAATTACGCCACCTTGTATGCGTTAAAACATCCTGAAATAGCTTCTCCCGGAAAATTTTCATTAACTGAAGAGGATTACCAGGATTTTGTGAATTATGTTAGAAGCCAGAATTTCCAATACACTACAAAAACAGACCAGCTACTAAAACAACTGAAAGAAAGTACTGAAAGTGAAAATTATTACAATGACCTTAAGGATGCCTATTCAAAAATTACAACTGATATTACGGAAGCAAAGAAGAACGACCTGATTAAAAACAAGGATGAAGTAAAGGATCTTCTGGAGGAAGAAATAGCTTCGCGCTACTATTACGATAAAGGACGCATACAGTCAGGACTTAAAAATGATAAAGAAGCTCAAAAGGGAATAGCATTGCTTAATGACGACGTGAAATACGACTCTATTCTTAAAACAATAGTTCCTGCTAAACGCCCTTTCCATAATCCTGCATTAAGCAGCTGGCCACCTAAAGAGGCAAAATAAAAAATTGATATCCGTTCTGGAATTTAGTTGCCCGTATCCGTGCCCATATCAGGCCCGGAATCAATGTTATTATTCTTTCTCTTGAAAATGGAGATATCCATTTGCCCGAACCGGTAGCTGAAATTGAGTGAAAAGTATGGAGCTAGGTTTCTGCGCAGTGTAGTTTGATAAAATAATGGATAGCCGGCTTCGTTCGTTGCAGTAACATCCGTGCCATTTACAGCCGTAGCAAAAACATCTCGTACATTAAAGGTAAAAGATGCTTTATTGTTTTTCAGAAATTCTTTCTTAATAGCCGCATCCAATGAATAGGTGGGAATAATGTATCCGCTTGAAGATGGAGTTACACCACCGTAGCCCCCGCCGCCCCATCTGCCCCCGCCGCTTCCACCAACCGGAACTTGAGTTTTAGATTGGTAGCTTCCGTTAAGCTGTATAGTGAAATTTTTAGGTAATTTGAAGGTAAGATTTAATTTGGCAAAATAACTGAGATAGGGCTTGGTAGTATCTGGTATATTCAGGTTAGTAGCGTTAATACCTGATTCGTATAGATTGTAGTTGGCAGTAACGTCGAGCCAGTTAGTGGGTGAAAATTGTGCAGTTGCTTCAGCACCTTCCGAATAAGCTGAATTCGCATTTGCATAGCTGTTATAATATACTTCCTGTCCTAAGGTAGAATTATAGGATTCTGAATCAAGTCGAGTCGTAACAATGTCGTATGTGATTTTATAATAAGCAGATAAAAGCAATGAACTTCTTTTATCAAACGTATGCATATAGTTCAATTCAAATGAGTTTTGATACGCCGGTTTTAAATTTGGATTGGCAAATTGTATGCTTTCAGGATTGGAGTAGTTATTAACCACTAATTGATTGAATGACGGGCGCGTAATATGTGTGGTATAACTTAGCAGCAAATCACTTTTTTCAGTAAGATGATAAGTTATAAATGCACCAGGGAAAGGTTTCAAAAGATCTTGTTTGTTCAAATTACTAGTGGTAGAAGTGTCAGTTTGAGTTCCGCTATATAAGGATTCCTCTACCCGAAGGGCTACCTGGTAACTCAGACGGCTTGTCAAATCATGGCTGAAGGTAAAATACGCAGCATATATCTGTTCATTAAATATATAATCTGTACTTTCCGTATTTACGGTCTCTTCATTTAATATGATATTATTATTCGAAGTTACATTATTCAAAGTTGTCATTAAACCGCAATCCAGCCTTATTTTTTTAGTTATAGGGTCACTATAATCAACTTTTCCAACATAATAATAGTTCATTCCGCTGGTTATCTGTTGTTGATTAGAGTTTGCTATAGAATCTTTTGTATAATTATCATTATAAAAATTAGATAGGCTATTACCGGTTGAGCTGCCCACGTTTGCTGTTACACTTGCCGTTATGTTTTCATCTTCTTTAGGGAACAAATGCTTATATAGAACGGATGCCCCGGGGTTATTAAATACTCTGTTGGTACTGGAGTTTTCGTCGGAATAGGAAATGCCTTCAGGAGAACCCGGTGTTACGGTATATGTGTTTGTATGTAAAAAATCAGTAACATTAAAATTACCGGTTGCATAAGTAGCGGAGACTGTAATGGTGTTGCGGTTATCAATAAAATAATCAAAACCGGTCCTTACATATGCGAAATACCCATCCATTGTATTGGTGTCTTTTTGACTATTTATAAGGTATGGAAGCGTTTTTAATTGTCCATTCACCGTATCTTTTGTTTCGCTGCCATACATAATTCGTTTAACCTGATGGTAATGCAGGTTAAGAAACCAGTTTATCTTTCCTTGCCTTAAATTAAAATCAAAGCCGGCATTGTATTTGCCGTATTGGTCAATACCAGCGCGAATAGAGCCATTATACCCTATGGCCTGGTTATGCTTCATAATAATATTTATTATTCCGCCTGTGCCGGCAGACGCATCAAACTTGGCGGAAGGATTGGTGATAACTTCGATTTTATCAATTTCATCCGACGGAATCTGATCAATGGTTAGTGTAGTTGGCAACCCATCCACATAAATTGTGGGAGATGCATTTCTCAGTGTTACATTTCCATCAATATCCACATTTACGGCAGGAATGGTTTTCAATACATCCTCGGCAGTTCCACCTGTAGTAGTAAGGCTTTTGCTAACATCAAAAACTCTTTTGTCGAGTTTAAGTTCCATAGGTGGCGCTTCTCCGTTAACCGTAACCGCTTTTATTTGAGTAGCATCGGGTCCTATTTTTATATTACCTAAATCTTTGTCCACTGCATTTATAAGGCTCGACATGGCATTGGGGTCAGGAGGGCTATCGGTATTTAGGTTCTGAGCCTTTTTTGCATTTTTCATCAATTGACCTAAATCAAATGAAACTGTTTTTGAATAGTTATGATATCCCATTGCGTTTATTTGTATGGTAAATTGACCCATAACCGGAAGTTTTTCAAAACTAAATTCTCCATTATCGCCTGTTAACAAGCCTTGCAGAGCTACTGTTTTAAGTGTATGCGATACTGAATCCCACTGGGGGCCTGAAATTTGAATTGCCGCAAAAGGAATAGCTTTCCCCGTAATGCTGTCAACTACCTTTCCATAAAAGTGCCCAACTTTAGCCTTTGCACCTTTAAAACCTCCGCCCATAGCACCTCCCGGCATTTGGGCATAAGAAGCATGAACAATAAAAATTGCGATAAAACCGGGGAAAAGTTTTTTTATCATACCTGAAAAAGGGGATTATTTTATAAAGTATCGTGATTTGTCTTTGGGTTGTTGGATAAAGTGTGATGACGTACACATTCCTCAGATATATTGTCAATTAACTGATCATATAGTTTCTGTTGCCCGCCGTTGCAAATATTTTTTATGCTTATAAAGTTCGAATATAGTTCTCTTTCCATTGTTACTTTCAGTATACCCATTGAATCGGCACAATGAAATGCAGCGGTGCTGTCTTGATTATCTTTCAGCGAATTGAAAAACTTTGTCTGGATTCTAATATATGCGCGCATATATGTATCAAGCAAATTGTAGTGCAGTGCCAATATTTTATCCAACTGCTTTTGCTGTAATGTATCCAACCCGAGTGTCTTTACCAGGTAAATTCCTCCGCTATTGCGGTCATTCATAAGGGTAGTGGTTTCAACTTCCTTTTTGGGATGATGAAGCCTGCGATGCCCCATCCACCATTTACCAATAAAAGCCACATTAAAAACGAGCAGTATTATCAGGAGAATATTTGTTAATTTGGTGTTCTTCATTGGTTGGTAAAAGATTTTTCTTGTTTACAGGATCAACAAAAATTGTTACAAATTTATAAATGTCCTTTAAAGTAGGAATATTAACATTTATGTCTGATTAGTTCCATTGTGAATTATAATGATTTCTGAAGCCACCGCAGCATCTTCCCCTGTGATAACTGCGGTAAGCTCCGAAACTACGATGGAAGGAAAAACTGTCATGCCGCCTTCCTCGAAATTCGTTATGTATAGCTATTCTGTTCTCATGTCCGTGATGCAGGGAAGATTTTATCCATCCTGCAAGAAATAAACCGTTTATAGCAACTAAAGCAATTAAAAGCGCATTGGTTAGTTTAGGGTTATTCATGGGCCGGAGTGTTTACGGTTAGCAACTCGTCATTAGTATCATTTATCTGATAATCATTAACAAAATCCCTTATAGTAACAAATTGCGCAGGACTTTGCGTTGGTTGGGGACTAAGTGCAAGTCGCAAAGTGAATATATTTATAAGAATGAGTACAAAAACAGCTGCCACTTTTAATAATGGGGAAATGGTATATATACTCCTTACATTATTTTGTTGTGTATGTAACCTATTTATTACCCTGTCCGAAAAACCAAAAGGCAATTCAACAGGTTCTATATTGTTAACAGATTTTAAAGCTCTGTTTATTTGATCTTCTATGTTCGGGTTCGTTTCCATATACGGTTAATTAGACGATTGTATGATTAAGAACTTGCGTTACTGGTATAATAGGCTTGTAATTTTTTGCGTAATCCTGCACGTGCGCGCGAGAGTAAAGACTCAACAGCAGAAACACTTACAGCCATAGTTTCAGCTATTTGCTTGTAGTCCATGCCCTGCATTTCGTAGAGGTTAAAAGCCGTTTGTTGGTTTTCGGGTAAAGTGGCAAGGGCACCATATAGCGCTTTGGCATGTTCCTTGTTTTCAATGGCTATGCCAGGATGCTGAAAGTTGGATGGAAGCTCAATAGGGTTATCATCCTTATCAAATAACGATTGCATAATACCATGCCGTTTTTGCCGCTTGGAATATTTTATATGATCATAACATTTGTTTAAAGCAATACGGAAAAGCCAGGTCTTTATATGGGCACCCTCTCTAAATGAACCAATATGCTTATAGGCTTCTACGAATACATCCTGTGTAATGTCCTCTGCATCTTCCCTATTGGGAATCATACCAAGGCATAGATTGAATATACCTTTACCGTGCATACTCATCAATTGACGAAATGCCTGCTCGTTTCCGGCTTTTAATTCCTGAATATCTACTTCCAACTGATTGATCCTTTTGGCTTATTGACGATTTTTGGAGTGCAAAACTTTCGCCAAGATAATAATATATAAGGAATTTTAACAAATCATACGTCTTTCTACTTAATAGAATATAAATCATTATCAAATCCTTATTCCTAAATTTGCAGCTATTATTAAAGCACTTTAAAATAAAACTATGAGCAAAAAGAAAATAAAAGTCGGAAATATTGAATGCGGAGCAGACCAATTATTCCTCATATCAGGACCTTGTGTTATTGAAGATGAATCTATCATGTTCAAAACAGCCGAAAAACTGAAAGAAGTAAGCCAGCAACTGAATATACCTATCATATATAAGTCGTCTTTTTTAAAAGACAACCGCAGCGATCTGAAATATTACGACGGACCGGGATTAAAAAAAGGCTTGGAAATGCTTGCCAAAGTGAAGGAGAAATTCGGGTTCCCTATCCTTACCGATATACATTATCCTGATCAGGCAGCCCCGGCAGCCGAAGTATGCGATGTATTGCAAATACCCGCATACCTCTGCATGCAAAGCAGTTTGATGGTGGCAGCAGCCAAAACAGGATGTGTTATCAATATTAAACATGGACAGTTTCTCGCACCTGAAAATATGAAGCATCCCGTTAAAAAATGTGTAGATAGCGGTAATGACCAGATCATTCTAACCGAAAGAGGATATACTTTCGGATATAACGATTTGGTTGTTGACCCCCGCAGCCTTTACCATATGAATGAAATTGGCTACCCGGTAGTGTTTGATATTACACACTCCATACGTAAATATGGCATACCCAGCGCCGATGCAAAAGGCGGTGCAAGGGAGTTTTTACCCGTTATAAGCCGCGCAGGCGTGGCCTCGGGAGTAGATGGTATTTTTATTGAAACCCATCCTGATCCTTCAAAAGCCTTATGCGATGCTGCCAGCCAATTAAGCGTTTACGACCTTAAAGCCTTTTTAGAACCGTTGATTGAATTGCATAATATTGAGGTGAAGTATAGGGGGAGGTAAAACACTATGAATACTACTACAATTAATTTTCTCCAATCTTTCTTTATACTTTTTCACGCAACAATTGAAAATGTGACTATTGCAGGGAATATCGTTACAGGAATTGTAAAATGGCAAAAGTAAAGAAGATACACAGACATTTTCTTGGGATATTCCTGCTTCAGCTGAGCAATTTACTAATACAATAGTGTTGATTAATTATTTGTCAGAGAATAGTTTAGTAAGTATCGATAAAATAATTATGTCTGAGGACTCTCTTATTTCAAGACTAAAAGATATTGGTTGGGATTCACAAAAAATTAATACTTGAATAGCTTATCTATGTTCTATTAATGTTCCAATGGTTGATAATGGGGAAAGAACAGATTCCTTTTTTATACATTTCTAACTATTTTTTGCCTACCTTTGGATAAACAATAATATGAGCACAGTAGTTATAAATATAGATGATAGCGAGTTGCCTGGATTAAAGAAATTTGTCCGCGGGGCAAAGGCTACAATGCGAGTTGTAAAGGAGGAGGAAACCCTTTTCATTCCGCAATGGCATAAGGAAGAAACCATCCACAGGCTTACAACATCAAGTCAAACAGATTTTATTCCCTGGTCAAAGGCGAAGAAACAACTTAAAAGCAAGTAAAAATGCCCTTTGCAATATTAGTAGAGCCGCGGGCTTTAGCAGATATTCAGCAGGCAATAAATTACTACGACAGCCGCCAAGCCGGACTAGGAAAGAAATTTGAATCAGCAATTGACAATCATTTTTCAACTATCAGCAAAAACCCTTTCTTTCAAATTAGATATAATGGAATACGGTGTCTTCCCTTAAAGAAATTTCCATTTTTGATTCACTTTGTAGTTGATGAAAAAAGAAACGAAGTTTTTATTATTTCTGTTTTCCATACCTCTAAAAATAATACTGAATGGTTAATTGTATAATAGAGATGTTTTGCTACGCTCAACATAACAAACGTTTATTACACAGCCCTGTCTCCCCTGATAAGCCTGAACAAGATTGCTATAATGGCAAATATAAGCAGCAAGTGAATAAATGCACCTAAGCTGAACATAAAGAATCCAACGGCCCAGCCGATGATTAAAATTATAGCGATTAAATAAAGTAAGTTTCCCATGATATTTGTTTTTTTGAATAAATAAATTGAGCTGTTTTTACAATTAGATGCTTGGCTTTTCTCCGGCTGTTTTGCCTTGTGCAGCATGTTGATTTTTATCAGAATGCTTCTTTGATTTTTTGCTTTGGCTTTCTGACTGATCTTCCGTACCGCCATCTTCTCCGGCCACCGGGATGTTATAATTATGACCGTGGCCTTCTCCTATAAACTCTTCTCCTTCATTCTTGCTTTTATCAATAATTGTAGCAGGTGAATCCGGTATTGAAGGATTACTCTTTTTTATGTTCGCCTTATTATCTGAACCCGCTTCACTTTTTTCATTTGATTTCATTTTGTTTGATTTTTTTTAATTATTACATTTTGTTGCATTCCTTTTGACACACTACAGCATGGTCAAGATGTTTGTGTAAAATGGGGAGTGTTGCCACCGCCATTTGTCTTATAGCTGTATCACTTGCATTAGCCACCTCGTTTTCGAACAATGCAATAGCGCCTTTATGTCCGCTTACCATCATATCACTATATTGCTTGTCAAAATCGCTTGCCGATAAATTGCTTAATTTTTTGTAGCCATTTTGTGCATTACTATCTAATGTTGTGGGTATGGTTATTGATTCCTTCAAGGCAAGCGCTGTTAAATCACTTTCTGCCTTAGTATGGTCCTCCTCCATCATTTTTCCTAAATCTTTCACATCCGGCATAGTACCTTTTTGCTGAGCCAGTTGACCAAGTTTTATTTCTTCCAGGTTAATTCCGGCTACTGTAACAACAAACTTTGCATCATTTCCCATTTTAAGGGTATCGGAATTAGATGCATTGGCATTATTTATTATGTCTGTAGGTTTTTGTGTATTGCTGCACGATGTTATTCCTGCCAACGTTGCTGTTAGTAAAGCTGCCTGAAGTAGTATTGTTTTAATGGGACTTATGTATTTCATTTTGTTTTTTGAATAAGATTTAGGACGCAAAGATGGGTCTACAAATTAAGGACAGCCTTACATAATTTTTGAAAAGTGTTACATCATTCACATATTGTTTTATTAAGTGTGATATATGTAAGATCCATCTTTCAGGATGTAACACTTTAACGGGTATAGTATACCATTTTTGCATCGTAATTATTTAATTCCAAAATCATGAAAATTTTAGTCGTATTTATTGTCCTGATAGCCTCTCTGTTTGGGGTGAAAAGCGCTAACGCACAAGTTGCAGTTGGAGTAAGTGTTGGAATTGCTCCTCCGGAGCTTCCTGTTTATGCTCAGCCTCCATGCCCTACTGATGGATATTTATGGTCGCCGGGTTATTGGGCATATGGTTCTGATGGATATTATTGGGTACCCGGTGTGTGGGTAGCTCCTCCTGAGGTCGGATTTCTTTGGACTCCCGGATACTGGGGATTTGTAGATGGCGGTTATTATTGGAACGGCGGTTATTGGGGAGAAAATGTAGGCTTTTATGGTGGAGTATGTTATGGATATGGATATGGCGGAACAGGTTTTTATGGTGGAAGATGGCAGGGTGGCAGGTTCCAATATAATACCGCTGCATGGCATGTAGGGGGTGGATTTCACAATACCTATGTAGATAGAGGCGGAATGGCTAATAATGGAAGCCGCAGCAGTTTTAATGGGCGGGGCGGGGTTGATGCACGACCGAATGCATCGGAACAATCGGCAGCCAGAGAAAACCATGTACAAGCTACTTCTGCACAACAAAGTCACCAACAAAAAGCAAGCACCAGCAGAAACCAACTTGCATCTGTAAACCATGGAAGCCCTGCAACAACAGCCAGAAGCACAGTTGGTGGAGACAGGTTCAATTCTGCCGGACATTCTATAAGCACAATTCATTCTGCAAATTCCAGCCATACTTCAGCTGCTAATCATATGAGTAATCCTGTTACAACACATACTGCAAACAATGCAGCACACGGTAATTCAAGTCCGCAACAACATAATGCTATGCAGAGCAGATCTGCACCACAACAACGTATGGCTCAACCCGCTAATATGCAACGGTCAGCACCTCAGGGTGGCGGCAGCAGAGGCGGACAAGGTGGAGGAGCACGCATGGGTGGTGGCGGAAGAAGTTCAGGCGGCGGCGGCGGAAGAGGTGGAGGCGGTGGAAGACACTAACAAATAGTAACCTGTAATATTGCTTAAGGCAATTGCCATTTAATCTTACTTAATAATCGACTTATTCGTTTTATTATCAAATCTGTTAGTTCTCTTTAAGTATAACTTTTTAGGTAAAGAATATTTGCTTCCATATCAAAACTACTAAGCCCCTTCATACAGGGGCTTTTTCAATTAACATTTTTTAGGATTTAACTTTTCATTATCTTAGTAGTCTATAAAATGATTTCAAAAGTAAGATCGTCTAATTATTTATAGCTAACCAAATAAAATTTTAAATTATGAAACGCCTGGCAGTATTAATGATCGCAATGTCCTCCTTATTAGGAGTACCTAAGACTAACGCACAAGTTGCTGTTGGAATAAGTGTAGGTATTGCCCCGCCTGCAATACCTGTATATACCCAACCACCTTGCCCGGTAGAAGGCTATTTATGGACTCCCGGGTATTGGTATTGGGGCGCTGCCGGTTATTATTGGGTACCCGGAGTATGGGTTCGTCCTGCACACATAGGTTATTTATGGACTCCCGGGTACTGGGGTTTTGAAGGAGGCCACTATTGGTGGCATGGAGGTTATTGGGGGCCGCATGTAGGTTTTTATGGTGGCGTAAATTACGGATTCGGATATAGCGGAACAGGCTTTTATGGTGGCAGATGGGAAGGTGGCGCATTCCGTTATAATACAGCTGTATGGCGGACAGGAGCCGGTTTTCATAATACCTATGTAGATAGAACCGTTATCCATGAAAATGCAAATCGCAGTAGCTTTAACGGCCCAGGTGGTGTTAACGCACAACCTTCGAGGGAAGAACAGTCTTACAATCAGGAACAACATAATCGATCTACTATGGCACAACAAAATCATCAGAATGGCGCAAGTGCAAGCAGGTATCAACGTGCTTCTTTTAACGGAGGCAATCCTTATACCACAGCAAGGAGTAGGGTTGGCGGACAACGTTATAATTCCACAGGAAACGCCATGCACTCAGCACCGCGTGCTAATGGCGGACAAATGCAACACGGAGGAGCCATGCAAAACAGAGGAATGCAGGGCGGTGGCGGAAGAAGTTCAGGCGGAGGTGGCGGCAGCCATGGAAGGCGTTAAAGATGATGACAAGTATTTTAGTGCCTTAAAATTATATAGTCTACGTGCGAAGAACACGCCCTAAAACATATTCAGATTCATAAATGATAGCCTGCGAAGGGGTTTTGTGAGATAGCTTATTTTGAAAAGATTTAACAGCCTCCCAAACCTCTTCAACAGAAATTAGTTTCATACACTGATTATTTCCTTTGCAAGGAGGAATAAGGAATTCATGAACACAAGGACTGCAATAAACTTTTTTATAAATCAACTCTGAATTTTCTGATTTGGCAAATTGAACAGGAGAACAGGGTCCAAATAATGCAACTGTTTTTGTACCCTGCGAAAATCCTATATGCATAGGTCCGGTATCATTGGTTACTAAAAGCGATGCATTTTTTATCAGATAAATAAGGTTTACAAGAGCCAGTTTGCCCGATGTATCAATAACCTTTTCGTTCTTAAAAGCAAAGGAAATAGATCGGACATAATCTGTTTCGTCTTTAGAACCGATTAAAATAATTTTGTAAGCCGGAAATTGCTCCAGTATTTTACTTATCAGGAGAATATAATTTTCGGCTGGCCATCTTCTTTCCAGTCTTAAGTCCGATGCATTCGGGTTAATAACAATATACTTTCCCGGTTCAATATTTTGTTTAGCAAACACTTGTTCGGAATCAATCTGTTCCGGCTGAGTCAGATTTATTTTATCGAGCACAGTTATAATATTCTTGCAGCCTAACAGTCTTGCAAACTGAAGGTAGGCTTCTGATAATAGAGCATTTTGATTAAAATACATCATATGGGTAAATAAGCCCATTTTATATTTTTTATCGCTTTTGAAAAAGCCCAAACGATTAGTTGCCAAACTAAATGTTGTTATAAGACTGCTAAAATTGGAATAAATTTCAAGGTCAATAAATACATCCGGTTTCCTTCTCCATAGTGTAATAAGAAGTTTAGAAACCGACCCGAAAAGGGCAAAAACATTTTTATCTTTTACCGTTAAAACTTCGTCAACAGAGGGTATATGTTCCAATAAAATTTTATTAGATTGGTTGGTAATAAATATAATTCTGGCTTGTGGAAACTTCTCTCTTAATGTTTGAAGAAGCGGAGTAGCCTGAATGATACTGCCCATTCCAATATATTTAGAAATTAGTATCGTCTTGAAGGGCTTATCAAGTGAATGATCGATACGCAAACAGAAGCCTATTACGCGCACTATGAAATTCAATAAAAGTGTTGCAGGTGCCCCCAGCAAATTATCAATAAGTAATTTACGTTCGGTCTTCATGATTAATCGCCTTTTAGCAGGGCTATTTTTTTCAAATGTACAATTTCACCGCCTGGCGCAGACAAACTGATTTTTGTGTTTTCTCTGGCATACCAGTTATACTGACTACTGATGCGAATGGCAAATGTCCGCAAGCCTTCCCCGGGAGGCAGGGTGAAATCAACTATACCATTGGAAGGGCCATATGCAAATTGAATTTTAATAGGTGTTTCATTATTAGCATCCAGCGATATATATATATAGTTGCCCGTCGATTTATCAATAACCATAGGCAAGTCAAAATATACCGGTGATTTGCCGATAATAGTGTCTTTATCAGCAATTATTTTTTGGACTGAGGCGGTAGAAATCCTTTCATCATAATTAGCCCAAATATAAGGCAACATGCCAACTTCCCAATGTTGGGGAACAAGGGAATAAACATCGGGCAGGTATTTCACCTCGTCTATTTCTATACTTAAAACATTTTTAAAATGCTTTAAATAAAATTTCATTTTCCCACTTTCTGTATTGTTAACCGAATAATATATTTTGTGAGAAGAAGAATCGGAGAATACCGGTTTCATTTCATGTATACTACTATCATTCCATTTACGATAAGTCAGGCCATATTCACGAGAAGAATCTCTTGCATATGCTATTGTAATAAAAATATTTCCCTCACTTACTGTTGCTACACTATCAATGGGTTTATTTTTAAAGGCGCTATCCGAAAGAATACTTGCTTTTAAATCGGTTTTAAAAATAAAAAGTTGCTTTATACTATTCCTCAGGCTCGAACTCTTTCTTTTCCATATACAATAATTTTGTACAACTACAAAAGGCTGATATTGCTGATAAAGGTATTCCGCAATTCGATAATGCCGCAGGGCATTAGGTACGCCATCAGGCTCATTCCAAAACCACTGTGTAGCAGGAAGTGTATTTGCAAAAAGAAGTAAGGGAACTTTATAGTTGCCTAGGTTTTCTATAAATCTATTTTGCAAATAGTCATTATGCATCGAATAAGGACTTTGGAAAAAATAAGACGGAGTAATTTTATGCGTATAATAGTATAGCATCGGCTCATTTGAAAAATCTATAAATGTTTCATCATTCTTTAATTCGGTAGAAATAAATTTTTCAAAATCTTCAAAATTACTTTGAATACCGACAGAATCTATTTCCCTGTTAATTCCGGCCCGGGGTTGTATCTGAGCGAAATTATTCAATTTGGATTTCATGGATTCGTAAACTACAAACGGATGGCATTCAGGGTATTTAAATCCCGTTAATAGCAGAAAGGAAACAAAAAAGAAAAGCAGGAACTTACGAAAATGCGATTGGTGTTTGTAAAGCAAATAAACACTTCCGCTTAATATAAAAAAAATAAAGGAAGAAAGAAACTCATCGGTATTCTCAATAAAACTATGCCGTACGAGCCCGCGCTGAAAATTGGCAATATAAAAACCGATGCAAAACAAGAGACATATGGTTGCAAATTTTGAATTTTTAGATGTGCTGAACTTTTTAAAATGGAAGATAATATATGCGCCAAGCAATAAAGCAACAACTGGGAAAATAAAATATTGCATCTGAAAGACTCTGTCAGGCGGGTTATTGCTTAAGCCAATATAGCCATAAGACTGAACAGAAGAAAGATAATTATATTCATTAAGAAGATTACTTATAAGATTAATTCCATTCAGCAGAAACAAGAAAAACAGGATGAGAATACCGCTCAAAAAAACCGCCAGTGCAGTTAGCAGCAGGCGGCTATTTAATTTAATTGATTTGGCGAAAGAATAAATTAGTAAAACACCCAATATACTTATATCGCCTGCAACTCCTATATCAATTTTCCAAAGTACAAAAAACAGGAAGGTGCATAATAATAAGAGATAATTTTTGAACGAAGGCGGATGATAAATAATTTTATAAAGCACATATACAACTAATATAACTGGGAAAAAAGTAACTGTCAAATCCTTTTCAAGGGGAAACAATACCACGGTAAACAAAGCCACATAGGGATTATTCGTGAAATCCTTTATAATAAAATATGAAATTAGTGCGGCACATACCGGAAATATGAAATCGTAAATAAGAGGTTGCAAGCCGCTAAGCTTATTTAATATAGCATATAAATAAATGGTAACTATTTCAGATAACATATGTGAATTGAATTTTTCCAGTAATGGAACGGTATGGTATTTTAAAAACTCCATAACAGGTAAAAACCGATTAGCCTCTTCAAACACTCCTTTCGAATTATCTACAAAAAACGGATTGTAATAAATATAGGCTGTAATTCCAAAAATTAATAGGGGAAAGTAATAGTTTGATAGTATCTTATACAGGCTAAAATGCTTGATCTCTACCACGGGTTTTCTGCTCCGCACATAAATCCAGATAACAGTAAAAACGAATAATAACAGATATAATTTTAACGGAGAGAAATACAGTATTCCTTTATTATTTAGTATCAGATAGATTTCGTCTTTTAACACAGTATAAAAAGGTATCAGCATGATAGGAATTAAAATCCACGAAAACTTAATTAAAGCGGATAATGCCTTCAAATACGTTTGCCTCCTTAAATAAAATGCAACCGCAAAAAGAGCAAGAGCGCTAAAAATTATAATAGAACCGGAAAAATAAATCTTTACATTAATATGGAAAAGAGAAGCGCATTCTTTCAATAAGAAATAGAAACAAATGCCAATACATATTACAATGCCGAATAAAGCCGAATCAAAGAGTTTTTTATGTGCATTTTTTAAGAAAATTTCTTTTATTGCCAGGAAAATAATGGCTATAATTTGTATAAGAAAAATTAAATGTATACTCTCGGAACCGCTTAATTTAAGCACCTGAAGGAAAAGCAACAGGCACCCCGCCAATGAAGAAATATTGAGTATGTTAAGTGCCTTCAATATTCCTTGCTTTTTACGGGTAAATAAAAAGGCAAATAGATAAAAGATAGCATTTAACGCAAGAAACAGAAAGATTGAATTGTAAAAAAGAGAGGTCTTTCTGGCTATATCAATACCTTTTATGGTAGCGAATCCTATCATCCTCCCCGGGAAACGATGAAGGCTCAAGTCATAGTTCTCGATATAATAATAACAGATTCCTAAAGAATAGAATAATGCAATAAAAAATATATAGGCACCATTCTGTTTAATGAAACTAAACCATTCTTTCAAAAATGACAAACTATTAAAAATCCTTTTCATTTGCTAAATAGCTGGTTGTTAGGCGTGTCGATTTTAAGGAACAGTTAATTTGAATAAGCTGAACAATATTACAGTTTTTTTCATAATCTCAGATTGGCCATCTTTTAGATTGCTTTTGATTCCGAAGGGTTTCTTACCTTTACACCCACAAATAAATAACACAATGGAGCTATACCTTGATTCAGCAAACATGAAAGAGATTGAAGAAGGATTCAAACTCGGTTTCCTTGACGGATTAACTACTACACCTACCTTTATGCAACGGGAAGGTATTACCGACATTGACGGTACTATTCTTAAACTAAGTAAAATAGTTCCTGTTCTTCAAATAGAAGCCTTGGGTTCCAATGCAGATGAGATAAAGAAAGAAGCTTACCGCCAATTGGAGCTGGGGCTAGATCCGAAGAAAACGGTTTTTAAAATTCCTGTATCGCTCGAAGGGGTTCGCGCCTGCAAAATATTGCGCAATGACGGGCTTTTAGTAAATGTCCATCTGGTGTATACCCTACAACAGGCATATATGGCCATGCACGCCGGTGCAACTTATGTTTGTCCATTGGTAGGCCGCTTGCAAGACCAGGGGCATGATGCCCTTACCCTTATTGAACAATGCGTAGATGCGGTTGATTATTACGGATACGATACCAAAATAATGTTCAGCTCGGTGCGCCATAACGAGCATGTTCGTAATGCTATCAATATAGGAGTGCATACGATTACCGTACCATTGAAAGTATTAAAATCACTCACCGAAAATAACTTTACACAAGTTGGAACGGAGCAGTTCTTCCGCGATACGCGCATGATGATGGTGAAAGTAAAAGAAGCCATCCGTCCCGGAAACCCTTCCGTAAGCAACGAACTAACCATAAAAGATGCCATTATAAAAATGACGGAATATGGTTTTGGAACGGTTATAGTTACCAATAAAGATGGCAGTGTACAAGGTATATTTACCGATGGGGACTTACGCAGACTTTTGCAAAAAGATGGAGAACATATCTTAAATAAGAAGCTGAAAGAACTGGAATATAAAACCCCCATTAGTATTGATGCCAATGTTATTTTGAATGAAGCAGCAGCATTATTCAAGAAAACTAACGTAGATAATATAATGGTGACCGAGGGCGGAAAACCTGTCGGCATGCTGGATATCCAGGATTTGAAAAACGATTGATTTTATAATAAGTGGGTTTGGATTATAAAGAAATAGAAAATTTATTTAAAGGCAGATTCCTTACTCCTCCTGTTAATATAGAGGCAAAGCTCGAAAAAATAAAAGCCTATATTTTCGATTGGGACGGCGTTTTTAATAATGGCCAGAAAGATGAAGGGAATACCAGTCTCTTTAATGAGATTGATGCAATGGGCATAAATATGCTGCGCTTTAATCATTATAAACGAAAGGGTGCCGTTATGCCTATCTTCGGAATTGTTACCGGAGAAAGAAATTCTGCAGCACATACTTTTTCGGATAGAGAGCACATGGATTTTGTTTATTATAAGATTAAACATAAAAGCATTGCACTCGAACATCTCTGCAAGCAGCACAACATTGCTCCGGAAGAAATCCTCTTTGTTTTTGATGATATATTAGATTTGGATGTAGCAGCAAAAGTTGGCATTCGAATGATGGTTCAGCGCCCTGCAAATCCGCTACTTATTAAGTATGCTGAAAACAGGAATTTAGCCGATTACCTTACGGCAAACGATGGCAATAATCATGCAGTGCGGGAAGTTGTAGAATTACTTATAGGGCTTACCGGAAGATATGACGAAACATTAGCGGACCGTATTTCTTATAACGACCTCTACAGGAAATTCATCACCTTGCGGAATACCCTCCCTACAGCATATTATACGATTGACGGAGATACGATTGTTGCCAGGAAATTATAAAAGAAAAGCCATCCCCATTTCTGCGGGATGGCTTGTTTGTTTTAACAAAACACTTTATCCTAATATAAACCCATACCTCCTTTTGTGTTCGTTAATTTGCTTCCATTAAAATCCTCCAAAATTTACCCCGATAACATAAGCAGGCAGTTCAGGATAATTTGAAACAATATTCCCTACCGGAGCCCCAAGAATATTCCCTACCGGAGCCCCAAGAGCAGGACCCTGGATGGTTTTAAATAGATTTGATAAACGGTAATTGAAATATATGGATAGTCCTTTTGTACTTCCAAACCTAAAAGTAAGTCCATAATTATCAGGGCTAACATAGCTAAAGTTACGCTCAATAGTTTTTGTTGAAGAAGCATCGGAGGTATTACCATCCCAGGTAATGTATTTTGAATGAAAAGTCCAATCTAAATAAAAGCCACCATCTAAATAGATATTCTTTCCAAAGTGAAAACGATCATAAATAAGCCCGCCAAAATTTTGAAAACTTATTTTCTCCTGCTGATGTTGCACCTTAGTTGGAAAAGTTTTAGCCGAATCCTCATTGAAATAAAAGTCAGTAGATTTATAATAAACATCTAATCCAATACCATTCCATTTCACTAATTTTCTTTCCCAGCCAAAGCCAACAATAAATTCTCTTGAAGCACCATATTTTACAGGTGCTCCGGCTTGAGTTCCACCTATTACAAACCCTCCGCCTATAAAGGCATCTCCGGTTATAACTAATTTCTTTTTCCCTGTTATATCGGTATCCATTTGCATTATGTTTATCCTCTGGTTTCTGGGAGTAACAGGCTCCTCTGTATAATCCATTTTAATTGACCCGCCATCGGAAGAAGTTGTATTTTTTTGGGGAGGATTTCCAATAATATGAAGATAGCTTCCGTCTGTTGCATTTGCATCAATGCTGTTCGTTGCCCAAACGATTACATTAGAACCATCGGTAGACTTAGCCCATACACTCCCGGCTTTTAATAAACTACCATGAATATTAGATGCATCGGATGCTTTTACATCTAAGGAGTCAGTAGCGCCACTCAGCTTAACAGAGCTTGCATCATCGGCACGTACTTTAACATTTTTAGCGTGCACCAAAATATCGGCAGAACCTGCATCTGAAGCATATACCATTAAATTATCTGTTCTCAATGTATCTTTACATTCAAGGCTTGCAGCTTCGCTCACCTTTATTGATGTTATGTTTTTTACATGCAAATCTATAGAGCCTTTGAAAGATGAGGTAATCCGGAGAACTCCATCGTGCAGATCTATCTTGGGTTTTTTCTTAATAGAATCTTTGGCAGAAACAATTACATAATTACTGTCCGATTGAATTATATTTACTTTGGCTGCCGAGCTAATTTCGATGGCATTAAAATCGCCAAGATTTTTTTTAATTACATATTGTGCTTCCCCTTTTGCAAGAAATACCAGGGAAATTGCAAGACAAACTATTCTTTTCATAATGGCCTTTTGTGTTGGTTAATTTGACGTATGACGTGCTACTCCTTCAATAAGTTACAGTCAGGCTATTCTTTTACAGGGAACCCGATTTTTTTATTGCCCAAATCAAGCTGATATGCAATAATGGTGGTAGTATCGGAACCGTAGCGTTTTTCCAATTCAACATGTTGGCCTGTAATTGCATGCAGGCCCCGGCATGTAATCGTAGCTAGTTGAACAAGTGCCTTTTCTTTTTTCTTTTTCTTTGGCCTTTGTATTACCTGCCAACCATCGTCATTTGAATTTTCATTTAATACCACTGTATCATTTCCTGAATGCGTGGAAACAGGAATTTCCTTTTTGACAGGCACAACATGTTCATAAGGTGTCGCTTTATTTAATACTATAGAAGAAGAATCCTTCTGCATATTATACTGCACCCTTTTTTCGCTTGTATCTTGTTTGGGAAGTTGCTTCTTTATGATAGCAAACGGAGAATTTTTTAAGGTTTTAACAATTGGAATAGTGGGTGTAATCTTGGCCGAATCAATAGGTTTTACAATATGTGCGGCCACGGTATTACTATCACCTAGTTTATCATGCTTTACAATATTATTTCCATGAGGTATTCCACTATTATTCAATAATAGGTATACCCCTATAATTACTGCCACCGATGCTGCTGCAGACCAATAATAAAATACCGCAGGCCTTCTTCTTGTTTTTTTTAGTGAAAGCTTATCCTCAAAAATAATAGATCTATCGGGGGTTAATTTGGTTTTTGAATAAAGGTCAAAATCCTTTTGGTAAGATGGATTTTGGCGGATAAATATTTCTAATTCCTTTTGCAGTGAAGCAGTTAAAGTCCCTTCCATACATCCAATGGCATACTCATCAAAATTGGAAGAACTAATGACCACCAATTGTTTTTTTAATGCTTCTTTTCCATCGTATTTAATCCCTTCCGCATCTTGCAAAGTTATAGGCTCAAAGCTTTCAAATTCTTCCCTAAGCTCAGGATGCAGCTCTACAAATCCCATCAACTCTTTTACCAAAGACGAAGATAGCCTACCTTCATGGTAGTCTAAAAAATAAGCCTCGTAGTTATTTAAATTGATGTTCATCTTTCCATTCATATTACAGCTTCCATAGAACCAATATAACTCTTCAAAAATTTCCTTGCACGGAAAATATATACCTTCACTTGCGATTCATTTAATCCCGTTATTTTTCCTATTTCATCGTAATTATAGCCCTCGTAATCCCTCAGCATAATTACAGAGCGTTGTATATCCGGCAATTTACCCACCGCCTCATTTAAAACCTCTTTCAAATCGCTGTACGATCTGGTATGACTATGGCTGTATAAATGCGAATCCTCCAACCTTTCCTGCCTGCCATCGCTCCTGAAGCGGTCTATCATGGTGCGATAAGCGGTAGTGAACATATAGCTTTTAGCATTCGTACTGGATACATCATTCACTTTCAGCCACAGTTTTTCATAGGTATCCTGAACTATATCCTTAGCCTTATCGGTATCCTTCACATTTTTAAGTATAAAACGGTAAAGGTTATCCGCATACATATCTACACAAGTATTAAACTCTTCTATGGTCATGTCGCTTTATATCGAAATCTAATGTACACTTTTGCGTAAGACGGACTCACCCTGTGAAAAGTTACAAGGAGTGTTTTATTTTTCCTAATTTTATTATCCGTATCAGTTTACGGTATAAATTGCACCTCAAAATATCTTTATATGGTACTTCTGGAAGGTGAAATGATTACAAAAGGGCAGGCTTTATTTTTTCTAATAGCCATGAGTATTTTTGCCTTTATTATGGTTTTCTTATACAAGCAGGACTTTAAACGTGATTCAAGTTATTTTAAAGGCACCTGGAAAATATTTATCGGAATTATTGTCGTTTTTTCCGCCCTTTTCATGATTGTGCTGAGCAGAAAGTAATTATTCGCTTCCCTTAAAAATATCGGCAATGGTTCTCGGCCTTTCTTTTTCAAGCCAATGGAATCCTCCAAGCAGAAAATCGGTTATAGGTTTCAACTGTTTTACCGGAAATAGCGTAGCATCGGGTTTCTGCAAGAATGTAATGCTGTTTACCTTATTATCCACAATAAAAATGATCATGTTACTGCTGGCTGTTCTGTTTGCACCCAGCAAACTGGTATTATTATCG
>Ga0182030_10006435_pt1 | contig 24783 bp, 22 predicted proteins | sample 812S3MmetaG_FD_121299 | JGI IMG/M metagenome (GOLD analysis project Ga0182030, IMG submission 121299) | Permafrost microbial communities from Stordalen Mire, Sweden - 812S3M metaG (Illumina Assembly) | ecosystem: Environmental > Terrestrial > Soil > Wetlands > Permafrost | place: Sweden...
GGGAGAGCATCTGTTTGCGCTGCTCGGGCGCAAGCCCCGGTTTCGACAGGTGCCGCTCGCGTTGCTCGACGGCATCGTCGGCGTGCTCGGGGGGTTGGGTCATCTGGTGCCCGCGGCTGCGGGCAAGGCGGAACTCGCCCGCATCGGGCGCTACTACGCGACTGAATCGATGCTGCTCCTCGATCCCTTGAGCGGACGCTACGATGCCGCCCGCACGCCCTCCACGGGCACCGAGACGCTTTTCGACTTCTATGCACGCCTGGTGCAGGGCTCGATCGCAGCGGAGCGCGGCGACCACTCGGTGTTCTGAGAGGCCGTTGCAACGCAACCCGCTCGGGCCGGCCGTCCGGTGGGCGCAGCACGCCGCCGAATACTACCAATCATATATTTTAGTTTACAATCAGGAAGAGAAATATAGTTCCAGGCAATCACGCTGGGGGAACGGCTGGCCATGAACGCGCAACTCGAGTATCGCTTCGACCCCGCGGATCCCGAACTGATCCGCGATCCTTACCCGATCTACCGGCACATGCAGTCGCAACCGGGTTTGCATTGGGCCCTCGGCAATTATTGGGTTGCAACCCGCTACGAAGATGTGCGCCATGTGCTGACGCATCGCGCCTTCGGCCAGGGAGAGTTCGTCCGCAACATTCAGCTGTTTTATCCGGCGGATTTTGACGTGCTCAGCCACTCATCGTTTCGCTGGCTGTCGGAGGTGTTCGTGATGCAGGATCCGCCGCGCCATACGCGTCTGCGCAAGCTCGTGACCCACGCGCTCACGGCCAAGCGCATCTCCGACATGCAACCGCGGATCGAGGCGATCACGCGTGCACTGCTCGATCGGGTGGCGCCGAGGCACCACATGGAGGTGCTCTGCGAGTTTGCCTATCAGCTGCCGACCTTGGTGATGTGCGACATGCTCGGTGTCGAGGAATCGGAGCGCACGCCGGAGCGAATGTCTGCTCTTTCCCAGGCCATAGCTGACTCATTTCTGGTATTCGAGACGCGCGCGCTCAGCGCCTCGGAACTGAAGCTCGCCGACGATCAGATGGATTTTCTATACGACTATTTCGGCGCCGTGTTCGAGCGTCGGCGCGCGGATCCGCGCGGAGATCTCACCAGCGCGCTCGCCGCGCCCACCGAGGATGGCGACAGTCTTTCGCAGCGGGAGCTGATCACCGTGGTGGTGGCGATGTTCGGCGCCGGGTTCGAGACGACCGCGCATATGATCGGAAACGGTCTTTTGACGTTGCAGCGCAATCCTTCCGAATGGTTACGATTGGTTGCGGATCCCTTCCTCGCCCCGAACGTTGTGGAGGAAGTTCTCCGATGCGAATCCTCGCTTCAGGCGAGCTATCGAACTGCGCTGGGGGACGAAGTCGTCTCGGGCACGAAAATCTCTGCCGGACAGAGAGTCTTGTGCGTGGTGGGTGCGGCGAACCGGGATCCCGCATTCGTTCCAGACCCGGATAGATTCGACATCACCCGCAAGGATTTGAAGATCATGTCCTTTGGCGGCGGAATTCACCAATGCGTCGGCCAGCAGCTCGCCCGGTTGGAGGGCCGCATCGCCTTCGCGGAGCTGGCGAAGCGATTCCCCAATCTGAAGGCCGATACGCAAACGCCATCGTGGCGCCCGGGCTTTCTGTTCCGCGGCCTGAAGAAGCTCGACGCCCATTGGACCGGATGATCACCGGCGAGGCGCGCACGGGGCCACGCTCAGAACCAGCGATGCCGCGGCGTGAATGGCACGGTGCTCGAAAGTCCGCCGTCGGCGGCGATGGCCTGCCCATTGACGTAGGAGGATTCATCGCTCGCGAGGAACAACGCCAGCGCGGCGATCTCCTCGGGACGTCCCGGTCGGGCGAGCGGATTCAATTGCCCGATCTTGTCCTCCTTACCGCGGGCGCGGGCGTCATCGAACAACGGCTTGGTGATGCCCGTCTCGATGAGGCCGGGGCAAATCGCGTTGACCCGCACGCCGCTTCCGTAGAACTCGTTTGCCAGCGTTTGCACCAGGCTCACGACGCCGGCCTTGCTCGCCGAATAGGGGATCGGTCCCGCGTTGGCCGCGAGTCCTGCGACCGACGCGGTGCAGATGATCGACCCGCTGCGCCGCTCGAGCATATGCGGCGCCACTTCGCGGGCCGCGAGAAAGGGGCCGAGCAGATTGACCCTCAGCACTTCGTTCCAAATCGGCACTGTCTGAACGTCGAGCGGACCAATCTTCCCGCTGATGCCGGCGTTTGCGAAAAGAATGTCGACTCCGCCGAAGTCGGACAGGCAACGCGCGACGAAGCGCGGCACGTCGCGCTCGGAGCCCGCATCGGCGCTCATGCCGATCGCCGTGCCGCCGTCGGCGGTGATGAGTCGGCAGGTCTCGCACAGCCCCGGCTCGTCGATGTCCACCGCGATGACGCGCGCGCCCTGCTGCGCAAACAGGACCGCGCTTGCACGGCCGATGCCGCCGCCCGCGCCGGTGACGATGGCGCGCTTCCCCTTCAATCTACGCATTGGCAACCCCCGCTCGGATCAGCGATGGCCGGAACTGCAATCACATTTGACGCACCAGCTCACGCGATCGATAATAAAACTTGTCGTCGACAAGTATTATACTTCATGAGCGTAAAGCAAGGACCTCCCGGGAGGCGCCAGCGCGAGCGAACCGAATTGTCGGATCGCCTGATGCGCGATGCCGCCGTCCGGCTGCTGGTGGGCAGCGGCGTTTCGGGCACGACGCTCGCCGCTATTGGCGAGCGGGCGGGCTACAGCCGCGGGCTGGTGACGCAGCGGTTCGGCTCGAAGGCAGGACTGTTGCGCTACGTGCTGCAGTCCATCTCCGAGCGCTGGCTCAGGGTGTTGGGCGAGCATACCGCGGGTAAAACCGGCGCCGATGCGTTATGCGGCGCCGTGGACGCTCAGCTAACCCTGATCTGTGAAGCGCCCGATGAGGTACGGGCCATGTTCCTGTTGTGGTTCGTCAGTATCGACCCGCGAACCGAGTTTCGCGCGAATGTGCGCCGCGTGCAGGAGGCTCAGCGGCGCGACGTCGCGGCCTGGGTCCTGGCGGGTCAGCAGCGGGGAACGATCGCGCCCGCTGCCGACCCCGAGCGGGTCGCTGAGCAGTTTTGCGCATCCGCGATCGGCATCATTTATCAATGGATGGTCGATCCCGCGGCTCCCGTGCACGCCATGCACGCCGAATTGAAATCCACTGTGCTCAAGGGGTACGCCGTTCGGCCCCGACGGCAGCGAGGCATACCCGATGGCAGACGCATTCATCTTTGATCACGTGAGGACCCCGCGCGGGCGCGGCAAGGCCGACGGATCCTTGCACGCCATCACGCCGATCCAGCTGGCGTCGCAAACGCTCGCGGCAATCCGCGAGCGCAGCGAGCTCGATACCCGGCTGCTCGACGACGTGGTGCTCGGTTGCGTATCGCCGGTGGGGGAGCAGGGCGGTGATATCGCTCGAGCGGCGGTTCTGGTGGCGGGTTTCGACCAGCGCGTGCCAGGCAAGCAGTTGAACCGCTTCTGCGCCTCCGGTCTGGAGGCCGTGAACACGGCTGCGGCCCAAATCATGGCCGGCCAGTCCGACCTCGTGGTCGCCGGCGGCGTGGAATCGATGTCGAGGGTCCCCATCGGTTCCGACGGAGGAGCGCTGTTCTCGGATCCGGCCGTTTCCTACCAGACTTATTTCACCCCCCAGGGCATCGGCGCCGACCTGATTGCGACGCTCGACGGCTACAGCCGCGAGAGGGTGGACGGCTACGCGCTCGAGAGCCAGCGGCGCGCGGCGGCGGCGTGGGCCGACCATCGCTTTGCCCGCTCGATGGTGTCGGTTAAGGACCAGATCGGAGAGATCGCTCTCGACCATGACGAATATATGCGCCCGCATACGACGCTCGCGGATCTCGCTGCCTTGAAGCCCGCGTTCGCCGTTCCCGGCGAACAGGCGGGATTCGATGCGGTCGCGATCCAGCGCTATCCGCAGGTCGAGGCGCTGCGACACGTGCACACCGCCGGCAATTCAAGCGGCATCGTCGACGGCGCCGCGGCGGTATTGGTCGGCGCGAGAAAGATGGCCGCGCGGGTGGGGCGCGCGCCGCGCGCGAGGATCCGCGGCTTCGCTTCCATCGGCAGCGAGCCGACGATCATGCTGACCGGACCGGCCGAGGCCGCCCGGAAGGTTTTAAAGCGCACCCGAATGACGGTCGCCGACATCGACTTGTTCGAGATCAACGAGGCTTTTGCGAGCGTCGTCCTGCGCTTCATGCGCGACCTCGATCTCGATCCCGAGCGCGTTAACACCAACGGCGGCGCCATCGCCATGGGCCATCCGCTCGGTGCGACCGGTGCAATGATTCTCGGCATCGTGCTGGATGAGCTCGAGCGCCGCAGCTTGGGCACGGCGCTCATCGCCCTGTGCGTCGGCGGTGGCATGGGCACGGCAGCCATCATCGAGCGCATCTGAATGACCAACAACACCAACCCAGATCGAGACCTGCGCGCGTTGACCATTGAGTGCGACGCAGCGGGCATACTGACCTTGTGCTTCGCCGACCCCTCGCGACCCATGAACGTGCTCGCGGACGCAGTTATTGCCGAGCTGCGCGCGGCGGTCGAATCCGCGGCGGCCGATGCGCGGGTCAAGGGGGTACTGATTCGTTCCGCCAAGACCTCGTTCATCGTCGGCGCGGACTTGAAGGAGTTGGTGACCGCCTACGAGCGGGGCATCACGGCCGCGCAGGGATATGCGATGAGTCAGGCGCTCTCGCAGATCTTCCGGCGTCTGGAGACCCTCGGCAAGCCCGTTGCGGTGGCGATCAACGGCACCGCGCTCGGCGGCGGCCTCGAGCTGTGTCTTGCCTGCCACCATCGAGTCTTGTCGAGCGACCCCAAAGCGGGGCTCGGATTGCCCGAGGTGAAAGTGGGACTGCTGCCGGGCGCCGGCGGTACGCAGCGGTTGCCGCGATTGCTCGGCATCGGCAATGCGCTGCCGCTGCTCGCCGAGGGTGGCACCGTGAAGCCGGATCGGGCGTTGAGCCTTGGGCTGGTGCACGCTCTGGCGCCGGCCGACGAGACAGTTCAGCGTGCCCGCGAATGGCTGCTGACGGGTCCCGAACCCATTCAACCCTGGGACCGCAAAGGCTTCGCCCTGCCCGGTGGCGGTGTCGCCAGCCGGGAGGTCATCCAGACCTTTATGATGGCATCGGCGCTCGTGGCGAAGAGCACCCAACACAATTATCCTGCACCGATCGCGATTTTGTCAGCGGTATACGAAGGCTGCAACGTGCCGATCGACACGGGGCTCAAAATCGAATCCCGTTATTTCGGCAAACTGATCGCCGATCCGACGGCCCGCAACATGATGCGCACGCTGTTCATCAACAAAGGCGCGGCCGACAAGCTCGCTCATCGCCCGACCGAGTTCCCGCGATCCGCGGTCGCGAAGCTCGGGGTGCTCGGGGCGGGCATGATGGGTGCCGGCATCGCGTACGTTGCCGCGCTCGCCGGCATTGAGGTCGTGCTGCTCGACAGCGCGCTGCCACTTGCCGAGAAGGGCAAGGACTACACGGCAAAGCTGCTCAAGAAGGAGATCGAGCGCGGTAGAAGCACCGAGGAGCAGGCGGCTGCCGTGCTCGCGCGCATCAAGCCGACCGCCGGATACGGCGACCTCGCAGGGTGCGATCTGGTGATCGAAGCGGTGTTCGAGGAGCGGCAAGTCAAAGCCGAGGTCACGGGGCGGTGCGAGGCGGTGATTGCACCCGGCACCGTCCTCGCCAGCAATACATCGACCCTGCCGATCACCGGACTCGCCACGAACTCCTCGCGACCCGAGCAGTTCATCGGCATGCATTTCTTCTCACCGGTCGAAAGGATGCCGCTGGTGGAGATCATCGTCGGCGAGCGAACCTCGCGCGCTGCGGTCGCGCGCGCAATGGACCTCGTCGGGCAGCTCAAGAAGACCCCGATCGTGGTCAACGATGGCCGGGGCTTCTACACCACGCGGGTGTTCGGCACGTACACCGCCGAAGGCATGAAGCTCCTGCAGGACGGCGCCTCGCCGGCGTTGATCGAGAATGCCGCCACTGCCGCCGGCATGCCGGTCGGTCCGCTCGCCGTATCCGACGAGGTAACACTCGAGCTGCAATACCGCGCCGCGATGCAGGCGCAGGCCGATCTCGGATCCCGCTTCGTACCGCCGGTCAATTTCGAGGTTCTCCAGAAGTTCGTTCTGGGCCTCAAGCGGATCGGCAGGCGCACTGGCGGCGGTTTCTATGATTACCCCGCCGGCGGCAAGAAGCATCTGTGGCCCGGTCTTGCCGAGGTCTTTCCCCCGCTCGCCGAGCAACCGCAGGTCGAGGAGGTGAAGCGGCGGCTGCTGCACATCCAAGCGCTCGAAAGCGCGCGCTGTTTCGAGGAGGGTATCGTCACCCGCGCTGCCGACGGCGATCTGGGCTCGATTCTCGGCGTGGGCTTCCCGGCGTGGACCGGCGGTACGCTTTCTTATATCGACACCATGGGGATCGAGCGCTTCGTGGCCGAGTGTGCGGCCATGGCGAAACGCTACGGACCTCGCTTCAAGCCCTCGAAGTGGCTGAAGGCACGCGCCGCCTCGGGTGTCTCGTTTCATCCAATATCGGAAACTTCCGTGGAGGGCTGATGTCCACATCGACCGAATCGCGTCTGGCGCGACGCATCTTCGAGCCTGAACACGAGATGTTTCGGGAATCGTTCCGGCGCTGGCTCGAGCACGAAGTGGCGCCCCATGCAGAGCGTTGGCGTGAGGCGGGGCAAGTCGATCGCGAGGCTTATGCCAAGGCCGGCGCCCAGGGTTTTCTGCTGATGTGGGCCGATGAGCGATACGGCGGCGCGGGCGTCGAGGATTTTCGCTACGAGCAGATCATGATCGAGGAGAACGTGGCCCGCGGCGAGCAAGGGTTCTTCATGACCCTGCATTCCCGTTTGGTTGGCCGCTACTTGGGTGCGCTCGGTACGGAAGAGCAAAAGCAGCGCTTCCTGCCCGCGTGCGTCCAGGGTTCCACCATTCTGGGCATCGCCATGACCGAGCCTTCCGGCGGAAGTGATCTGGCCGGAATCAAGACCCGGGCCGAGCGCGATGGCGAGGATTGGATACTGACCGGATCGAAGACCTACATTTCCAACGGCCAGATCGGCGATCTGTACATCGTCGCGGCACGCACGGTGCCGGACAAGCGGCACGGACTGGGTTTGTTCCTGGTGGAGCGCGACATGGCGGGTTTCCGGCGGGGGCGCAATCTCAAGAAGCTCGGCCTCAAGGCGCAGGACACCTCTGAGTTATTCTTCGACGGTGTGCGGGTACCCGCGCGCAATGTGCTGGGCGATCCTGCGCAGGGCTTCTACTACCTGGCGCAGTTCCTGGTGGAGGAGCGCTTGATCGGAGCCTGCCAATATCTTGGCCACTCGCAGGCGGCATTCGATCTGACCCTCGATTTCGTCAAGGAACGGCGCGTCTTCGGCAAGGCCGTGGGCGCCTATCAAAATACGCGCTTCAAGCTCGCGGAAATGCGCGCGCAGCTCGATGCGATGCAGGTGTTCGTCGATCACTGCGTCATGGAGCACAACGCCGGGCGCCTGAGCGCACAGACCGCCGCCGAGGCGAAGTGGCTCGCGAGCGAACTCGAGGGGCGCGTCATGGATGAATGTCTGCAGTTGCACGGCGGCGCGGGCTACATGGAGGAGTATCGGATCTGCCGCATGTTCGCCGATGCGCGCGTGTCGCGGATTTACGCGGGGACATCCGAAATCATGAAGGAAATCATCGCGCGCGGGATCGGGCTCGACGACCGCAAAATGAGCTGATCAGGCGGACCCGGCGGCCATACCGGTCTGTCCGTACTGGGATCGGCGGTGTTCGCTCAGCTTGCCGACCCCCGAGGCGGCGCCGCGCGCGAGGCGGCGAGTGCCGCTCGGGCCGCCGCGGTGATGTTCGCTCCGGCGGTGGTTTCGAGCGTCAATCCGCCGTCGATCGCCAAGGTGTGTCCGGTGATGTAGTCGGCGAGTTCGCTGGCGAGGAACAGCGCGGCATCGGCAACCTCATCGAGCGTCGCCAAGCGCGGGATGGGCTGGCCAGCGGTGAGCCGTTCGGCGCCGACCAGCTGGCAGAATATGTCCGCGCCATGGGTTCCGGCCACCAGCCCCGGCGACAGCGCATTCACCCGCGCACCCTCGAGCCCACCCCATTCGAGCGCCAGTGATTTCACGAGCATCTCGATGCCTGCCTTGGCGGCGGCTGCATGAGCCTGCAGGGCCATCGGGACGGTCGCCTGGGGCGCCGAGATTGCTATCAGGTGGGCGCGGGCGGCCAAATGTGGATGGCAGGCGCGAAAGGTATGAAAGGTCCCCTTCAGATCGATGTCGATGACGGCGGCGAAGGCGTTCGAGGACAGCTGCTCGGCGGGGCTCAGAAAATTTCCGGCGGCCCCGGCGACGACGACGCCATAGTTGCCGAATTGCTCAGCGCCTGCTGCAGCCGCCGCCTCGAGAGCGGCAAGGTCCCGGACATCCGCGCTTTGCGCAAGCACTGCATCGGGGAAGGCAGCGCCAAGTTCGCGCGCCGCCTGGTCGAGGCGATTTCTTTCCCGGGCGACGATGACGACCCGGGCGCCATGCTCGAGGAAGCGGCGAGCGATGGCCTTGTTGATGCCGGAGCTTCCGCCCGTGATGAAGGCGGTGCGGCCTTGCAGTCGATTCGGTGCGAAAGAGGAGGTCATGAAGGTCGCGGGAAGCCCGGGTCCGCGTTCAGGCGGGGGTGCGCCGAAGCACCAGCCGCTCGACTTTTTGAATCATGTGCATGTGAACCTCGGTCTGCGACCAGCGCCCCCGCGGTTGGAACCAGGTCGCGATCCAGGTGATCATGCCGCCGATCGAGACCGCGGTGAGCAGCGCATCGTCCACGTCGAATTCTCCCGATTCGGTGCCGGCCTTCAACAGCTCCGCGAGGCGCACGCTGAACTGCTTGCGCAGCGCCACCAGCGCGTTTGCCTCCTTGCGCTCGAGATTCTTCTCCTCACGCAGGTAGACCACGATGTATTTCTGGTTGGCGAGAATAATGGAGGTCACTTCGTCGACGATGTGCCTGAGCATCTCCCGGGGTGGCAGGCCGCTGCCCAAGGCCTCGTCCAGAGCAGCCAGGGATCTCGAGATCCCGATATGACAAATGCCGTTCAAGATCTCGCTCTTGTTCTTGAAGTAGGAGTAAATGAAGGGCTTGGTCACGTGCAGCCGATCGGCGATCGCATCCAGCGTGGTCGCCTCGTAGCCCTGCAGGAAGAACAGCTCGCGGGCTTCTTCGAGAATGCGAAGCCGCTTGAATTCCTGGACTTCGCTCTTGAGCTGGGGCGGTTTCACGGGGGCTCATTGTAGCGGCAGAGCGAGATCCGGCAATAGCTCGCCCGCTCAGATGCGGTCCCGGCGGATCACGATGCCGGCCTTTTCCCGATCCCAGGTGTCGGGCGTCAAACCCTCGGCGCGCAGTTGCGTCTTGAGAACCTTCGAGGAGGGCGTCTTGGGCAGCTCGGTGAGCGTGCGCACGTAGCGCGGGACCATGAAATAGGCGAGACGATCGGTCAGGAAACGGATCAGCGCCGCCGGATCGATGCTCCCGCCCGGTACGGGGGATACCACGATGAGAACCTCGTCCTCGCCGACTTCGGCCGGCACTGCAATGGCCGCGCATTCGCGCACTTGCGGGAACGCGAGCACCTCCGCCTCCACCTCGAAGGATGAAATGTTTTCACCACGGCGCCGGATCGCATCCTTCATGCGGTCGACGAAGAAAAAGTTTCCCTGCTCATCCTGCCGAAAGGCGTCGCCGGTGTGGAACCACCCGTTGCGCCACGCCCGGGCGGTGGCTGCGGTCTCCTTGTGATAGCCGTGGCTCATGGCCCAAGGCCGATCGGTCCGTACCAGCATCTCGCCGACGGCGCCGATGGCCACCTCGCAATCGTTCTCGTCCACCAGACGCACATCGACCCCCCGGCGAACCTTTCCACAGGTACCGCGGACGGTCGGATTGGGAGCGGACACGATCGGCGATGAAATCTCGGTCATGTTGAAGATGGTGTATACGTCGACCCCGAAGCGGCGGTGGAACTCTGCCGCCCCCTCGATCAGCGGTACGATGAAGCAGGTCTTCACCGAGTGCTCGCGGTCGGCGGGGGAGGGCGGGGCCTTGTTGAGGAACGTAGCCATCACGCCAAGAAGAAAAATAGCCGTGACCTGATGCTCTTTGACGACGGGCCAAAAGTGGTCGGTCGAAAAGCGCTCCGGCAACACGATCGAGCCGCCCCGGGCGAGCATCGCGAATGGAAGACCCATGCCGCCGATGTGGAACATTGGGTTGTTGACTAGGAAGCGATCTTCCCCGGTGACGAAGGGCCACGACTCGGGACCGGGATTCGTATACATGTGGAGATACGAAGACAGCACTCCCTTCGACGGGCCGGTGGTCCCGGAGGTGTAGATGACCGACTGGGTGTCCCAAGGCTCGATCGGCCGCGCAAGCGGGGGCAAGGGCGAGCTCGAGCGAACCAGGGTCGCGAACGGGGTCATGGGCAGGGGCGCCCGTGCGGGTAGATCGGGTCCCACGACCACGAGGTGAGTCAGCTTCGCGAGCGGCAGACCGTCGAGGCGCGCGACGAGACTCGAATGGACCACCGCGATCTCGGCATCGGAATTTTCGATGACGTGCTCGAGGAGCTTTCCGCGGTAGGCCGTGTTGATCGGGACGAATACCGCCCCGAGGTAGTTGATGGCGTAATAAGTCGCCAGCATTTCCGGGCTCGTCGGCTGCCAGGCAAGGACATGGTCACCTTGCTTCACACCCAAGGCCGCGAGACCTGATGCGACGGCCACGGTGCGCTCGCGTATTTCCCGGTACGTGTAGCGGCGGTGCTCATCGAAGATCACATACGTGTCCGTGCCGCGCTCGCTTGCCCAACGATCGAGCAGATATCGCACCACACAGACCTCGCGCGCCGGAACGCGCGGATCCGCATGACCTGGCCCGGGATCCGCGTCGCTCTTCGCCGCACTCATGTGTTGCCTCCGCCCCCTTAAGCCTCCGGGCCGGCGAGTGCTGCGTCGCTGCCCGCCACCTGCCTCGCCCGATTAGTTTCCTACGAGTAAGCATTTGTACATCATTGGTAGTCTGAGTACAATTCAGGCTCACGACTGAGCGGGGAGTCGATGAACATGTACCAGACCACGATCGAACTGTCGCCGATGCAGCGTGTGTACAGCGGCCGACCGGCTGCCGAAGCGCTGGCCGAGGAGGCCGAGCGGCAGGGCGCAAAGCGCGTGTTCCTCGTGTCGAGCAACACGCTCGCCAATAAGACCGATGAGGTCAACGCCATCCGCCGGGCTCTCGGCCAGAAATTGGTGGGCGTGTACGACTCCATTCGGCCGCATGTACCGCGCGAGGACGTTTGCTCGGCAGTGGCGGCGGCCGAGCGCGTTGCGCCCGACCTTCTCGCCTCGCTCGGCGGCGGATCGGTCACGGATGCGACCAAGATCTTGAACGTCTGCCTGAAGCACGGGATTCGTACGCCGGAGGCGATGGAGGCGTATCGAATCGTGGTGCACGAGGATCGCTCGGTCACCGTGCCGAGCTTCGCAGGACCGGATTTGCCCGTGGTGCTTATTCCCACCACCCTTTCCGGCGGCGAGTTCAACGCGCTGTCCGGGGCGACCGACAAGAAGGTTAACGTCAAGCAAGGCTACGTGCATCCTCGAATGACGGCGCGCGCCGTGGTGCTCGATCCCACGGTCACGGTGCACACGCCCGAGTGGATCTGGTTCTCGACAGGCGTGCGCTCGCTCGATCATTGCTTCGAGACGCTGGGGTCGCTGAACTCGAACGATTATTGGGACGGCATGGCCATGAATGGCCTGCGTCTGCTCGCCAGGGGGCTCACCGCGGCGAAGGCCGATTACCGGGATCTGAGCGCCCGCCAGCAATGCCAGATGGGTGCCTGGTGCTCGATGGTCGCAATCGTGGCGGGGCTCCCGATGGGCATCAGCCATGCCGTCGGTCATGCCCTCGGTGGGTCGTTTGACGTGCCTCACGGGTACACATCCTGCGTGATGGCGCCTTTCGCGCTCGAGTTCAACGCGGAAGTAAATGGCGAGCGGCAGAAATTGATCAGCCTCGCGCTGGAAGATCCCGCAACCCCCGCGCATGTGCTGGCGGATCGGCTCATCCGGTCGCTCGGCATGCCGCGATCGCTCCAAGCGGTCGGGCTGAAGGAGAAGGATCTCGATCCGCTCGCCGGCTACACACTGCAGGACATCTGGTGCGGCACGAATCCAAAACCGATCCACGATCGGCCGGCGCTGGTCGAATTTCTGCGGCGCGCAATGTGAACGACCTCGAGTGCCTGATCGCGCGGCTGCTCGCCGGCGATCGGGCAGCGCTTGCGCGCGTGATCAGCTTGATTCAGCGCGATCCCGAGGTGGCTGCGCGGATCGATCCCGCGATCGCCGCCGCCTCCGGCCGGGCCTATACCGTCGGCATCACCGGCGCGCCGGGTGCCGGAAAATCAACGCTCTTGGGTGCGCTCTTGCTGGATGCGCTGTCGCGCAGCCAGCGCAGCGCGGTGCTGGCGCTCGATCCCGAATCACCCATTTCTGGGGGTGCCATTCTCGGCGATCGGGTGCGCATGGAGCGGGCGGCGGCCGACGATCGCGTATTCGTCCGCTCGGTCACGGCGGAGGCGAGCGCCGGCGGACTGTCGACCGCCGCGCCGCTCATCGTGCGTGCGCTGGATGCGGCCGGATGGCCATGGATCATGATCGAGACCGTGGGCATCGGCCAGACGGAACTCTCGATCGTCGATGCGGCCGCCACCACCATAGTCGTGCTCACGCCGGGGTTCGGTGATGAGGTCCAGTCCATCAAGGCGGGCCTGATGGAGGTGGGCGATGTGTTCGTCATCAACAAGGCGGACCGGCCCGGCCTCGCGCAGACGAGGCGGGATCTGGAACACGCCCTCGCCCATTCGCCCCGGCGTGACTGGCAGCCGCCGATCCTCGATGCGATCGCCACCGAGCCGACGGGGGTCGCGCCGATATGGGAGGCGATTTATGCGCACCGCATGCATCTCGAGCGCATCGGCGCGCTCGCCTTCCAGCGCCGCCGGTTCCTGCGTCTTGCAGTGCGCGCTTTGGCCGAACGCGCGACGCGCGATCGATTACAGGCTTATCTGGACGGCGCGGGGATTGCGCTCCTGGAGCGTGTCGATAGGCGCGAAATCTCGCTCACATCGGCGTGCGCCGAAGTGCTTAGGGCAATCGGCGCAGCCGAGCCGCCTCCGGGGGCGAGCGCGCTCTAGCGAGCGTCGGCGCCGAGACTCGAGTGCTCGCTCTGGCCGGTCAGCCGGTGCGCCGCGGCCACGATCGCCTCGAGCGTGGAGCCGGGAGGGTAAGTCTCGACGCCGAGCTCGGCCAGCCGGCGGCAAGTCGAGGGCGGCAGCACACCCCCCGCAAAAATCGGCAGCTCGGGCCGCGCGGAGCGCAGCTCGCCGACGACGCGCTCGACCACCAGCGCATGTCCACCCACGTTCAGGCCTACCAGGTCCACGTCTTCGTCCACCGCGGAGCGCACGATCTCGGGACCGGTGATCATGCCTCCGATGATGACGTGGAAACCGGCATCGCGCAGCGCTCGCGCCACCAGCGACAGGCCCCGCCAGTGGCCATCGAGCGCCGTCTTGACGAGCAGAATGCGCTTGCCGGCGGCCATCAGATGAGCTCCGGCGTCTGCCAATCGCCCCAGATCTGACGATACACCTCGCCGATCTCGCCCAGGGTCACTTCGGCATCGAGAGCCTGCATCATGACCGGCATCACGTTCTCCTCGCCGCGACAACACGACTCCAAGGCCTTCAGCGCCGCGCAAGCGCCGGCCTCGTGCCGCTCGCGGCGCACGGCGCGCAAGCGCTCGAGCGCCACATCGTAGGCGTCGTTCACCCCCGGAAATCCGTCGACCACATAGGGCGAGACATCGTCGGTGAAATGCGTGACGCCGACCACCACTTTGCGGCCAGCCGCTTCCTGCTCCATTTCGCGAATCTGATTGTCGCGTGCTTTGCCGTGCAGCCAGCCGGAGTCCAGGGTCGCGAGAAAGCCACCCTGTTCCTGGATCTGCTCGACGAACTGCCAGGCGCGTTGCTCGAGATCGGCGGTGAGCGATTCGACGTAAAACGAGCCGCCGAGCGGATCCGCAACCGCGCTCAGGTTCGTCTCGTGCTGGAGGATCTGCTGGATGCGCACCGACATCTGATGCGCGTGCTCACTCGGGACCGAAAGGGCCTCATCGTATCCAGAAACGCCGAGCGACTGGGCTCCCCCCAGCACCGCCGTGAGCGCCATCAGCGTGCCGCGCACGATGTTGTTGAGGGGCTGCTGGTAGGTCATCTTCGAACCCGAAGTGACCACATGGATGCGCAGCCGCAACGCGCGCGGATCGGTGACTCCATAACGCTCGCTGAGCAGCCGATGCCACATCTTGCGCGCCGCGCGCAGCTTCGAGGCGTCCTCGAAAATGTCCAGCGTGGTGCGAAAATTGACGCCGCCGCAGCGCGAGGCGGCCGCCGTGATATCCATGCGGCCGCGCCGACGGATCTCGTCCAGGTATTCGATCGCGTTCGCGATGAGCGCGCCGAGTTCCTCGTAGGCGTTCAGGCCGCTGTCCCCGCCGTTGTAAGCGGCAATCGAGACCGGAACCCATTTTGGCAGATGTCGGCCGCAGAACTCGATGATATCGGCATTCAGCCGCAAGCCGGCTGGCGTCGGAATTTGCTGCTTGGTCACACAGCCAAGATAGGTCAGGAAGAAATCGCTCTGGCCCGTGCCGGGGAGCGTCGCGAGGTCGAGCCCGCGGCGCTTGGCGACGCTCCAATAGGCGGCGAGCGCATAGGGTCCATGTTGGACCACCGCCCCGCCGGCATGACCATAGGTGGTCTCGATCGGGATTCCTTCGAGGCACAGATGCGTGTCGCGGATGCTTTGCATCGGGGCACCGGTGAGTCCGACATCCTCCCTGCGTGCCACCACCTCCGGATGATCGACGTTGTAGAGGTGGTCCGCGGTGTTGCGGTCGTGTTCCATGAGGAAGCCGGTTTCACCGGTCCTCAGCAAAAATTTGATGCGCTCGTTCTCATCCTCCGGCTTGCCGAAGCCCGATAGCTGGAAGATCCGCCATGGCTTGGTGCGGTAGCCCTGGGCAAAGCCGCCACGGTGAAACGGGGCATCTCCCGGGAGCCGATCCATGAGCGCGCGGTGCTCGGGCGGCACATCCTCCGGGCCATAAGCCGCCCGCAACGGCAGTCCAGACTGGCTGCGGGGGTCGGTGGGTGGCGAGGGATGGTCGGCCATAAGTGCGGCATTCGAGGGGTGAAACCGGTGATTTACTGATAGTATCAAAATTTTACCAAGAGTGATAATTCTTGGGCCGATCGAGCAAGAGGAGTCTGGACAATGGATGCAGCGTTTACCTCGGGGCTCTTTTCCGTCGCCGGCAAGACGGTGCTCATCACCGGCGGCGGCGGGGGGCTGGGTCGAATGTTGACGAAGTCATTCCTGGCCGCCGGCGCGCGGGTCTACATCACGGGTCGCAAGGCCGACGGGCTCGAAGCGGCCAAAAAGGAACTCGGGCATCCAGCAGAGCTCAAATCGCTGCTCGCGGATCTGTCGTCGCCGCAGGGCATGCGGGCCCTCGTCGATGCGTTTTGCGAACAGGAGCCGCGGCTGCACGTCTTGATCAATAACGCCGGGCGCACCTGGGGTGCGGCGTTCGACAAATTCCCCGATAGCGCATGGCAAAACGTGTTCGCGGTGAACGTGCACGCGCCGTTCGCTCTGGCCCAGGGCCTGCTGAGCCCGCTCGAGAAGGCCGCTTGCGCAGAGGATCCGGCGCGAGTCATCAACATCGGGTCGGTTTACGCCGAGACCACCCGGGTGATGCAGGCCTACTCCTACACCGCCAGCAAGGCCGCCATCCACCAGCTCACTCGAGTCATGGCGCGTGAGCTCGCGCCGCGCCACATCCTGGTCAACGCCATCGCGCCGGGGCTGTTCCCCTCGAATATGACGGAGGTGTTGCTGAAAGATGCGTCGATGCGTGAGGCGACGCTTGCAGAAATCCCGCGCGGGCGGGCGGGAACCATCGAGGACATCGGAGGAACCGCCATATTCCTTTCCTCGCGGGCAGGTGCTTACATGACCGGTGCCGTCATACCGCTCGACGGCGGTCTGCTGGTCGCGCATTAGAGGTGTCGCAATGGTTCCCGCGTATAAAACGCTGTCGCTTAGGAAGGATGGGCCGGTCGATTGGTTGACGCTCGACCGCCCCCACGCGCTCAACACCCTGACCATCGACATGGTCGAGGAACTCGGACGCTATTTCGGCGCGCTCGAGGTCGACTCGAGCGTGCGCGTCGTGGTGCTGCGCGGCGCGGCAGGGCAGTTCTGCGCCGGACTGGATTTGAAGGACATGGGGCCGCGGCTCGCTTCCATGGATGTGACCGCGATGTACGCCTTCCAGCGGCGGCTCAGCCGCATCGTGCTCGCCATGCGGCGATGTCCGCAACCGATCGTTGCGCTGCTCGAGGGCGCCGCTTGCGGGGGCGGCCTTGCGCTCGCGCTTGCCTCGGATATTCGATACTGCGCGAGCGATGTGCGCATGAATGCCGCGTTCATCCGCATCGGCCTCACGGGATGCGACATGGGGGCGAGCTACCTGATGCAGCGGCTGGTCGGGGCGTCCGTCGCCGCCGAAGTGCTGATGACGGGCCGCTTTCTCAGCGCGGAGCGGGCGCAGGCGCTTGGCTTGATCTCGCAGGTGATGGCCGCATCCGAGCTCGAATCGGCGGCCGAATTGCTGGCCGCGGATCTGCTCCGGGCCGAGCCCATGGCGCTTGCCCTCACCAAGCAGGCTCTCAATGCCAACCTCGCCGCCCCGTCCCTAGAGGCGGCGCTCGAGATGGAGGACCGGCAACAGACCTTGATGGCGTCCGGACCCGAGTTTGCCGCCCGGATCCGCGCCTTTCTATCCCGCGGTCAAAACTGATAGCCCAGCGTGATTCCCAGGGTGCGCGGCGGCATCAGCGTACCCACCCGCACGTTCGCGTAGAGCGGCGCCGAGATGATGTTGTTGGCAATCGCGAACTTGTCCCCGGCATTGCGCACCCAGGCCGTTGCACTCCAGTGTTTGTCCACCGATTCCCAGCCGGCGCTGGCATTGATCAGCCCGTACCCGGGCTGGGTCGCATCCGAGTTGTTGAACTCGGTGAAGTAGACCCTTCCCTGATAGGCATCCTCTGCCTTGAACAGCAGCCGACCCGCTGAGCCGGCAAGCGGCACGTCATAGGTGAGCCCGAGTCGAGCCGTATAGGGTGGCGCGTTGTCGAGATAGTTTCCCGACACGTTCACGGGCGCGAACCCGGCTGCGTAGTATGAATTGGTGAACGAGGTGTACTTGGCGCTGAGGTAGGTCGCGGCCAGGTTCAGCTGCAGGTGCGGGACGAGTCTCGCGAGCAGCTCCGTCTCCAAACCGTAGTTGTGTGCGGACGCCGCGTTTACCGTCTCAACCACGCTTTGCTGGTTGACGAAGCCCACCTGCAGGTCTTTGTAGTCATAGAAGAAGGCGGCGGCGGTGAATTGAATTCGGTCGTCCAAGCCCTTCGTCTTGAGCCCGGTCTCGTAGGCCCAGACGTATTCGGGATTGATCACGGGATTCTCGCTGCCGATGTTGATCACCCCGGATTTGAACCCGCGATTGATGCTCGCGTACAGAAGGGTGTTTGCGTCCACGTGGTACTCGAGCAGCAGCTTCGGCGTGAAGGCATTCCAGTCGGCCGATTGATCCGTGGGGATATCGGCGCCCAGGGCGGTGAAGATGAACGATCCGGTCCCCGAGCGCTCTTCGTGGCTGAAGCGGCCGCCGAGCGTCAGGGACCACTGATCGTTGAACGTTTTCATGCCCTGAAAAAATATGCCGTAGGCATTGCTGATGACGGTGCCTTCCTGAAGGTATTCGCCGTTGTCGAGAAAGTCGCAGGGCACCTGGTTGGCCACCCGGGGCGAGCAATTGCCGCCGGTCAGCGTCACTCCGAGCCCGATGGTCGGCACGTATACGCTGCCGAAGCGGCGCTCGTGGAAGTAGTTCATGCCCGCAAGCCAGTCGATGCCGAGAGCCTTGGTGCTGACGGTGAGATCCTCGCTCCACGAATCGCTGGTCTCTTCGTAGTTGTTCCGGCCATAGATGTCGGCATTCGATACGGCCAGGTCATCCGCGTTGAAGCGATTGTAGTTGCGGTATGCGGTGATGCTCTTCACGTCGAAGTCCCCGGGCGACCAATCGACGATGGTGGTGGCACCGAGCCCATGACGCTTGTTGGTGGGATCGACGCTCGACCAGATGTTGCGCAGGTTCGGATTGCTGGTGCCGCAACAGTTGAAGATCGTCGAGGCGCCGAACAGCGCCACCGCCGGAAGCCCGGCATTGGTGGTGGTGGTGGGTCCGAAATAATGGAAGGCGTAGTCGTCGTCGTTTTCGTGCGAGTAATCGACGATCACATCGATCACCAGTTTGTCCTCCGGTTTGATTCGGACACTTGCGCGCACCGCCTGCGCATCGCGATTGTCGATCTGCGTTCCGGTGAAGAGGTTGTTGCCGAAGCCGTCCCGCTTCTCGATGTTTGCGGCAATGCGCGCCGAGACGATGTCGTTGATGGGACCGCCGATCGCGCCTTCGAACAGCTTTTCGGCGTAATTGCCGAACGTCACATTCGCATACCCCTCCAAGTCGTCGGTCGGCTTCTTGGTGACCATATCGACCACACCGGCGGTGGCACTTCGGCCGTACAATGTTCCCTGCGGCCCGCGCAGCACCTCGACTCGGTCCAGATCGTAGAAACCGGACAATTGCTCGGCGGGCAGCGGTATCTGTGCGCCGTTCTGCAAGAAGGCGACCGCTCCGTCGGCACCGAGATCGATGCTCGTAAGTCCTATGCCGCGGATGAACGTGCGGTTGACACCGAACTGGTTTCCCACCGACAGGTTCGGAACTTCCTCCGCGAGATCGCTGATGTTCTGAACGCCGCCGGGTTTCAATGCGTCGGAAGTGATGGCCGAAATCGACGCGGGAGTATCGATGGCCGATTCCGATCGCCGAGTGGCGGTCACCACCACCTCATTGAGCGTCGTGTCGCCCGCCGCCGGCGCCGCGGTTTGCGACCACACGCCAGGCGCCGCCAAGCACAGCGAGACCACTCCCATCCAGCGCGGGAACTCGAATCGCCGCGTCAAATTTCTCTCGACAACCATTGGCCACTCCCCCGATTTTTGGATCGTCTTGTTCTGCAGAATACTATGAGTATAATTTCATTTATCATCAGGTAAGGGAAGAGTCTAACAGGAAGAAAGCAGTTTGTTGTATAAAGGCAACGCTCGGAGATGACCATGAACCGCATCAATCTTGGAGCTGCAGTCATCCACCGCGTCGAGGAATGGAGCGGGCGGTTCTTGACGCCCCAGACGCTTTTTACCGGTTTCACCGACGCGGATTACGCAGCGAGCAAGGACATCGTTGCGGGGCCGTACTTGGACGCCGACACCGATGCCATCGTCGCCCGCTTGCAAACATGGATCGTCGAGATCGACGGACTGCGCGTGCTCATCGACACGGGCGCCGGCAATGACAAGGAGCGACCCGGCATTGCAGTGTTCGGCAATCTGCGCACCCCGTTTCTCGAGCGGCTCGCGGCGGCCGGCTTTTTGCCGGAAGACATCGACCTCGTGGTATGCACGCATCTGCACGTCGATCATGTGGGCTGGAACACGCGCCTGGAAGCGGGCGACTGGATACCCACGTTCCCCAACGCGCGTTACGTCTTTCCTCAACCGGATGCTGAATATTGGGATCCGCGAAATCTCGACCGCTTCCCGAATAAGATCGGTGAGGCGGTCAACGCCGGTTTCTTCGAGGACAGCGTGCGGCCCATCCTCGACCGGGGACTGGCCGATCTCGTCTCGGGGGTGGCGGAGATCGCTCCGGGCGTGCGGCTCGAACCCGCTCCGGGGCACACTCCGGGGAGCCAGACGATCACCGTCACGAGTCGCGGCGAGCGTGCGGTATTTGTGGGCGACGTGATGCACCATCCCCTGCAGATCATGAATCCGCACTGGAACAGCATTTTCTGTGAGGATGGCGTGCGCGCCAGGGAGAGCCGCAGGCGCGTGCTCGAACGGGTGGTCGCAGAAGAGGCGATCCTGATCCCGGCACACTTCGCCGGCGAGCACATGGTGCGGGTGGTCCGAACTCCATCCGGGCTGAGACCGGTCACCCCGCTTCGCTAAAGCCGCCCACGATGCGCTACGCTTGCGGCAGTGCGGTCACGCCGCCGGCTCATCGAGGCTAGAGTATCCATGGATTTCTCCCACAGCGACAAGGTCCGGGATCTGCAGGAGGCTGTCACGCGGTTCATGCAAGAGGCCGTGTATCCGGCAGAGGCGCAATTTCAGGACGAGGTGCTGGCAAACCGCCGCCAGGGGAATGCGTGGCGGCCGACGGCCATCGTCGAGGAACTCAAGCGCAAGGCCCGCGCCGCCGGGCTGTGGAATCTATTTCTGCCGGATTCCAAATACGGTGCCGGGCTCACGAACCTCGAGTATGCGCCGCTCTGCGAAATCATGGGACGCTCCGCGCTCGGGCCGGAAGCATTCAACTGCTCCGCGCCCGATACGGGAAACATGGAAGTGCTGGTGCGCTATGGATCGGATGAGCAGCGCCAGCGCTGGCTGATGCCGCTCCTCGAGGGGCGAATCCGCTCGGCGTTTGCGATGACCGAGCCCGCCGTGGCGTCGAGCGATGCGACCAACATCGAGGCCTCGATCGTTCGGGCGGGCGATGAATACGTGATCAACGGCCGCAAGTGGTGGACCACCGGGGCGGGTGACCCGCGCTGCGAAATCCTGATTTTCATGGGCAAGACCGATCCCACCGCGGCGCGCCACGCCCAGCAGTCCATGATCCTCGTGCCGATGAACAGCCCGGGAGTGAAGGTGCTGCGCACGCTGACCGTTTTCGGTTATGACGATGCACCCCACGGGCATGCGGAATTGGAGTTCAAGGACGTGCGCGTTCCGGTAACCCATCTGCTGCTCGGCGAGGGACGCGGCTTTGAGATCGCCCAGGGACGCCTCGGGCCGGGGCGCATTCATCATTGCATGCGTTTGATCGGCATTGCCGAACGCGCGCTCGAACTGCTCTGCCGGCGTGCCGCGCAACGGGTGGCGTTCGGACGGCGCCTCGCCGAGCGCGGCGTGACGCTCGAGCGTATCGCCGAATCGAGGATCCTCATCGACCAGGCGCGCTGGCTGGTGCTGAATGCTGCCTACATGATGGATACCGTCGGCAATCGCGCCGCCAAGAAAGAGATCGCGATGATCAAAGTCGCCGCTCCGTCGATGGCATGCCGCGTCATCGACTGGGCCATTCAAGCGCACGGCGGCGGCGGTGTCGGCGATGACTTCATTCTCGCGGCTGCGTACGCGGGCGCCCGCTCGCTGCGCTTCGCCGATGGGCCCGACGAGGTGCACCGGGAGCAGATCGGGAAGCTCGAGATCGCGCGCTGGCGCACGGGCTGAACTCAAAACAAGCAGCGGCCTGAAGCCGATCTTCAGGCCCGTTGCAAGCCCGGTATCAAACGAAGCAGGAGAAAACCCACGATCACTGCGCCGACGAACACGAGCGACTGAACCGAACCGCCGGTGAGCAACATGAGTCCCGGGCCCGGGCAGATTCCCGACAGCCCCCAGCCGATTCCAAAAACGGTGCTTCCGACAACCAAGGAGGCGTTGAACTTGAACCGGTCCGGAAGCTCGACAGCTCGTCCCAATATGTTTTCATGGCGCTGGCGCACATACAGGAACGCGGGTGCGGCGACCAAGATCGCGCCTCCCATCGTAAAGGCGAGTGCCGGATTCCAATGGCCGGCCACGTCGAGAAACGACAGGACCCGCTGCGGATCGCACATCCTGGACAGCAGCAAGCCGCTGCCGAAAAGGAGCCCGGCCAGTAATGCGGTCAGGAATTCCAAAAAAATGCTCCATGGCGAACGATGAACACGGCGGCCATGGCCACCGTCATGAAAGTCAACGTGGCCAGCAGCGATCTTGGCGAGAGATTGGCGAGCCCGCATACGCCGTGTCCGCTGGTGCACCCTCCGCCCAGGCGCGTACCGAATCCCACCAGCAATCCGGAAACCCCCAGCATGGGCAGCCCTTGCGCGAATACGATCGGTCCCAATCCGAGTATCGTCGCGGGCAGCACCAAGCCGATGAGAAACGCAATCCGCCAGCCTTGTGCGCCGATCACACCGGTCACGGTGTTCTCGAAGATGCCGCTGATGCCGGCGATTTTCCCGTTGAGCAGCAACAGCGCCGCCGCCCCGGAGCCGATGAGCATCCCACCCAGCAGCGACTTCCAGAGATCGACCGTCATGAAGGGATTATCCGCTATCTAAATCCGTGCGAGAACGAGATGGCCAGTGAATCCTCCTGAAGCGCGATATTGGCCTCGCCGCCGCCGAAATTGGGCGGTATCGATCCCGAACCGTTCACCGTGTGCTCGAACGCATGTAACCAGGCAACGCTGATCTGGTTACGAGGGGTGAACTTCCAACTGGCGCCCGCGGTCAGGTGGGTCTCGATCACTCCCGGGGCCAGGATATTTAGGAAGGTCTGCGAGGCGGGCACCGGTTGCTGCGACTTGCTCACGCCGGCACGCAGCGTAACGGACTCGGTAAGGGCGTAGCTGCCGCCCAGTTTGTACACGGAGATATTCCTCCAGCCAAATCCAGGACCGGCGGAGGCCCCCAGGGGTACCCCTGCGAACAGGACGTCCACGCTGTCCCCAACCGCGGGCACGTTCGCGTATAAGATGCGCTGCCAATCGACGCCGATCGTGAATTGCTTGGTCGGTCGAACCGCGACACCCAATCCGTAGGACTCCGGGATATCGAACGCGCCCCCATCCGCAAACAGACCGCTGTATTTCTCGAAACGCCCCATATGGGTCTTCGACTGCCAGGTTGCGCCGAGAGAGACGTAGTCGTTCACCTGTCCCAACCACCCCAAACGCAGGCCCACACCCGTGGAGTCATCGTGAGCGCGGTTTGACACATCGTCTGGCTGCTCTGAAAAGCCGGCGAAGATTCTGATCCCTTTGGCCTCGAAGCGCTGATACGCGACGTTCAGTGCGATCCCAAGGGAGTTCGCCTCATTCAGTTTGACCGCGAGCGCAGGCGATAGAAATGCCTGCTCCAAATCGACACCCGCAGGGCCTTGGGCCCCGAACCGGCCGTAAGGATTGGACCTGTAGCTGGTGTCGAGACCTCCGTTTCCATAGAGCGCCACGCCCCAGGCCAATCGGTCGTTGATGTGCCGGCTGGTGCCGATCTCCGGCAAGTAAAAGGTCCTGGTATCGTTGCCATCGAATTTCTCGGCCTGCCCGCCTTGCACGAGCGTTGCGTCACGGCGCGGCCGGAAGATCTCGACGCCAAAGGTCAAGGCGTCGGAGACTGCCGTGAGTCCGGCCGGATTGGTCGCAACCGTGAGTGAATCCAGGGGAAGTGCAATACCAACCCCCGCTTGCGCCTTCGAATCGGTCCCGTAGCCCTCCAAAAAATAACCATTCGTTGCGCTCGCCTGCTGGGTGATCAGCAACAACACGACAGCCCCGAGCCGCTTGATCGACATTCACATCCCCTCATTTTTTCATGTAACCGCCAAAGCTACGGACAACCGGAGCGCCGGTAAAAGAATGAAAGGGCATGTCATCAGATCAATCTGTTGCGCGAAGCCCTGAAAGAGCATCGGCCGTGACGCACAGGTGAAGGGCATACACGCCGGCTTCGCCTCCCCCGCGAGCGGTGAGTTCAATCGCCAATTGCGGCAGGAATTCACGGCGAAGATAGAGCAGCTGCTTGCAGAGAGGCTGGAACCGCGCGTCGCGCGCGCAACGGCGCGTGCTCGCGCATTGGATATACCGATAGAACAAAGTGATGTTGGCCAGCGTTCAGCACCGACGCTATTGTGTAGGTCGGGTACCGCAGCCCAGTGGATGAATCGAACAAATCGAACTCCCCTGTTTCTGCCCCTTCGTTCGCGGGCTGCGGATACCCACCACCAAGCGGCTTCAGATCCTTCCCACGCAGATCTCCAACACGCGCCTTCGCCCGGGCGTGGTTGCCGAAAGCCATCGCATACCGCCGGTGCTGGCATCGATATAGAATGAGCGTGCGATGCCCGAACAGACGCCTCTTCCCCTGATCTTCTGGTTTGTCCCCACCGCCTGCGATGGACGGCATCTCGGCACGCCGAGCCGTCCGAACGGTTTCACGTATCTTGCACGCGTCGCCCAAGCCGCCGACTCGCTCGGTACCATCGAGCGCCTCAGCTCCATTTGACGATGTCCAGTCTTACCATCCCGTCGCTGGACCTCGGCCGTCTCGATGCGGGCGAAAGCGAGCGAGCGGAAGTTTTGGCGGAACTTCGCGATGCGTCTCGGCGGGTTGGCTTCTTCTATCTCACGAATCACGGCATCGAACAGGATTTGTTGGACGGATTGATGACTTGCGCCGCGCGGTTCTTCGCCCTGCCGGAGCCAGACAAGCGGGCGCTGGATATGGTGAACTCGCGGCACTTTCGCGGTTATACCCGGCTGGCCGGCGA
>Ga0182030_10006437_pt1 | contig 24783 bp, 18 predicted proteins | sample 812S3MmetaG_FD_121299 | JGI IMG/M metagenome (GOLD analysis project Ga0182030, IMG submission 121299) | Permafrost microbial communities from Stordalen Mire, Sweden - 812S3M metaG (Illumina Assembly) | ecosystem: Environmental > Terrestrial > Soil > Wetlands > Permafrost | place: Sweden...
CCGCAGCGGCTCGTGCGCGGGCCGCTGAAATCCATTCGGAATGACATGAACATGCTTCCCGCCCCCAAGCAGTTGACGATCTGCTTCGCTGCAAACTGAGAGCACACTGAAGCGATCCTTCCAACGCCGTTCACGGCGCCTTAACAGGAATACACTGACTCCGGCCTTGAATTTTTCCTTCAGGCCGGCGCCATTCCGCCACACAGTGCGTGAAAATGCGCTGGGAAGGTCATCCACGTCCAACACCGAATGCGGCCAAGACCACTGATTGAGGATATTTGGCGTGCGCGAATTGAGAAGCCACACCAAGTCGAAATCTCCCAGCCGGCCAAGCAGCCGCGCCCGGTCCCGGGAGTCGGCAACGCAACCGTGGATATTGAGAAAATGCGGATCGAATGCCCATCGCAGGCGCCCGGTCAAACCGTGATTGGGACGGGAGTTGACACGAACGGGCGGATCAACGGCAAATTCAGACGCGGTCCGCTCCATGACCTCCAGGCATGCGCCCTCTTCACTGACAACCACCAGCGTTACGCTGCCAAACTGCTGTAGCACCCGGCCAATATGCGACGCCCGCAATTGGCCGCCAAAGGCCCGGTCGCCCGGCCAACAGGGGCAGATATAGGCTATATTGCAACAAGAACTGCTCATCGCTCACAACCCTCATTCCGATCTGTCATGCCTCGATGGGGAGTCGTCCAGTTTGATCTTACAGCTGGGGAGCCGGGTTGACTCCTGCCACGCCGGAGCGATTAGACGCGCCGGGCCAATCCATCGTCGCAATCAAGGCCGCCAACCGCTCCGACAGGTCGCGCGAAAATAATTCGGCGCCGACCCGGTTCAGGTGGAGCGCGTCGGAAAACAGTTCCTTCCTTTGCGTCAAGGGCGCCTCGCTATAATCCCAAAACGGCACATTGAAACGGCCGGCTGTTTTCACGAACTGGTCAAAAATCCGGTTTCTGTTCCGAATCCACGGATTCAATTCATTGTAGACAGGAGCGAAGACCAGAACCACAGGGATGCCCTGTTCTTGACAAAGAGCAAGCAGTTCTTCGAACACCTCAACGCCGCCTGCATCAAAATCAACCGTCTCCCCATCCGTGTAATGCTGCTTCCATTTCTCAAACTCGCTGGACATGACACCGTTTCCGGGCGCATATCCCCGGATCAGGGTTTCGCGGGGGTTCAGTCCGAAAAGCCCGGCGGCGCCGACCACCCATGTCAACCTGTCATCTTCAACTGCAAAGCAATAAAGCGGCAGGTATTTCCACTTCCATACCCCAGGATCCACTTTACGAAATGCGGCGTAAATCTCCCCTTCGTTCAGATACGCGGCATAAGTGGCGGGGTAGGCGATTTCGCGACTGAGGCCGAATGTGTGGGGATCCAGATTCTGCACCAGGATGCGGGGTTTGATGTTGTGTTTAAGATAGGTTTTTAAGAAGGCCAGTTGGAAGTCCGTCCGCGTGGCGTTTTGTCCAATATCAAAAACAGTCTTCCCGGTGACATCATGGATGACTTGCGGATCATAACTGCACAAGGCCCGCGAGGAACCGCTGATGATGATCTCGCTATTGACCCGGCCGGACATCTCCTGGTTCAGTGCGCCAAGCTCGGACGTTGTCACGCTCCTAATGCCGTGCTTCAAAGCGAGATCCAGTGCGAAGGCCAGCGCCGCCGCCAGGCCAAAAAAGGCCAGAAGGCGCATGACTCCCGCCGCCCAACCCGGTCGCGGCGCCGCTTTGAGCGGGGCGGCCTGCCCGGGCGGGCTGCCTTCAGACCCTGGTTCTTCGGTGTTCACTAATCAACAAAAACGGCGGTTCGACACACTTCTGATTGACGGCGCGGGTTTCCGCCCGGAACCTCTCAGAACTGGAAATAAATAAAGTAAGTGTTCTTGTAAACTCCCAGCATGACCACCACAAAGAGAAAGGCCATGTAAAAAGCCCAGCGAGGCAGCAAGGGCGCCTTCGCAACCCATGCGGCGAGCCCCATCCCGCGGTTCAGAAGTTGTATGGATTCCAGGAGGACAAGAGCGCCAATGGCAACCGGCAGTTGCCGGAGCAGGAAATGCTCGGTCTTGATTGCGCCGAAGTCCCAATTCCGGAAGAAGTGACTGAGGACATAGCCCGCGTCCGTCAGATTCCGGGCGCGAAACACCACCCATGCCGCGCACGCCAGGACAAATGTGGAAACCAGGCTGATTGCGGACCGTAGCGGGACGCCTTGTTCCAAAGCGAGCAGGCCAAACAGGCGGTTCCGGCCGCAAGCCGTCGCCCGACCTGCCAGCAAATAAACACCGTTGAGAAGACCCCAGACCAAGTAGGTCCAGTTGGCGCCATGCCAGAGACCACTGACGGCAAAGGTCACAATGATGTTGAAACACCAGCGCCCCAGAGCCACCCGGTTGCCTCCCATGGGGTAATAGAGGTAGTCCCGAAACCATGTGGATAGGGAAATGTGCCATCGGTGCCAAAACTCGGCGATCGACGTCGAATAGTAAGGCGTATTGAAATTCTCCATCAAATCGAAACCGAGCACGCGCGCCGCTCCGATGGCGATGTCGGAATAACCGGAGAAGTCGCAGTAAATCTGGTAAGCGAAGAAGAAGGTCCCCAAAGTCAACTGCAAACCGTTGTGGCTCCGCGGCGATCCATAAACGTCATTCACGTAAAGAGCCAGGCGGTCGGCCACCACCATCTTCTTAAAAAACCCCCAGGCCATCCGCTTGAGTCCACTGGTGATCCGGCCGTAGTCGAACGGATGCGCCTCGCGAAACTGGTGAAGCAGGTTCTGCGGACGCTCAATCGGCCCCGCGACCAACTGGGGAAAGAACATGACGTAGGTGGCATAGGTCACCCAATCCGGCTCCGCCTTTTGCTTTCCGCGGTAAACTTCGATGACATAGCTCAGGCTTTGGAACGTGTGAAAGGACAGCCCGATGGGCAAAATAATGTGGATCACCGGCTTGGACAAATGCCAGCCGCATACATCGGCCAGAGCGACAAAATTGCCCGTGAAGAAATCGAAGTATTTAAAGACAAACAGCACCGCGCACGTGGACACGATGCTCAATACCAATAGCGCCTTGCGGGCGGCCCCCTCTTTTCTTTCAATGTAAATTCCCGCCACATAATCTATGCCAATCGTAACGAATAGAATCAGGATATAGGCCGGAATGAAGGCCATGTAAAACATGCAACTGGCCGCCAGCAGCATCGCCGTCCGCCACCGGAGGGGCAGCGCAAAATAAATTGCCACCACCACTGGGAAGAAGATCGCAAACTGGAGTGAATTAAAAAGCATTAAGAGCGGATACTGATGATTCGAGGACTGTTCGCCCGCATTCGTGGCGGAAGCACGCCGCCGGCAGGCCCTTGGCGGGAGGCTCCGCCCGACAGAATGCCTGGCGCCTTCCTGCGAACCGCTGAACGCAAATCACAACAGAGCGTGAGCATTCCTGTGTTGCCTCTTCGCATTCGCAACGAGGTTTTGCAAAACATGGCGCAAGCCGGTTCGTCTAAAATCCGCGGCTCTGGTGAAAAGCGAGCTTAGCGCATTCTCGCAAGCAGCGAAGGGCGGCAGGTACAATACGTCCTGTCCGGACAGACCTTGTTTGAAATGGTACACTCCTGGATTGGTTTCGGGATTGATACCGCCCAGATTGTAATAACGCACTCCATTCTCCTTGAGCCAGCGGATCATCCTCCACTGCAGCAGATAAGCCCCCTTTAGGTTCAAGCCTTCGTCGCTGGTTGCGCCATGAAGATAAATGCCGGAATCGCCCATCGCGGAACCCACCAATCCGGCCACCGGCACACCGCGGTGACAGCAAACGAAAATCTTCATCCGCTGGCCTTTGGGGAGATCGCGCTGGATTTCGGCGAACTGGTGGATATTGGCGGAATCGTCGAATTTTTTGCGCGCCAACATCTGGTCGTACAAGCTAGTGAAACTGCCAAACTCCTCCGCACCGTCACCTTCGATGATATCGAGGCCGTTCTTCTCGGCGCGGTTAAGTTGGTTGCGCCACTTTTGGTCGAGCTTTCGACGCAACTCCTCAATGGGGGGACTCACATCCAGCACCAATGTGCGGCATGTCTGGTCGGGGCGGAATGACTCGACTCCGAATGTCGAAAAGGCTGCTTGAAACACGCCGGCTCTCGCCGTGCCCGGAAGCGCATTGGGGAGAATTCGCAAAAACAACCTCCGTTTCCGGACGTACTCCGCGTGCAGGGCCGCCGCCATCTGCCGGACGATTTCAGGGTCCAGTTCCCGGCCTTTCAGATGGCATAACGGGCCCCAGCGCACATAAGCCAGCCCGCACCCAGTCAAGCCCGGAGACACGAGCCGAAGTTGCGCGATGCCGACGATGTTGCCCCAACGTCTTAGAACCAAATGGCACATATTCCCGGTTCCCCAGGAGATGGCGCCGAATGACCACGTCTGGTAAATATTGCCATCGGCGAAAAGGTCAAGGAACTGCGACCACTGGGCCTGATCAATTGCATTGGTCTCATATTGAAACTCAGCGCTGTCCATATTCCGGGAAGGTTCCCTTGCGAATCCGGCATCGCGGCCGACTTCGGAAAAGACACTCGTGGATTTCTGTCCGTCGATCAGGATTCTTGATAGTCTCGCGTGGTTAGAGAGACTCAAAGAATTTGTGAAGATCGTTCGCATAGCGATCAATGTTGTAATAGCGCTCGGCCAATTCACGGCCCTTCAAACCCATGGCTTCAGCGCGCGCCGGATCGTTTGCGAGGGTTTCAATGGCATCTGCCAGCGCTTGGGGATTATCCGGAGGAACCAGGATGCCGCATCCGCACTTTTCAACATCAATCTCAGTCGGCAGGGCGCCTGTCCGGGTCATAATAACGGGACGCGCCATCGCAAGGACCTCAACCAATTCGGTGAACCCCACAGCTGTGAATTCCGCCGGATCGTTTTGCAAAATGATAAGAGACCCGGCGCTTCGGGCATAATACTTTTGGAGAAGTTCCTGGTAACTCACTCTCTTTGGCTCGAAATTCCAGCCGCGTCCGCTATCAATCACTCTCACGTTTGACGGCCAAGTGACCCCGTCCTGTGCTCCCGGACAGAGAACTTCGACAGGTCGCGCGGAGCGCGCCGCGGCGAGACTGAGTGTCTTGAAATCGCGACATGCGATTCCGCACGAAAAGAAGGCTTCAGGCCGGTAAGGCAGTCTGGGATAAACGCTCAAGTCGGCGCCCCAGCCGATTGCAGCCACCTTGACTCTCGGGGCGAGCTTTCCTGCCTGTTCAGCGCCGGCGCGAGTCAGCCCCAGAATGCCGCTATGAGCGGTGGCGAGGTTAAGCGGCTCGCGCGCCCACAAATTGGAAACTATGTGACATCGGACGAGGCCGAATTTCCTGAGGAGCAAGAGCCAGAACAAGACGTTGTGACCGCAAAAGACAATACCGCCAGGCCCGAGCCAGTGGCGAACCATCTTCAACAGCTTGAAGTCGTGCGGAAACGGGCTGCGAGGGAGATAAATGTCGGGAAAGTCAGGCAAAGGTTCGGCGAGTGCAACCTCGTAACCCATGCGGGTCAGTTCCAGGCAGCCGCGCAAGTGGTGCGGAGGCATATCGCCACGCTTGATCTTCTCCCACATGGATGCTCCGCCGTAGCTATCTACGTAGATTACTCTTCGGAAGGGGCGCTTGCCGGTGGGGGATAATACAATTACCCCCTGTTCATTGCTTTCGAGAATCCCATCCAAGAGGGACCGGGACCGGGTCGGAGGATCCACTAGTGTTTCCATTAGAAGTCAGGAAGGCTGAGTTTTATACGTCTTGATTTCAACTGTCGGAACGCTTATTTCGCAGAATGCGGGGAATTTTGCAACGGCGTTTCAGGAAGTCCTCCATGAATGAAGCATCAGGAGGCTCTGTAGCAGGACTTTGGAAGCCGCAAAGGCGTTCCTTCAGAATTCTCGTGATCAAGGGGGTGCGGGAATTGGGTCGCAAACACCGGTTTTGAAATACGTTCGCTCTTCAAGAACGTGAATTCGGCCATCTGAGGGATCTCCAGCGAGCCGACTTTGAGCGATTTGGCAATATTGTTGGGGTGAATGTGAACGCAGCGATGAGTGCTGAGGATCTTTTCGAAAGCCCGCGAGTAAATAGAGAACAATGGCTCGCTAAAAAGATAGTCCAAAAAGTGGAACTCGACCACGATAATTCTAAATCTCTGTTGCAGGTCTTTTGGAATACTCAGGAATGTTTCATATTCGTACCCCTCGATGTCCATCTGAAGCAAAAGCTCTTGTTGTGAGCCGTTGATGGACTGGTTCACCCAATCTTCAAAACTAATAAAATTGCCCTCCGTTGTTGATCCAATGAACTTCTTGGTAAACCGAAATTGGGGATGAAACTCAGGCGGGGCGTCAACGGACGCGTCGGCCATGAAGACCGTCATTCCCCGCTCCGCACAGTGCAGCTCAAACCCTGCCACATTGCTAACCCCCGGAGAAAAGCATGCTGTAATTCCCTCTAGATCGTTTGGCACAAGATAGCCCCCGTCTCCGTTTGGCCCCAGACGAATGAGTTCCTTGTCAGTGGCAACCGGATGCAGCCTGCGGACAAGAGCCTTGACACGTTCGGGATCTGTTCTTCTTGTCGGAAAGAAGGACTGACTTTCAGACAGGTTCAGCAGCTTTTCCGTGCTATTGGCTACTATGAGAGCAAAATCCACTTTCCTCAGAAACTTGGCGTGCCTGAGGACGAGCAAGAACAGTCGCCAGGAGCGTGATAAGAGCTTGGTTAGAAATTTCAGCATGGTCACGGTGGTGCGTACAGAATGAATGCCTCCGGGACTTGTGAGTTGCGCGGGTTGCAGCGGAAACATGCACCGGTCATCGAGGCCGCACGGATCGTCCCGCGCTCTTTTGATTGAGGCGTGCTCCCACAGCGCGAATAAACGTCCAGAGTTTCTTCCGCAACGTCCCGGGAATGAACGTGCCGATGGCGCCCGCCAGGGCCATCGGGCGAAAATCCAGAAGAAATGAGCGGCAAAATAAGCGCCGAGAAGCTTGAAAGTGCCCGAAGTGCAATTTATCGCGTGCAGCCAGCAGCAAAGCTTCAGCAAGCTTCGCTCTGATCACGGTGTCCATTTCGGGGAACCAATTCTGCTGACGCAGCTTGGTAAAGATATAGACCAGGTTCTCCGCTTTATCATGGCTGCGGCGTAGTGATTCCATGGCTGCATGAACGCGGTAACGCGCGAGCCGCTTAGGGACGTAATAGATCGGCCTTCCAGAGGCGCCCAGCAGGCACGATATCCAGTAATCATAAGCACCGGAGACTTCAGGCACAACCAGCGACCAATCTACGGCGTTCTTTCGGAACATTGCGGACGTTGCGACAGGAATCCCCGCTTTTGCGATCGTGAATTCAGCCTGTTCTCTGACGGGTCCCGCCGGCAGTGTCGAGCGGCTTGTGTTAGCGCTCCAAGTGTTGCTTTGGGCAATGTCAATCCGCCCTGTTTCGTCCATTACCCAATGATCAGCAAAGGCAGCCACACATGAGGCGTCGGCAATGAGAGGCCCGACCAACTCCGACAAAAAGTCCATTTCCCAGTAGTCATCGTCGTTAAGTATCGCTATGAAATCCCCTCGGGCCTCTTTCACGGTCCCCACGAGACTTAGAACAATTCCCACTGTAGCCGGATTAGCGCGGTAATGCACCCGCTGGTCAACGCGCGCGCGCGATGCCACAATCTCGCGCGCCGCCGCTGTGCCCGAATCGTCGGCGACAATGACCTCGTAATCCGAAAAAGACTGCGCCAAAACGCTGTCCAGAGCGCCGCCCAGATATTCCGTTCGCTTGTAGACGGTCAAAATTACCGAGATTCGCGGGCGCGTGCCGGACTTTTCCTTTTGCATTTCTTTCCTCGCTTGCCAGTCTAATTGACCGCCACAGCTGCTTCGGCAGGTTTCGCCGGCGCCGCTTTGCGCACGATGGCATGGCAAAAGTCGGAGAAGATCCCCGTCAATTCGGCCTTCCCGCCCGGTATAATCATCCAGACGCCGGCGAATACCATCATCGCTATCAGACAGCCCAAGGAAAGGCTGGCTGGCGCGGCTAATGACGGCAAAACCGCTCTTGACAAGACAAGAGCAAGATACATCGCGATGCTCGAGAAAGCCGGCCGGGCTATTGCCGCAAAAAATGCGCCGATGCTGACCGGCGAATCTTTAAGGCAGTAATGCAACTTAGGCCAGATCAACAAATAACTGGCCGCCAGATCCGCTAGCGCCACTCCCTTGATCCCCCACTGCACGCCGACCAACATAAAGAGAATAACGGTTACGTTCTGTACAATCGTGATGCCCAAGTAGGTCTTCGCGTGGCCGCGGGTTATCAACACCCATGCCGCCGATCCGACCGCCTGCTTGATAAATGCCCCGAAACTGAGGATCACCAGGATGGGAGCGCAGTCCAGCCATTTCCGGCCGAGCAGAACCCGGGTCACTTCGGGGGAGTACGCGGCTACAAACAAACTGACCGGCATGACGATAATGCACACAAGAGTAAGCACTTTTTGATAATAACGCCGATATCGGGAGTCATCTGCCTGCAACATGCAAAGACCAGGCTGGGCCACCTGATAAATAGGAGCAGGCACCTGGTCTGTGGGCACCGCTATCAATTGGTAGCCTTGCCGGTAAATCCCGACCGGCACGGCGCCCCAAACGCGACCAATCAGGAAACGATCCACCCCCGCGCTCAGGCTCGTCAAAATATTCGCCAGCGTCAGATTCGCGCCGAAACCGAGCAATTTCCGGACATTGGTTCGCCGCGACGGAAGCCCAGGGATCCAAGGAAAGCAAATCCACATTCCCGCGGCGACAAGGACGCTTCGCGACACTTCCCGCCAGACCAGCGCCCAATATCCAAAACCTTTCCATGCGAGGACGATCCCCAGAACGGCGCTGACAGCGCTCGTGAGCAAGCGAATGAATGAAATGTGACCGAGCTTTAACTGCCGGGTCAGCAGGGCCTGATGTTGCACCATCAACCCGTCAAACAGAAAGTTCGTGGACAATACACATGTAATCGCAGTGAGCCTCGGGTCGCGATAGTAGTCCGAGACGAGCGGTGAAAACGCGCAAATCAAACCGGCAACGCCAACGCCACAGAGGGTGTTAATCCAAAAGAGATTTGTGACCTGTCCATGAGTAATCTCCTTCTGCTGAACGGTCGCGGTGGACAGCCCCAATTCCCGCAGTTGATCCGCGATCCCGGTGACCGCCGTGACCATCATGACCAAACCGAAATGCTCCGGGAGGACCAGTCGGGCGAGAACCGCGGTGGATACGATGCGGATGACGAAGTCCCCTGCGGAACCGGTACCGGTGAATATCGCGGCCCGGACTGATTTGACACGCAGATCCTGGCGGAGCGATTGAGTACAGATCCGTCGTTCAAATTTTTCGGCCTGAGTCATGAGACGTTTTGACAAGAGAACTTGGCGATCCACCCCGACGGCAGGCTAATGAAATGTAGCGAGGAAAAGGAAATCACTTGAACTCCGCCGGCGTTGCACGCCGCTGAATTATTGCGATGAACGTAATTGCCCGAGAACCATTGAGCATGGATATTTGTTGCGAAACAAGTGCGTCACAGGGAGGAGTCATGCCGAAACCTCCACTGCCCGATTCGTCCCATATCCGCCTTGCCGCCTCCGCGATAAAGAAGATCACATTTTCTTACTTCGCATCCAAGGGCAACCTAAAGCGGAAGTGCGCAGACCTAATTTCGTCACTGTGAATACACGCCCCAGCGGCTGTCGAGATAGCTGAAAATCGTGTCGGCGCTGGCACTTTGGTCGCCCGAATACAAGATAACTTCACCGACTGCGATCGTGGCATTGTCAATGTTACTCTGGTATCCTCCCAAACTAATAGAGTTGACAGAGTTCGATCCCGTTTGACCGCCAAAAGAAGTCACGGATCCCCCATCCTGCCGCCATTTTGAACTCGAACCGTTGAAGACCAGCATCAAAATATGCCAGTTGTTGTCAGTGACCGGCTCTGCAGGTCCTGAACCAGCACCTCCAGCCGAAATATCATATACACCGTAAGCCTGGTGAACCCATCGGATATCCGAACCACCCGATGGCCCAATCGGAATACTGAATGTGCTGTCATTGTCTTTAAAAGCGATAAAAATGGTGAAAGGCTGGCTTTGGGAAGCGAAATTGGCGGGAGTGGCGAGATATGTGGAATTTGCCCCGTTAAAGAGGACCGCTGGCAACCCATTCTGTTGTGCTGTTTTGAATATCGGTTGGGTCATGCCACTATTCGGATTGACGAGGCTTGCGCCAATGGATGCCGGCCATGTGGCGACGGCGGTGTTGTTACCTTGGTTGATGGCATCGGCTTTGAGCCATTCAAAAACACTTCCATCTGTACTCGGGGAGTAAGCGCTGCCACTCGCGAAGCCGTTGCTGCCGGAGCCGCCATTAGTGCTGCTGCTAGTGCCGCTGCCTATTTCCGCAACAATTCGGAGTCCGGTCGGAGGCGGAAGGGACACAGAATTCGTGCTGCTATTCGTGACACCCGGCAGGGTAAATGACGCGGCGAGGGAATTGTAGTAGCGAATTTCCGCCGGAATGAGCCCTGTCATCGGGTTAACGTCAGGTCCGATGGCGGGCCAAGGCAATTTGCTTGGCCACCAACCGGGAGGGTTTGTTCCGTAAACCAGAGATGGTGGCAGATTCGTCTTCCCGTCGGGGATGCCCGCCGTCACATAGTCGTAATTGTCTGCGCGAAAAAGTGTGGCAGTGACATTCGTATCATACCCGATTCGATAGTTATAGACTGTTGTTCCCGATTCTCCCTGATAAAACACATAGACATCACTATCATTCCAAATGTCATTCCCCATGTCCGGAAAGCCGAGCCGATACATGGCATTTATGCTAGGATTGAAGCCGCCGTCGGTGGGAGCCACTGACACAGAACTGGTTGCTGCCGCTAGGCTTGGACTCCCTACCACGTTGCCAACGAGATTGAAGTAGTAGCTGTAACGGTCCAAGTCAATGCACTTGATGTTATTGGTCAGCGGAATACCGTAGGGACAGTCCATGCCGTGAATCCAATTTCTGAACAGGGTGTTGTAGCCGCATCCACCGTGATAATTGTCCGCCTGAAATTGGCCCATCACATTGCCTTCAAAGAGATTCATCGAGTCAAACGCCTTGTGACTGACATAAATATCAGGTTCGATGTAGTGGCTAGATATCGAGCCTATTTGATAATCGTTGGTGAAATAGTTGTAAGTAAAGACGTTGCCGCTCGAAGATGAATTCATCAGGAGTTGGTCACCGAAACCCGAAAACGTGTTATTCTCAAACTTGCTGGCGCACGTCGCAACTTCCTCAAGTCCGATGCAATCTCCATCGGGCACGTTGCTGATCGCACACTGGAAGTCGCAATCCCGTATTTCGCAGTTCAGGCAGTTGGCCATATTGACAAACCCCTGTCCGCCCGCATATCCATAGAACTTGCAATTCTTGGCCCAGCAGCCGTATGACTCAAACTGCACCAACACATGCTGCAGTGCGGCAAGATTAGCGGTTGCGTTTGTGATTTGCAAGTCCTCAAGCCCGACTCCAGCCGAAGTCCCTTGTTGCCATTGAACGTAGGCGTATGGACCAAATGAATTTGTCCAGGAAAGATAAAGGGGAGGCCAGAACTGGACATTGGTTTGGTTGATGACACTCGTGCATTGCACCACCTGCGACAACACGTCCCCGGATTGGGTTCTGCTCCAAATCCCCTCCCCGTAATAATAGGGATTGCCAGCGACGATATTGGTCGTAATGTGGGAGTTCGTCAGGCCGTTGTTGTTGAATATCAACGAGGAAATTCCGCCCGGCTCATCCTGCCTTGAAATCAACAGCGTGTCTCCAGGACCACAATCGACAGGCGCAGTTGCCCACATATTCGTCGCACCTTGCAGTAGACTGCTGACAATTAGATTATTGCTTTGAACCTGACTGAAAGTGGCAGCCCCGGTGCCAAAAACACCGGCAGGAGCCTGATTTATGAGAATCGTGTTTGTCGGACCTGCTCCCCGAAGTGTAATATAGCCTCCCTTTTTGATCGTGTTAAATGAAATTGCGAGCAGGTTGCTGATTACCAAATTGCCCGCAGGCAGCACCACGATGCCGTTGCTGGGGCACGCGTTGATCGCCGCTTGAATGCCTGCACTGCAATCGAGCACGCCATTGGTGTCGAGGCCGGAAACATTGGTGAAGATGAACCTGTTCGTTGGGATTCCTCCCGGTACGCCCGCTTGTGTCCAGTCTATGGTCCTGCCGGCAGGGATAACCTGGGCAATCGCGCTCTGAAACATCGCCGCGGGAACCAAAAAAGTTGCGCACACCCGAGCCAGCCCGCGCAATGAGGGGGAACTGAGATTTCGCATAAGCATATATGAAGAACATAGCACGTCGTGTGCCAGCATCCAAATTTATCTTCGCTGCCGCCCCGTGCATCAAGCGCGGCGGCGAAGGTGTCTCGAATCTTGACGATGGGAGACACTACTTCGTTTTCGGGACATCGGCAGGCGTCGAGTTGTTTTCAACTTCATGGTCCCAGTGCAGACGGATCTTCCCGCGCTGAACACTCTCCCGCGAGAATGATTTCATTTTCAAGTCTTCCCAAAACAGAAGCAACCGGTTCACCAGAAATCCCCGTCGCTTTCTCCAGGTTCCGTCCATCAGATGAACCCCGAACCTGCCAAAATGGTGCCAGGTCCGCCTGTCACAAACGTCCTCCGGGAACAGAACCATGACTGTTTCCGCCAGTCGCGGGTTTTCCGCCAGCGTCCGCGAAATCAGTCCGGGCCCCGTTGTATTCAGAACCCAATAATCCTGCTGCAACAATGGGGTCGTATGCCTCATCATCGGGCGCACCCAGCCCGGATCCCTCTGCGCCTTCAGGCAGTTCTCAATGACTGCCCGTAAGAAGGGATGCCCGGCTGCGGCGCCAAAAGCATAATTGCCGATGTGCCAATCCATCCCATGACAAGTTCGCAAGTGCCGGTTCATGTTCAAATCCTCAAACGGGAACACGCACCCAGCAGACAACAACCCGGACAATCCCGAGCAATGAAAGACGTCGAGGTCAAAATAGAACCCGCCGAGGCGGTAAACCGCAAGGTAGCGAAAAAAATCGTAGCGTTGAATTGGAAACCGAAACGACTCAAAAACCTGGCAATACTCCGGGAATTCCTGCCGCATGAAGCGCCCCACACCCTCATCGTCAAAAAAAAGATAGTCGAAATCTGGATTCAGGAGCTTCATGCCTGCGACCGCAGCCTTGAGCTTCACAGGCAACTCGATGTTCTTGCCCGTTTGTATCAGGCGTTTGGGGATACGCCCGGGCGTTGCGGCATCGTTCCGGGGCCTCTCGCCTCCAGCCGTTGGGTCATTTGCAACCACATTCCTCATTTCCATGCTCCAGCGACGGACGGATTCCGGGTGCTCCCCGCAAACCCGCCCACAGCGTCCTCCTCCTCAATCGCGGAAGCGGGGATTTCAACAGGGGTTTCCGTCGTTCCTTTGTAGCCGCCTGGACGCTCGATTGCGACCAATAGCAGAACCAGCCAAAGTAAATCGTTCTTGTTGAAGGCGGCTTCGGTCCAGTCGTAGAACAAGGCAATGCACAGGAACGCCATTCTCATGTCGGCAAAACTGGCGCCCTCAATGACGGACCGCTTAATTCTCCGGGAGACCGACCAAAGCCAGACCAGCAAAAAGCCCACTCCAAGGATGCCGCCGTTGAGATAAGTGTCCAAGTAACCATTATGCGCCTGAACGACCCCTGGAATGGTCTTCCATATCTCCCGCAGCGATTCGCCCGACCAGAAACTATTAAAGCCGGCCCCAAGCAGCACATTGGGCTGATGACTCAGCAACAGCGCCCAGAGATCCGTTCTGCCGGTGAGCGTCTCATTGCGCCCCAGACTGCGAAACAGCATCCCCCGCAAATCAACCAGGGAATTCAGCACCAAGAACGCCGTCGCCCCGGCCACCAGGTAAAACTCCATGAGCCGCAGATGCCTTTTCACAAAAGCCAGTCTCAGCCCGATCAATATGCCCGTGCCGAGCAAGGTGCAGGAGAGAGCAGTGGCGCAATCGGCGATTCGCAAAATCCACACCATCATCGCAAGCATGAAAATGCAAACACAGATACTCCCCCGATTCCGGCTGCCAGTCTCTTTCTGCAACTCGTTAACCAGATCCCACAAGAAAAATAAAATACTCACCAGCAGCAGGCAGCCCAGCGTGTTCTTCGACGGGCAGACCCCCACGAACATCACATTGCCTTCCACATCGTAAGTCCGGCCCAACTCCGGAATATAGCGGATGAACAGGAGCGACAAGGGAACCAGCATATACGCACACTTGACGAACACGTTCCTGGCCGCCTCGACCGGGTCATCCTCGGTCAGAATGATCAGAACGACAAGGACATTGCCCAGGTCCTTGGACCACCGCTTGAACGCAATAAACGGGGCATCCGACCACAACACGCTCAACGCCCAAAACATGTAAAGTGCAAACAGCCATCGGTTATCCCTGATGACCGCTCCCAAGCTGACACGCCTTCGCCAAAGAACCACTAAGCCGGCACCCATCAAGCCCAGATAGAACTGCCGCTCCAAGGGGTTCCCCCTGTCGTAAGCCGAGGCGTCTTCAACTGCGGAATTGTAACCAACCCAGTCCGAAACCGGTCTCGAACCGATGACGAAGGCCCAGATCAACGGGATCCACAGCGCCGCGGATACCTTCGGGTGCGACTTCACGTCCCTGATAACCAGCCAGAGGATCAAACCAAGGCACGCCAAGAAAGCCAATGCAGGAATCATACTAATGGCCGATATAGCGCTCGTCCGCCGGGTTAAACCCGGCTGCGGCCAGCAGCTTGCCGGCATGATCACACAGACGAATGAGGCATTTCATAAAAAAGTCATGCCTTACAAGCAACAGCACCGGCGCCAGGAAAGCATAGCAAGGCACTGCCACGAGGGACTTTCCAAGACTGCGGAAGGTCAACATCTGCTTTTTTTCATTTCGGCCCCGCTGCAACGCCCTCCGAAGCATGTAGGACCGCCGCCAGCGCTCCGGGGGAACAACTTCGTGAACCACCGCCTCGTTGCACCAGACAAACCGGTGTCCTCCCTGTATCATCCTTCGGAAAAAATCCTGGTCCTCGCCGCCGGTTCCAAACTCCGGCCGAAACGGCCCCTCAATGCCTTCAATCATTTCTTGCGTGAAAAGCACGTTGCCCGTGCGCGCTTGGCGCCAATTCAGCTCGAGCCCCGTCAGGTGCTCGTTCCGGTCACAGAACTTGCCCTGAAGAATCCACTTTGGCGGCGGCTCGTCAAAAAACGGCTTCACTGGCCCCAGCACTCCATCGGCGCCCGATTCCAGGCAGAACCCTAACATCGTTAGAAGCCAATTCGACGCCGGGAATTCGTCGTCATCTATAAACGCAACGAAGTTCCCTTTGGCCGCCCCCAGGGCTTTGTTCCGGGCTTTGGCAATGTTCTGGTCCGTCTCGACACAATATTCCACCGGGACAGGACAAACGGCCCTGAAATCCGACACCACCGTCCTGGCCGATTCCAGCCGGTCGTTATCGGCGACGACAATGGAATAAGTGAAAAGACCGCCGGTTTCCTGGCGGGCAATCCCTTCCAGAGTCCGTTTGAGCAGGTGAGGACGTTTGTGCGTGCAGACGCAAACGCAAATATGCTGTTTTTCCTCCTCCACCATGGCACACGCAAGAATCTTGCAGCTAACAATTTCAACCAAATACGACGCGATAGCAGAAATCAACAGCCCTCGACCTCGACCGGACGAGCCGCAACAGTTCAACCGCAAGAACGATTGTTGTACATGTCGCGACCACCGACAATGCGAATTTGACTTCCCAATCACCTGCCCGCGGCAAAACCCTGATCAGAACCTGCAGTACCGCAATCTGTAGAATATAGGCAAATAGCGAGTACTGCCCCAGCCAAATCACCCGCCGCGACAGAACGTTGTCGCCGCTCTTCCCGCCGACCATGTAGAGCAAGGCCGCCGATACGCAGACACCAACGACCTGCAGCCAATACACATAACCCCACACACTCACAGCATAAAGGTACCCGATATATGCAATCGCTACCAGACCAACAAATCGCACGCCGGCTGCGAGCTGCCGATCCGGGACGCAGCCGAACAACATGCCGAGGATGCCGACTGCGATAAGGTTCAGGTTCTCGAATGCGGCGCCGACGTGGCCCAATATCCCAACCGTGGCAAACAGGGCGCCGCACAGGCCGGGCAGAAACCATTTGCGTGTCTGAAACACATTTAGAAGCAGCGCGGCAAGGATCAGCAAATAACTGATGGGCACCAGCACTTCGAAAATCGCCCGTTTCCCATTGCCGGTCAAATAGATGTCAACCGCATTATCCAGCAATCCATCAACACCCAGACTGCGACCATTGTAATTCTTGCTGAACAATAATGCGGCGCCAAGATTCAGAGCCGTAAAAATCAAAAGCAGCTTGAGGCCCCTGACGATCAACCGCCTTTGAACGGCAAAACTCCCGGTGCGGCTCCTCGCAAGATATACTTTGCCAATCAAAAAGCCCGAAATAAGAATGAACGATGGGGGCAAAAACGACAGGTATTTTAAATCAACATGGACCCCGACCATGTAGTTCACCGAGTGATAAATCACCATGCAGAGAACCAGGGCGCCTTTGGTGAAATCAACCGCTGCATTCCGTGCAGGCTTGGCCGCCTCCCCCGTCACTTGGAGAGCCGACTCGTCCCGCACCAGCCCCTTCGCCGGATGAATCAGCCGCCCCGTATCTGCCAAATCCGAATGGCCGCCCGTTAATTTGAATTGGCTCATGAATCAGGCGCTCGGTTCCGAAGCGACTTGAAGTGCCCTGCCATTCTCATCATACCAAATCAATCGCCTAAAGGGAGGTGTAGCCCGTCCTTTGGATGTTTTCCGTAAGATTCCGAAATACGCCGCTGAGCAACAATTCATATTCGGCCTGCCTGACTGGATGTGTCATCAATTCCACCGAGGCGTCACAGGCGAAGTGGGCCACGCGAGCCAGTTTCTGCGGCGCCAAATTCTGTGATAGGTCGAAGAAATAATCGGTCAAGCGATGCCGCCGCGCCAGCTTTCCGTCCACCCAGCGGCGATAGAAACGGTTGATAAGATCCTTCTCGCCCGGAAAAAATGTAAAACTTCTGCGCACCTTGGTTCCCGCCGGGATTATTTCGTCCATCAGCATGTTGGAGCAAAGATGCATGTGCTGATGGCCGTCTATGTGGGAAGGCGGCCTGCCATAAAGCCGTTCAAACTCACTTGCCTGCGCCTCATACACCCGCCTGAACGATTCGCGCAGGAACGGATTATATATCAAAAGAGCATATTTGCTCCTGCGAAGAAAACGGACAATGCGCCGATGGCCCTCGATAAGCCGCCCGTCGGATACATCGCCTGTGAACGGCTGGCTGAGATTGAGATGGAGGCCCGCATCCAGAGACTTGTCTTTGGCAATCGTCGCCGCCCGATGGGAATCCTGCATGAACACCATCGCCGTGACAGAGGTGACACAGCCGTTCTGAGCGCAACAAAGGGCACGGTCAGTCTCTTCGACAGAACGGCCCCAGTCGTCGGCGTTGACAATGAGCATGGGCTGCCGGCAATGGAAGTTCGAAACCGCTTCGATCAACCAACCCTGTCAATCAGTTCCCGCTGGACAATTTCCGCGGTCAGCAGTTTATGGATTTCGACGGTGCAGTTGCGCGCGCCGCTGATGTGGTAATTCACCAATCGCTCCACGGCCGGCCCGTTCAGATAAGCTCGCGACAGGGAGCGCGGGTCCAACAGAACTTCCTTCACATAAGGAGCAAGCTGATGGCGATACCAGATGCGGTAATGGACAAATTTCTGGCGGCCCAGGAAAAGCTTCTCGAAATGGAATGGAGCAAAACAGTTGTCAATTCGAGCAAGCCAGTTGGGCATTCCGTAATCGTAGGCATATTCCGCTTTGGCCAGGAATTCCTGCAGGGAGCGATTCATCCGGTTTGTCATTCGATCCGCGGGATAGGTGATGCCACGGTCGGTGGGGATCCGGCCCAGCGCCGGATTGCCCTGCGCAATCAGGTGTAGCGCCGTCGCCAGGCTCCCCACTGCTTCGCTGGGCGCGCGGAACGCAAGGCCAACCAGGTCATTGTCCAGGTAAGGAGAACGAACGCTAATCTGCGATTGTTCAACAGCCAGTCGCGCATAGTGATGCCAGGGCACCTGCTTGAACGCGATAAAAGAGAGCCTGTTGCCCGCCGCTTCGGCGGCGTAAGTGTCGGCGGCGCCGGCAAGCCGCGGCAAAAAATCAGGCGAGAACAACTCCGGCGGCAGCAAGTGCGGTCTGAAGGCAACGTAATGCCGGAAAATTTCCGACCCGTAATTGCCGGTCAGCCGCACCGGCGCGATCCGCCGCGCCAGACGGTTGACGTATAATTCAGAAGCCCCCGTCACATCCATCGCGCCATCGCTGATGCGCACTGTCTGTTCCGCCAGCCGGGGGAATTGGGCAAGGAACTCATCGCCGACAGAGATGGTCTGATGCGGCTGGCCGCAGGCGGCAGCGACTTTTCGCGCGATCCGCACGTCCGCGCAATCGCGATAAGTGCCGTTGAAAGTGTAGCACGGCAGTTTCCCCCGGTCCGGGCGCGCCCAAGCCATTATCATCCGGCCATCCAGGCCGCCGGTGAGCGACATCGCAACCGGCCGGCTGCCGTTGGTATATCGGCTCAGCACTTCCGGAAACATCCGCTGAAGTTCCTCCGAATATTCCGCCGCCGACAGCGCCGGCTGCTTCTCCCATGTGGCCGGGTTGAAATAGGTATGCTTCTTCAACCGCCCGTCCGCGGAGAAAACCCAGGCCGATCCTGGCGGCAACAGCGAAACCCCGCGAAACAGCGTTCGGTTTGCCAGCACGCAACCGCAACTGAACCATTCTGCAAGACCGCGCGCGTCCAACTCGCGCAGCCCCGGCAGCACTGCGAGCAATGACTTGGCTTCGGAAGAAAAAAAGAGGCGCCCCCCATCCTCATGTATATAAATCCGATTCAGCCCGTAACGGTCGTTAAACAGGGTCGCCTGACGCCGGTCCAAGTCCACCAGCAGTCCGGAAAACCAGCCGTTCAACTTTTCAAATGCGCCCGGCCCGAGTTCCTGGTACAGACAGGCCAAAGCCGAACCGGGGTTGCCGGCCAGGCGATGCCCTCGGGAGCCAAGCCAAGACGCATCAGAGGAACCGATCACCGCTTCTCCAGAGATGAAGCAGCCTATGTTGCGGCCTTCATTCCAACCCAGGCTCGGAGGCCGCGTGGAATCCGCGCTGACGAAAGCGGCAAGAATCCCCGGCTCACGACTCGCGTAGGTGCCGGAGGAATAAAATTCCTCATGCAACATCGGCTGCGACATCCGGTGGATCAAGGCGCCGGCTGCGTCGAGTCCGCGCAATCCGAATATGCCAGTGATTCCAGGCAAGTGCGTTTCAATGAAAACTGGAGCCGGCGGAAGGAATTGAACGCTCCATCTGCTGATTACAATTCAGCCGCTCTAACGTTGAGCTACACCGGCGCAAAATCACGAATATCGTTTCAACCATCCTTGCAACATTTTAAACAGGGGTCAAGAACCGCCGGCGGGAACATTTTGATTCGCCCTGGCCGTGTTCATCCCGCTTTGCAAACGGAAGCGCCGGCGGTAAATGGCGGCGCGCGCGGCGAGAAACAGATCCGTGAGCCTTTCCGGCATAATCTGGGCCAGCCCGCGATGCAAGCCGCAACGAATGGCCCCCGCTCCCAGGCGCGTGAGCGGAACGTAATAACATGGATAATTAAGACGCTCGAAACCGTTCCGGCGTTTAAACTCGGTCACCGGGCTGTGTTCCTTTTTCCCATAGACATATTGCCCGTAAACCAAGTGAGAGGCCCGTTCCTCGCAGCACTTTTCAACCGCTTTGGCCAGCAGCGCGTTGGTCGGGCGTTTGTCCGTGTGCGCCTCCAGGGACACGATTTGCATGATGCGGGCCACATGGTTGACCATCACGAACTTGATGAAGCCGATCAACTCCCCGTCGAAAAACGCCCCGATGAACTCGCCGCGATCCAGGTAAGTGGCGTTCTCAGCCCGGACCCGGTCAATACTCTTCCCATAGTGCCAGAACTTGCGTCCCTGCCGAATCGGGGTTTCGTTGTAAATTTTGCTGATGCCGCCAACCAGCTCATCATCGAAGCTCACGCTCCTGACACTCACCCCCCGGCGCTGCGAACGGCGGACATTCTTGCGCGTTTCCTGCGGAAGCGCCCCCCACCATTGCTCATAGGCGCCGAGCTTGGCCACCGCCACGTTCTCCCATTCGAAATGAAACGGATAGCGCGGTTCACAGTCCGGAAGCGGCCGTGCGAAAACAAAAATGTCCGCCGGCGGCGTGCTACGCAACGACTCCACGAACTTTTCCGGTTCGGCAATCAGTTCGCCTTCAATCCATTCCCAATCGTCAATGGCCGCGATGCGAACCAGCCCTCGGCGTGACGTCACAAGCTTGTGTGATAAATCCACCGCCGGGTCACTGATGGCAATCTCTTGCATGGTTTCTGAAGCGCCAAGAAAATCTCGATAGGGAAATCAACGCCGCATTTCCTCACTGCACACGCCGCGACCGTGTAAACATGGCGCGCAGCCGCTCCACTTGCTCGGCACGGTGGAATTCCATCAATTCGCGCGAGACGGCCCGCTCGCTGCGGCGCAACGCGGCCCATGTGTAACCGGCAATGAACCAAAGGCCGCCCAGCACGACTGGCTTCTGCCGCATCTGAAAGAGCCCGCGCAGGCATTCCCAGAGTGGGTGCCCGCCGACATAGTACGCTTTGCGGCCGTAATGAAAACGCATCCGAAGTTTGCCGTGGGAACCCGAACCGATCCCCAGCTTGCGATGATGAAAGCACACCTTCTCGGTGAACGTCCGCGTCTCCCAGCCTTTCATCCGCGCAGTGGTGACAGCAATCCAGTCTATGGCCCCGACCCTCACCGGGACGTAGCCGCCCACTTCATCAAAGCACTGCCTTCGAAACATCTGGCATGCCCCCGAAACATGCGTTGCGTCCGCAAACTGGTGCGAATAGCTGTGGTCATTCAGCCGCTCATGGTCTTCTACGAACGGGGTCCCGGCAACTCCCAGGCGCGCGTTGGCGCTGAACTTTCCCAGCAGAAACTCAAAGTAGCCGGGGTCGAACGTGATATCCGCATCCAAGTTGCCAATCACATCGCAATTCAAACCCGCCAGCCTGGCGCAACCCGCGTTAAAGGCAATCGCCTTTGCCGCAAATTGCCGGTCACAGCGCTCCGACAGGCGCAAAAGTTCAATCCAGTTGTGCTGGCTTGCGTACTGCCGCACTATCTCATCGGTCCCGTCAGTCGAGCCGTCGCTCACTATCACCCATTTGCGCGGCAGCACCGTCTGATTGACCACCGCGCAGATGGTGGCCTCGATCAATGCCTCTTCGTTGCGCGCTGGAGTAACCAAGGCGTAGGACATGGTTCGCACGCTCCCGCCTGGCGGGGCGGGCAGGACTGGCGATGGCAGGCGGTTGGTGGAATTCATGTCTCGCGGGCCGGTTCCCGAACCGGCGCCCCGGCCTGAACGCCGACGCTGTTTCCAGTTTTCAACAACAGACTCGCCAATGCCTTGAACATCGTGGCTTGGCCCCAGTGAAAGTAAGGAGTGCGCGAGATCACCATCGGATACTTGCGATAGTAGAAAAATCCGGACCGGTCTTGCAGGTTCGCTAGGGTCCACTCCGCAACTTTTCCCGCCAGCGCCAGGTCTTCTGGATGGTCATCCGAAAAGTGGCACAACGTGTCTATCGCCTGCGAGGCGCATTGGATGTCCACAGGATAGGTCCTGTTGTGGTAGTAACGCGGACATCCCGACGGCAGGAAGAACGTCTCGACAAAATAGCGGTGACCGCGCCGCAAATTCTCGTTGAACGATGTGTCGCCGGTTGCACCGATGTAACGCCTGATGCTGTCCAGGTTGTAGCCCGTGTGGAAATTGTCTATCCAATGATGTTTCGCCTGCTCTCCGTACCACCACGCCCCGTCAGACAACTGGCGATTACAGGAATAGGCCACCGCCTCGCGCGCGACATCCAGATATTCGGCCCGCCGTGTGTGCTTCCACGCCCGCGCCAGCATCCCCGCGCCGAGCAGGTTGGAATTGTGGATCGAGGACTGCGCATAGGCCACGTAGCTGATGCACGCCCCGTCGCCGGTCTTTTCGCGCGGCAATTTCAAAATCCACTCGCAAATGCTCTCTGCCACCCGCAGGTATTTCTCGTCGTCCGTTTGTTCAAAACCATCCAGAAAAGCCTGTCCAATTAAGCCGCTCCAGACGACCGTTGCTTCCTGCGCCGGAATGCACCCGCCACGGCTGGAGAAATCAAAGTGGTTGCCCCAGCAATATTCAGAATATTTGGGCGATTTGTTTGCAATGAGCCAATCAAGACACACAACGGCTTTTGCCAAAAAGGCGCGTTCGCCAGTGGCTTTGAACCGCTGGAGATAGCCCCACGCCATGAAACCGCGGCCTTTGGTGGATTCGAGCGGCTTTACCCCAACCAGTGGACGCACATTCCACGGCGACTTCCAGATGAGCTGTTGCAGAACACGCTCCGCAAAAAGACTGCCGCATGTCAGCGGGCGCAACCAAGAAGTCAGACCGTCCCCCGGATCATAACCCTTGTAATCGTGCTCTTCCACCCACCGCGCCACCAATTCGGCGCTTTGTTCAATTCTCTCGTACATGGGAGACGCCTCGGGGGAACCTGCCGTTACGAAACGGGCGGAGCGACCTCCCGCTCCAAAAGGGAATCAACCAAGTCAAGGTAGTTGCCTTTCCGCGTGTCCCAACTGTTGCGGACGGCATACTCCAAGGCGCGGGCCGCCATCGCTTGACGCTGCTCAGGATTGCGGATCATTTCCAGAATGGCCGCGGCCAGCGCGGCGACATTTCCAGATTCAAAAAACCGAACCACGGTATCATCGAAGTAGAACCGGTCTATCTTCGTGCTCGAAACCACCACGGGAATCCCCAGGGACATGAACTCCATGATCTTGGTGCTGTAAGCCTCGTTGCCAAACGAATCAGCCCGTTTGGGCACGATCCCCAGATCTGCATTGGCCATCACTTCCACGATCTCCCGCACCGGGATCGGATCGAAAAAACGCACCTTGTCTTCCAATCCAAGCTCGCGGGTCAGATCCAGCAAGCTTCCCTTCATCATCCCGTCCCCATAAATGTGAAATTCCGCCGCGGGTACTTCGCGGCTGACGGTCTGAAAAGCCCGCAGCGCGATGTCCAGCCCCTGGTGCCATTGCAGGCCACCCGGAAAGATGATGATGAACTTGTCGTCCAGGCGCGTCCGCGAGCGCCGCGTGAAAATCCGAGAATTGACATTGTTGACAAAAACCGAGCACTTGCTCTCTGTCCCCGTCCGCGCCGCGAACTTGTCCCGCCAGAGATGGTTGGAAATGATCACATGATCGGAAAACCGGGCCGCGGCCCGTTCCATCCTCTTAAGCATCTTCACCCCGGTTTGATGCCCCGGAACGTCGAACTTGCTTGCATAAAACTCGGGCACAATGTCGTGTATGTCCAATATCACTTTCGCCCCGGTCAGTCTGGGAAACCACGCCGTGAATACCAGAAAGTCCGGCATGTTGTGGACATGCACCAGATCGTAAGGCCGCCTCAGATGCCGCCACGTTACCAGCGCCCAAACCTGCGATGAGAATTTAAGCAAGGGCCACAGATACGAACTCCGCGTCCTCTCGTCTTTGTGCGCCCGGCTCTGAATCCCAAACACCTGCACCCCGCAGATCGTCTTCGATCTGCCCGGCGCGCGGTTGCCGCGCAACGCCAGCACCTCCACGCTGTCCCCACGCCGCGCCAATTCTTCCGCATACCGCATCACCCGGTTGTCTTTTTCATAGTCGGAATACACAATCATGCAGACCCGTTTTGGCCGGGCCGCACGCCGCGGTGGCCGCGAATCCGCGGCCTGACTGGGATTGGATGCCGCGAAGATGTTTTCCCGCTCTGCCGCTTGTGCTGCCCCGTGTCGGAATTCCACAATCCCCGGATGCGCCGCGCAAGCCTTTGCCTTGTCCTCCTTCCCGTTGAGCTTGACGCAATCCTGTTTGTACCACGCCGCCATTTCCATCGGCAGCGGGTTCCAGAAGGCCCCTTGGTAAGTCTCCGCGACATGCCTGAGAAAACGCTCATAGTAATCCAGCGGATAATGCGATACCCGCAGCCGCGTCCCCTCAAAATCCACGTAGTCGGGATGGACATTCAGCAACGCCATCCCCCCGTGATCGGCTATCCAAGCCGTCTTTTCCATCCAAATCGATGGCGTGCGTTCACGCAAAAGCAGGAAAAGCGTCGAGTCCTGCGGCAGGGTGTACGGCAGTTCCACGTAACCGCGCCCCCCTCCGTCCTGATACCAAAACGGAAATATCGTCTCTGCTCCGTCCGGCTGCGGCTCGAAGGGGTCCGTGTCGAACGTCGAGGCGTCATACTCGATCTCCAGATCCTGCAGCCATTCCAGATTGTGAAACATGAACCCCGACCGGAAGCCCCGCGCGCCCCAATC
>Ga0182030_10006438_pt1 | contig 24782 bp, 31 predicted proteins | sample 812S3MmetaG_FD_121299 | JGI IMG/M metagenome (GOLD analysis project Ga0182030, IMG submission 121299) | Permafrost microbial communities from Stordalen Mire, Sweden - 812S3M metaG (Illumina Assembly) | ecosystem: Environmental > Terrestrial > Soil > Wetlands > Permafrost | place: Sweden...
CAAAGACTAGGGAGAATGTCCGGAAACCGTTTGTTGAGATCGTGGATCAGATTGTGCAGAGTCCGCAGCTATTACAGAATGCTTCGTCGAGGCGGAGTGGAACGGTTGCAGTGGGAGGCGCGGATGAAGGTTCGGGTTGTGCTTGTTAATGAGTGCATGGTGCGGAATATTATAGATAATTGGGAGTTAGGAAACTATGCACGGCATGATACCCTTATACATTAGGTGTATACTTCTATTCTTTTGGTCTTAGAAATTCTACAACGACTGCATAAATTTGGATTAGTTCTGTTTCAGAAGGAAAATTGATGTGGCAGCATACCTCGTCTGAAAGCTTCTGGCTGTTCTGAAATGACCCAGTGCCCTGCATCTATATCTGCGAGCTCAAACCTGGGGAAAAACCTCCCAATGATTGGAAGAGCCTCGTCCGGAACGTATTTGCTTTGAGTTCCTCGCACGAACAGCGCTGGCTTCTCAAATCGTACCTCGTCTGGATTCTTGTAAGGAAAATCCCCTAAATTATCCAGCGCTGCTGCCAGTATCCTCAGCGGGACCTTGAACTTTTGTTCCTTTTCGTGCGGAGGTCGATGAAGGTTTCCTAAGAGAAATTGTCGAATGGGTAAAGAATCCTCATAGTCTTGTAGTATCTTGTCTGCTTCAGCCTGCCGTGTAACCCCTGCCTCCTCAATCTTCTTCATTCCTTGAATATACTGGCCAAAGTTACTTAGTAACGCGGCATCCAGAGGCGCATTGTCGACAGAGATAATATCATGTATTCTGTCAGGATATCGGAGGGCTAATGTCATGGCAGTTTTAGCTCCCCTACATCTTGTCAATCCTCGTTCCTTTTGGGAGTGTGCGTACTGACATAGAGTGACCGATCAGCGTTGATTCCGTGAGTTTATGCTCATTTATAAAGCCCTCGACATCCTCTGCCATAGTCATGTAATCATGATGAGGGTTATGGGGAGAATCTCCATGATTCCGAAGGTCCTGATATCCCATAAACAAGCTATCCGTCACACAATGTCGTCCCACTCACCACTGCATAAACAGCTCTACCTAAATCTCGTGCCAGAGCTCTGCTCTCAGTCAGTTGGTGTCTTTCACCGCCCTCACCGGAGTGCTCACTTACTGATGCTCCTATTGTTCTTCTTGGACCCAAAAAGACCATGCATGAAGATGATCGGAGCATGCTTCGGATTGCACCCTTTCGCAGGTTCGTGAAGGTCAAAAGCGAGTGAGACTCGGGGTACTGCGGAATAGGCTCTTTTGCAGAATGGGCTTATCGTGCGGGTAAGGGCAGATATTGCTAATCGAGGAGGCATTGTCGCGGAGCTGCGAACCATACCAAAGCTGAAGCTTCAAGCCTTCACAGACACAAATCATTTTTCTCTCAAGTTGCAGCTCAGACTAGTTAGGTTTAGCGTAGACCCTGATACATCGAGCTGCCTTAATGGGCTCCTGACTAGGATTCTGACTACAGCAGGCGTGATCGTTTCTTGTGGCGTTGGCCGCTCATGAACCAAATTCAGCCTTCACAGTACATGGCATATTGTTCTGTCTGAGTTGACAAAATTGCTTTATCCTATAGATTTTGATCCTGCCTTTCAGCTCTTACTGTACGCCCAAGTTGAGAACAAAATGACCACGCTTCTCTCTAGATAAAGAATGCTACAACGCAAGATTGCCTCCCATTTATGTAAGGTATTCCGGATACCAAGTGACTGACATCTGACATTAAAGTTATTCCAAAGCAGTTTCTTCTTATAACTCGAAGCAAGGAATTCCTTCACCGTAATCTCGGGTCCGAATCCCGAGCTGAAGCTCCTTGCGGACGAAGCCTCATGTCCACGGCCGTGACTCGAGAACTCCTTCAAGAATACGGCCGTTGAACAATTAATATGTCTAGGCGACCAATGACCTGTGGGGATTGTGCTAGGAGGAAAATTAAGTGTGACAAAAATATACCGTGTAACAACTGTGTTAAAAGGTAGAACTAAGAAACCTAGTTTGACTTCACTTACGCTTACATTTACACTTACACATTCCAGAGGATGTGCAGACCTATGCAAACGAGCTGAAGTCACACACACGACCGAGAGGCAGTCTCGGCCCACCAGCTCTCTGTCTCCTGGCGCTCCCTCGTCACTCTATGCAACCCCAAGGCAACAAGATCCCGAGACTCCTATAAACGAGAGGATTCTGACTTTGGTTACCACTCTTTCCGAGAGGGTCAAGCATCTGGAAGCAAAACTGGACGGCCTGGAACCGAGGAAACGTGACTTTCCCAATGAATCCGGCCATTCTCCCCAGAGCTCAAGACCAATTTCCCCTTCAAGACCTTTCAAACAGGCCAAGACTTCTCAAAATGAGGGCGTGAAAGCCACTCCTCATCTTGAGACCGAAGCAATAGGGCCTACCGAGAACGAGTCTGGCTCAGTGCAGAACTCATCGGATGCCGAGATTGAAGATGCCGCGACAGGTTAAGCTTAACGTCTCCCAGCTCATGGGATGGAATGCTAACTATTTGTTGGCAGTGTTGGAATTTCTAGCATGGGGAAGATTAAAAGATAGCAATCTTACCTCTGGCGTCAGAGATGTCAACCAGTCCATGACATTCCCTGATAAAGATGTTTTCCAAAGTACACAGGCATGGCACAACTCACCATCTTCAATACCCACAAGTCAACCGGCCATGGAGACTTTACAGATGTCCCAGATCCAGGAAATGCTACCAACGAAGACCCAAGTAATGCTACTCTTCGACTATCACGCAAATTGGCTACTTTTCATGCATTGTTCATTTCACGTCCCGACATTCAGACGAGAATTGGACCAATTCTACCAGGATAATGCAATAATCAATATGACTAGTGCTGGGCTCCAGTGGGCTGCACTTCTCTTTGCTATATTGTGCGGAAGTATGACTTGTGCAAAGCCAGCACAAATAGCTAATTGGGGGTTCCACCACGGTAAGTCCTGTTACCCCATATGGAGATGTTTCTAAAGACGAATAGAGGACCAAGCAATCCTGGCAAAAAATTGGTATCACGCATCCATTGAATGTCTCAATATTGCAAGATATCAACAAAATCATAATCGTGAGACTCTTCCACATCGCCTATTTCCCCATTCTCAGTTACTTATTCTCCGCTCAGTATATAGCATTCAAACAATCACAAGTTCAACTATTTGCGCCCATATCCTGGGTAATTATACTATATTGCCCTTCGCTTCGGGTGTGCTAATGAATTGGTTATAGGATTTTCAAACTCACAGAGTGTTTTATTAGCCTCAGCAGTTCGGATAGCCCACTCTCTTGGACTGCATAGGTTATCCAGATCTGAAAAAGGGAACTCAGATACTGAGGTGGAGGATCTTGCCGCTTCGGTTCAAAAGGAACTAAGTCGTAGATTGTGGCAAGAGCTTGCGGAGCAAGATTGGTTTTCTGTACCTTTTTCAGAAACTTATTGTCAGTACCAGTCTTCTTGATACCACACCTACGCTCTGCTCCGACAAATGGTAAACTTGGACTCGACTTATTGACTTTATGCGCAGGTGTAAATCCATTACACTTCATCACAAAGCCGCCATTACACCTAGACGAAGAAACTATGCAACCCGTACCTTTGTCAAGCCCAACCATAACATCTTATGGAAGCTTTCTGTATAGGATAGCATGTTTCATGCCGTTTTTGCAAGATCGTATTGCACAAGCTCGAACGATAAATTCAAAATATGAGCAGGTGTTACACGTTGATAAAATGATGCGAGATTTAGTTCTCACTCAAATGCCACCTTGTTTGAACGGCCAAACAGCTCTCGATCCATCTTGGCCGAAGTGGGTTTTCCTAGCTCGTCGAAATCTTACCATAACATCTGCCCACAAGATAATAGTAGGAGGCTCTCATTCATATGAGATAAAGATCAATTTCATTGACACCCCCACAGATGATCCATCGACGATTTCTTGGGATGAGTTTCCGAGACAGCAGATTTGCTTTTACGCGCAAGACTTGCCTTGCAGCTGCGAAAACCATCATCAACGAAGTAAATCAAGACTACCCTGCAGAAAGCCCGGTTTTATGGACGATGCAAGCTTTTAGTGTCGCTGCTGGCGTGGGGTCTCTGGCCTGTCCCTAAAGATTACAGCTAATTTATTACAGATTATATTGTCGTTGGATAACTTCAATCGTCACCAGTCCGCTCACGAATATGCCGAACATCGCCAACTGGTTTCTCAAACTATCGAGAATCTCTCAACTTACGCTTCCGTCAGTTCGATTGCATCTCGTGGGACCCGGCTTCTGACCGATCTTCTTGCAGAGGAGCAAAACGTGCATGCTCGGAACAATGACCCAGACTCATCTCATGAAAGCAAAGACAGCTCCACTGGTAGTACGAACATGCCAAAAAGAAACGAGAATAGTCTCAATGTTGCGGCATTTGTCAAGAAGTTTTGCGAGAGTGATGACCCACCACCTGGCAACTCACCTATTGCAATGCCCCATGTTCCTCTGTGGCTCCAAGAGAGCTCTCAATCGCACTCCAATCGACAGGGGAATAGCGATGACCAATACTTTGCAAGTCGAGACAATGGTCTTTATCAAAACTTTGCTTTCGGCGCACAGCACGCATCATACGAGGTGTCAGATCCAAACTTTCAAGTTCCCTTGGCCCGTCGTCAAAACGATGGTTTTGCAAATGCATATGGTCAGACCTTTGGTGAACCTTTTGACATTAGAAGTGTCACTTGGTTCGATGATCTGCTGGGACTAGCGCCTTCACACTCGATATGAACCCTCTTTTTGCTGCACACGTTCTCTCGGCATTATAGGATGATCTTCATCGCCTTGATAACACCTGGGGTGTCGTCTAGAACCTGTCGATGTCCTTAATTTACGATCTCGACTCGCACAATCTGGTCTTTATCTCCACCTCTTATCAGCTTTCGCATGTCATCCGATCTTAATAGAGGCGAGATGCGCTCCTGATCTCCAATTATCAAGACTGTCGCACATTTAGTTGCGGCGTAGTTCGGGTAGGCATGTGTTTCGGCACAAAGAGCTTCGCAAGTTGCAGCGTAGCCCTCGGGATCTTGTGAGCTGATAATTTGCCTCACGACGGTTTTCAAAAGGTCGGATGAGCCAATTGCGACGTTATTGGCGATGGTAGAATCCCTAACACGCTCGATTCCTTCTCTGGATTTGGCTGCAAGCTCTGCCATCCTTTCAACCGCAACTTCGATGTGGGAAGCTAATCTCCCTGGGTCGATGAGGACAAGAGCGCGGACGTCAGGATGTTGTGCGGCATAGTGCATTGCCACGTTACTACCCAGAGAATGTCCCACAAGCACAAGACTCTCTGGCTTCCCTCTTGTATTATAAGAGAGTTGAGATTTCCCACGAACTGTGGTATAGAAGGCTTGGACTGGAAAGTGCTGAATCCTAAGCCAGGAAAGTCGAACCGAAGCATGGTATACGCGAGGGAAATTAGCTGATGAGCAGTTGAAAGGTATTGGTAGTCCCACCAAGCCCGTGCATCAGAATCACCAATGGTCCAGAGCCACATTCTTCAACAAATATACGGTCTCCACCGGCTGTGGTATGATAAAAGCTCTTCGACATATTGAAGACAATATATTTTTGGCCCAATTAAATCTCCTATATACATTGCATGAGATTGGGGGTGAGTTTTTAGATGGGATAAAGTACTCTCTACCTTATATTTGATACCAAAGAATCGAAATTATGATCGATTCTGTCCAATCGTTATTTCCGCTCAAAGCCCAGCTCGGGCCATATCCCGAAAACTCGGCCGTGATATTACGTCTTATCAGGTTCACCTTTATTGACATAGAGGCGGTTTTCATCCCATTTTCTAATACCAGCCGAAGGTACGGCCGAGATTATACCTCTCGATCCATTCAATACCGGTTCAATGCAGTGAAATGCAAGCACAGAACTTCGCCACCAATTATCTCCCTTTGGTGCGTGCTGAATAAGCTTCTCTGGGATAGCTCAAGAAGTATATGTGTTCCTAATATTACATCTACCTCAAGAAGTCAGGGTTGGATTTTATGGTTATCAAATTAGGTTGGACAAACATGATATATCAATGCTCCCTGGTTGATCATTCTATAGTAATCTTCTAGCAAAGCTCTTCGTTCGTACGCGCTTTCTCGAGTTGGTTGAATATCCCAAGATCTTCGTCAAATTATATTCAGACTTCATAGTCGCCAAGCCTTCAGCCACCCAGGACGTCAAGGCAGTACCCATAAATCACGGTCCCAAGAGTAACGTCGATTTCAAGGCTGAATTTTATGGAATCGACCTCAATGATCTAGCCGATACAGACTTCGAGGTCATCCATGCTGCTTTGCATAAGCATAAACTTCTCATATTCAAAGGACAACCCGAAATTTCAACTCCTCAGAATCAATATGGACTCACTAGAAGTATTGACCTAGAGGAGAAGACTGGAGATTTTCCCCGTAAGCGGGGTCTCTTCTTCTTCTATCCTACCTCACCCTACCCATCCTTCTGATTGTTTCAAGTAGAAACAAACCCTCATTCTCTTCCCTCTAGACGGCCAAGACCCACTTCTAACGACTCACAACGGAATCCCCATCCGAGGCCTCCCCTCGCGTCCCGCCATCCCCTGCCAGCCACAAGTGCATATCCTCGGCCGCGGCGCCCTTCCCCTAGACCACTACCAAATTTTCCCCCTCCGTCACCGCACAAGGTATAGTCCACCAAACCTTCCACATACCACCCCATATCCCTCCCTCAGAGCGCGAAGCAGGTCAATCCCGGTTCTACTAATGGCATTTCGATGGTGCGTTATACGCCTTCCCACCACCAAGAGTAGGCTGTTTATTAGCGGTTCGTTCGCCAAAAGGTCCAGATGTGGCGGTACGGTAGCATGATGGGAGTGGAACTGAGATGGCGATGGCGCCTAGTGCAACCGCTATAGTTTGTTATGGGAGAATCCGGTTACGAGGGAACATACTCTGCAGGTTCATGGACAGGGGGCATTTAAGTTGTTTTTGAAGAGTTGTCCGGAGGCGGAGGATATGGTTGTCAGTGATCTGGGGGAAGTGAGGGCGTTTTTTTGCAAAAGTACGAAGAACATGCCCTGATCTTCCAGCAAAATAATGAGGTCTTTAGGATTATCAGGCCAGTGCTTGAGCCGAGTAATATATATGCTCATAGACACGAGAATAAGATGTAATTTTGTGGTATAATCGTGCTGTCTGGCATTTGATTACTCTAGCTTGAGACCTAGAGACCTGATTTGATTTGAATAGACGGAATTTCCTGAATCGTATGGACCGAGAATCATGCATCAGTGCAATGTCGCCGCTTCCAACCATCCGGTGGCTGCAAAGGTGCCCACTGTATGAATGTATGATGAGAATGATTTGGCAATATGAAAGTTGGTTCTTGAGAGCACAATCTCGTTCTTTCGCGTCACTGGAGCTGTACGAGACTGGCCGACATAAGACTACCTAGGTGAGGTCAACCATTAACGGGAGTTCAATGCTTGACTTTGGTTATCGAGAGAACACTGGTCCCCATGCTTAATACAGCTTGACACTTCTACCTCGTTGTCGTTCTGCATTCCCTGAGTCGCTCTTACACAATCAGGGGAGTAAAAAGTATTGGGAAAATATCTATTAATTATGATCATTAAAATGGTATAAATAATCTTAAACCCGGGAACTCTAGCCTTGTCTTGCATCTATCACCAAAACGCCTCCCATGAGAACTGTACAACGTTGCCAATAGAAGCCTACAGAAGAAATGGTCGGTCCTATTGCTGCACTAGCGAGGACCGTTCTCCCACAGAGCTTTCGTAATCAAAAGTCTCAAGCCATTCTCAAGCCATTCGGTCCACTAGCTCGTATCTTTCTTTCCCAGATATCCTTCTCCAGAGCGACATTCGTTTTCGCCCACTGGACGTCTTGCCAGTTTTCATGACCCACATCGACCATGCCCACCACAGAAAGCTTCCCACAACGCCTGCTATCGCGAAGCCCACAACGGTGAGAAATAACCAATGTTTGCCCATCCAGAAGATTGTTTGGGCATCCTTTCCATGCCAACTGCTCCCTTTGGAAATATTGAAGAAACTCCAAGCATGCCCTTTATATTCATCTGGCATGAGGATCCGTACATGCTCGGGAAGTGGTCTCGTAGCAGCGATGTACTCTTTCCAGACCACAGACAAGAATAACGGCCCAGTACTATACATCACCGTTATGTATGGCATCGCCCAATTGCGGTTATAGGATTGCAAGGATTCGATAACACGGATGAAGAAAGGATGCTGTTTGACAGCGCCCATGGCATCGTTGCTGATGCCTGTTGGAACAGTAAACCGTACCCATGCTGGGTAACTGAGCAGTGGGTCAAGACGGCGATTGCATCCATCATCCAGATCAATGTATATTCCGCCATAGTAAGCCAACACGAAATAGCGGATTGCATCTGCGCGCTCAATGGGGAAGGGATAGTTATCGAAGGTCTCGAGAAACCAGGGATACTCCGCCCTTATGAATTCTCGAGATTTCTCGTCAGTCCAGAGCTGCAAGGATCCGTTAGCTATGATTGCCAAAGACATAAAGCAGGACATACCATGTAGTCGTAGTCCTCGTGTAGGTCTATACACGATTGCTGACCGGCCTTCCATTGAGCAGGTATTGTGCTATTAATGTAGGTCTGATGTATAATCTTGGGTATTAATTGTGTTCGGTTGGGGATAAGATCTGAGCCTGGTGCTGGGATTTCAGAGCGGAGGATGGCATCTGCTGAGCCATCTTCGAAGAGGAGTGAGATCAAGGTGCTGAAGGCATTGACAAGAAATCCAATGATCATCAAATTGATTACCAGGAATATGATTGTGCCTCGGCGCATCTTTGAGGTTGTCGGAGCTGGAGGGATGGAGGAGGGTGCGGATTCGTTCGACGCGGAGTCCCCTGAGGTTGAGAGTTCGAGAATATCAGGGAAGCATTGGGTACGAATAGGCACAAATATTATATTTTGTGATGGTGATTGTGATTGTTGTAGAAGAGGAAGAGAGAGTGTGTGGTGAAAGGGAGAGGTCAGGATCTAAAATCCGCAGGCCAAAAACACAAATGTCGGGGTTTCTAAGATTCTAACGCGAAATCCCCCCCGTAAGAGGCTCCCTAAAGATGCTAGGCTTGTGTCGCCCAACTGCTTATAGTCAAGTCGATACCTTTGTGCCGCCAGTCACCGCGCTTCGTCCGACAGGGCCGTCATCAGCGTTTTCCCGTTTCTAGAGAAGTCGGCGGCCACCGTAGGAAGTGTCAAACTTCGAGGGCATCATTGGTTAATTCTGCGCGCTTTAATGATTATAGCCAGATTGTACATACTATTACGCGTGGCAGACACAAGACCCTGAAAACCCTAACCAACCGTGTTCGAGGAGTGTCATTGCATAGCCACGCTCCGCCAACCGATGTATGAACTTATCTTATGTTGTGCTACTGCCACTTACGTGGGATGCATGCATGCATCGCGGACCTGATGATGTGCCTTTTCATCATCTGCTGGTTTTCTGGCAAATTTCTCGGTCCCGATTCTGATATCCCTTTCTCTAGCCCTATCCCTATCCCTATCCCTAGATACATCACGGATCACAAGGCACATGTCCAGTCCCACGCTACACAATGTACAATTCGCATATGCAAGAGATGCTTGAGTTACCATAGTTTTCAAGTCATCGGCATGCTCCCCGGCATAGCATACTCCCCATAGCTCTCACCTCTTGGTCTCCTCCTCCATCTCAAACCCTCCTGCTCAGCTCTGTCTACCTCCGCTCTTGCTCTGGCTTCGGCCTCCACTTCCCTTCGAGCCTCCTCCCTCAAATCCCTCTCCATCTCCTTCCCTTTCGCCCTGCTCATACTCGCAGGCTCCGAACCGGGCTCTTCGCCTCCCCTAGTATTCTTCTTCCTCGGCCATAGACTCGGCAGCTCAATTTGCTGAAATCGTGGCTCAACTGCCCTCTCATCGAACCACGTATGTAAACGTGCTTCCACTAGCTGTGCTATCTTAGGCACATCTTGCAATCGCGATCGACTTCCCACTAAGCTTCTAATCGAGAGATCAAGTCTGTAATCATCCAAGAAACTGAATGCTAACGTCGTTGGACTCGAGTTCAGAGGACTGCCAGGAACAAATGAGATCGAAAGAGTACCACTGAACCGCACCACTGAGACAGCCAACGCAACCGGTAGGACTGCCACCAAGGGCTTTGGGTAATTCAGCAAGAGCTTGGTCTCTAATGCTAATGTGATGAAGTCGCTGAGATCAACATCCATCCGTGCTTGCAATCTGCCATGTTCCCTTCCGGCGCCTCCTCCTTCCCCTCCTCTTCCTGTGCCGGAGCTCAGTCCATCTTCGTCTACAGGTATCACCCTGCAATTACTGAATATGGGAAAATCTTCGCCTAGGCTAAGTTCCGTAACTTTGATTTCATCTAAGAAATCAGGTCGAGATGTGCTATTCAACGCTTTCGTAAGGGATGTCAGAATTGCATTATCATGCTGAGCATCGCTCCTGAATTGTGCGATTGTTTGTGCAATAAGAACATTGAACCAATCCAAGCTTTCCGGCTGATGGCTGTCGACGTTGTAGTATGTTTTACTAAGGATTGTGGTAGTTGTCAGTGGAGGTGGGTTTCGAAGGACACTCGAGCGTTTCTTATTGAGTTGTTGGGTAGGGTGACGGGGAGTAGAGCTTCGTATGGTGAGGAGGGAGCGTTTGTGTGCGAGGGTTCTTGATCGTCGTTCGGTGGCTCGTAGAGCTGCTGTCACATCTGGAGATGGTGGATCGCCGAATATGAAGAATTTTATGAAGGCACCGATGAGTATGACAACTGAGAGTTGCCCAAGGAGAAGGCCCTGCGTAAAGGAAAGCCTTTTGGCCTTGTTCAGCTACTGGGCTGTATATATATAGATTGGCGACTTACGAAGATTCAGTCCTGGGCGGAGGCACATTCGTGGATGACATTATGGAGATTCGGTCGCATGAGATAGCATCTTGCCAGATGGGACGATAGATTCAGGATGTAGAATCCTAAGATTATGGTTGCTTTATGGAAGGCTATGCCGGCTTTCTATCAAATTTTTGAGACAAGCTTCAGCCTTGCGACGCGATGGATGTCATTGGTCAAAGCCGAGGTCACCAATTATCAATTGCGGAAACGCGAATTAAATCCCTTTATGTGTCTTGTTAACCTTGATCTTTCTCTCTTGTATATACTCAAAATGGTGTATAGAGTTGTAAAATCTACCACTTTTTCCTTGTTTACATCAGCCCTAAGCAAGATATCCTCCTCAGATCAATACATCGCCAATCTAACCGTCCTCTCCACGCCCATCCATGACCACCTGGGACTCAGCATCCTATCCCCATTCTCGAAGCCCATGTTCATAGCGCTCCTAGAGTTTATAACCTCTCAAAAACAGCTCACACCCTCCCAATCCGTTCATGGATGAACCTCGTCCCTCATCATCGATACTGCCTATTTCCTTGCCACAATTCCCACTCTATCCCATACTCAATCGGCTACTACCGACGCTCCATTATTCTAGAAAGTTTCTGCTCTGGTGGGAGAGGGGAAGAGATATGAGTTGGAAAGGAGGGTGGTTAAAAGGGGGAGAAATGTAATGTTTTATGAAGGGTATGTGAAATTTGGGCGGAGGTTTATAGCGAGGGGTAGGTAGTCTAACGAAGGTCATTACTGGTGGGAATGAGAAAGGAAAGAGAAGGAAGGAGACAAAATTCTGAGCACAGAATAGGTATAAGAAATATCCACAACGTAAGAAAGAACGCAACATACAGAAGGAAAAAGCTTGTGGTAATTAGTCTAGATTTCCATTATTCGTATTTCTGCTGATGCAAAAGTCCTGAATGACCCTCTTCGTCCAAAATGCTTGTTTTTCAGAGCCTTGCAAAGGACTGACGCCAAAAGATTCATTAAGCCCAAGCCCAATCTAACATGCAAGGGAAAACATAGAAAATGATACAAATACAACAAGTAAAATCAATCTGATGCTACAGGGCTGAGATCTTCATCATATGTAAATTGTGAAACTCTTCTAAACCTTGAAGTCCCGATAATTCTGTCTACAACTGGGAGGACTCGAAATGGTTCGAGTACTGGAGAAGGTAAATCAAGTGACTTGTGCAAGAATTGGACCTCATGCCTTGGCAGCATCTCGACCGCTTTGCGAGCTAGCGCTCATCACTGGTTGAGATGTGGGAAGTGACATCTTGGCCATCTGCGTTTGCCGAACCTTTGCCCATGCGTACACAATACCGCTAACGAATCCAATGATGATGGCTGATACACTTCCGAATGTGACTGGCGCCGAGAAGAAGACGAGACCGCTGACAGCTATAGGAAGCTTGTTCAGGGCTCCAACCATGGAGTAAGTAGTCGAAGATGTGACCCGAATACACCAAGCCGAGCAGTAGGAGATAAAGATTGTCGCGAGACCAGAGTAGACCATTCCGAGGATGAGGCTGTTTCTGGACTCGATTGGGAAGTTCTTATTGATGTTCTCGCGGGTCCAGTTTTCGAAAAGGAAGGAGCAGATGAAAAGCACAGGGATTGTGAGGAGGTTGTTGTAGAACATAGCTGAAAGAAGTTAGCAGTGAATCAGCACTTAAAAAACCAGCAAACTCACTGTCCCAATCCTTGAAGTTCATTTTCTTAATGACTTTGCGCATGGATAGGACATAGGCGGCAGTACAGAACACGTTCATACCCATCCAGGCATATCCCGCGTTCAAAGTTGAAATGGCCAAAGCAGCCTCCGCGGTCTGCTTCTCAGCAGATCCGTAGAGAGCGTGTTGGATATCCGCCCAAGCAGCAACAACAGAGCTAAGAACCATAAGTCCGAAGGAGAAGAGCGCAGATGCTGTCACACTTCCACCAAACCACAACACTTCGCCGTATGCAATGACAATAATTGTCAAGTTCTTGAAGATTGTATAAACCGGGACGGACAGAAATTGGAGGGCTTTGGTGCTGGTATAAATCATACCAACCAGGAGCAGAGATATAGGGAACCCTTATTTAAGCAATTAGCATTATAATTTTCTGGACAGGAGATATAGGCCTACAAGTCTTCGCTTTTTTCGCGTCAAACGGTGCAAGATTCGTGATCATCCCCAGCTGTTTGCAAATCATGATAGCAATAATACACACAACAGACTAATTCTCAGTCAGTGCCACTTCTGGTTGTTGGCATAGCTGAATGCCTTGGGCCATACCTGAATAGCGAGGTAGAAGAAGTTCAGGTTCCAGTCGGCACCAGATACACAATACTTGTTGGTGACTGTCATAGATATCGAGGCCAAGCAGTATGCAAGGATTGAGACTCCTGGGTTGTTCGTAACATTTGCGAGGGGTGAAGGCATTCCTCCAGTTCTCCCTGAGTTTGATTTTGAGGCCAGGAAAGGTTCTCGTTGAGATGAAGGCGATGATCGCCCGCTGAAGTTGCGCATCTCATGCTCCGGCATCTTGATGGCATAGTCTTCATTCTTTTTGTCGTCCATGGCTGCTTGGATTGGATCTTTGCCCTCTGGTCGATTTCGATTCTGGACGCGCAAGTCGTATTTGAAGGGACAGATCTTCGCGGTATTGATCTCTCTAGGATTCGTCAATGTCGCAGAGGTGACCCAATTACCAGATGCGTGTATGGAATCACGGATTACGGGCAGGATTGTTGAGATGTTCGAGATGTCTGAGATGTTGGTTGGAACTTTTTCGTTTTACCCCCGTAATCTGGATCCCTTTTAGTACGAACCATGGACAAGGGGTATGATGCAGATAAATTAAACCACCAACTCAATATCTCTGGTCCTTGTCAAGAAGTACAACTATCCAGTTCCTTGGGCATAAATGAGGCGAGACAAAATCACAAGTCGCGATTTTATCTAAGCGCAGTAAAGGAGCTATCAATCTATCAGGTTGAGTACCAAAATGAATTATTTTTAGCAACATCTCGCGAGTTTTCGTAAAGCGATTTCTTACTCAACGCGTCTCCCTGCAAAATTTCCGTTCTTTCTAGGTAAGGTAATTTCGAAAAGATTATTCAAACCCAATCTACCAGCACCACTATGGCAAACCTAGACTCCCATGTCGCGTCTATACTAGATGCCTCTGCTTCTCATTCTCATTCTCATTCTGACGATGAAGATGCACTTATTGCATCCCTCGAAGATTCCCCCGCTATGGACGCCTTCCGCGAACAGAGAATCCAGCAATTACACTCTGAATTTACGCGCGCAAAGACGCAGAAAAATCAAGGATTTGGTAATTATACTGAGATCAAGGAGGAAAAGGCATTGATGGATTTGACCACCGAGGTCAAATTTGCGCTAGTCCATTTTGCTAAGGATGATTTTGCGAGATGCAGGACTATGGATGTGCATCTAGAGGTGGGACGCCTTTTTCTGCTGTGGGGGAGAGAGCTGATCAATGGTAGGAATTAGCCAAGAAACATTTCGATACCAGGTTTCTGAAGATGAATGTTGAAAACGCTCCGTTTCTCGTTACGAAGCTCAAGGTTCAGGTCCTACCTTGTGTGCTAGCATTTGTCAATGGTGTTAGTGTGGACCGCATCGTGGGGTTCGAAGGCTTAGGATATACTCAAGATACATTTACAACGAAAGATCTTGAAGCTAGGCTTTTGAATTCGGGAGTAATACAAAGGGCAAAGGCAACGGGTGATGCTGGTGGAATACGCTTTGCTGTAAAAGCTCCGAAGGAAGAAAGCGATGATGAAGAATGGGATTGAGGAAACTAAAAGCGGTGACTATAAACCGGAAGAAAAGTCTGAAGCTAAAGGCTAGGCTTTATTACTCCAGTCTGACCTGGCTTCCAGGACCGGTGTGCCATAGGGCCCTCTAACATGGCTCACAATCTTTTGAGACGGCTTGCATCATCTAAGGGTCAGAAATCGTCAAAAGCGGAGCTATAGTTATAGGAAGCGGACTTCAGACAGATAGGCTGTTGATTTGCTTCCAAGAAAAACAAAGCAAAGCTGAATCACAGCGGCAAATATATAAATAGGATCACATCAACTCCTAACACTAGTTAATATCCGTCCCTTTCCGAATGAACATCCCATTCTGCAAATTCCACGGAACGTTAAACCTTTTCCATAATTTCAATCGAACTCGCCAGAGACATAGAGCCTGCTGGGGTTCTCTGCCATCTTTGCATGAAACTGTTCCTTGAATTCCTGTTGTCGAAGTGTGCAGAGATCCTCCCCAAAAGGTTGTCTACTCCACTTGATCGACCGTGGAAGAGATTGAGGAGACAGAAGAAGAGATAGACTCCTCAAAAGAGGTAGAGCAATATCTGCTCCACCAATACCAAAGCGAGAGTTCGCAACGGTACTGTCCCGTCTGATCATTCTGCGAGAGACAATCTCTTCTGGGCTGATCATGGCTCGTTCTCTGGATCCACGAACGTTCCCAGCCCCGCCGATGCCGAAAGAGAAGACATTAGAGGATCAAACGACAGTAGTTCGCGGAACTATAGGAATGGGTATTGCTTTCGAAGCTTTGCGAAAGTTGCCAGCTCCACCGATATCCATTTTGAGGCACTTTTGGCCACTCGACATGGAGGAGTTTGTCCCAGGAATTATTGAAAGTCGATATTCCTGGAGAGAACTGGAAGAGGAGTGGCGTTGATGGTAGATGAAGATTGTGCTATATGTCTAAAAGGAAAAAAGCTTGCCAAATACCCACGGGGATAGGGGTTTTTGTTTTGGAGAATGTACATGGAACTTGACTGAGTATAACTTGATGATAGGGCAACAACTTCGGGGACCTCCAAAGGGATATTTATATATTGACATATTTGAATCTTGAGCTTGCTTCTATAAGCCTCAACTTGGAAGTGAAATTCATGGCGGCTGAACGAGACACATTCTATCCAAAGAGCATGCCGGGGAGGCCTAGTATCCGGATTGGAATATCGAGCTAGGTTATTGTTTGGACTTACAGCTTGGATCTCGGCAATCTGAATTGCGGGAAGACTGCAGTATCTGGTGGACCAGCGAACAAGCTTGATTCGGACATAACCTTGCTCACCAGCATAGGCACGATAAAGATTGGGGTCTATTGGACAGAGTTACGATGCTGTTTGAAGATCAATGATACATATACGATTAAGTTGATGCGGTGCGCACTCAAGCCTCTTAAGGGCGCTCAGAGGTCGACAATCCAGCCAAAGAGAGAAGAGCACGACTGACGAGGAGACTTCGCAGCTGACGGCAGGCCAGATAGTGGCTTGTTCAAAATTCCGTGAGAGATCGCCTTGCTCGTTTTGTCCCAATGATAGTAGTTATTGACGGAAGAGAAAGAGGCTGACTGAACAAGCCTCAAGATACTTCTTGGCCAGCAGGACATTTCACTTAGGTCCATGCACTCTATTCGCCAGCCCATTGACCAGTAGCTATGTCTATGCACGCGGCGCGCCTTGAGGCTAAGATACGCATCTCGATTTCACCGATATCTTATGAGAAACACTGTCTAATAGATGAGACTCGAAGATATGGAGACTTCGAACTAAACCCCAGGAGAAACTATGCAGGAGAAGAAGAAAGGAGAACAACAAACAATACTCCAATGAAAATGTTCTAATATACACGTATGTATATATATTATGCCAAAATAAAATGTGTCCAGGAATTGTTAGTTAGGCAACGAGAACTTGCCTTACTTCGGCATGGACTGCGCAACCAGAACCCCTGGGTCCCGTGGCATGACGCCAGAGCAAACTTTCCTTCGAAAGTCGCCGTTCAGAAGAACATTCGAGTCTAACGTGACAAAGACCCAACTACATAAACAAGCGATCTAACCTTCTCTCCTGTTCTTCCCAAAATATCAATTCCCATCAATTCAATACAAGTCCAACATCAACCAAAATGAGAGCATACTGGTACGATAACGAAGCGGTATGATCATTAGCGACCCCGCTATTAGTCCTAACTGACTATAAACAGGGTGTTGACCAGCGCGAGCTCCATGATTCTGGTCGCGATGTCTCGGTTGACTACCTTTCGAAGCTTGGAGTTCTCTACTATCGATTTGCAAACGAAGATGATGCCGATCGGTTAGCAAAGGAGAGAAGCTACAAGAACAGAGATATCATCACGGTTTCGCCAGAGAAGGTAGGTTCTTTGACTCAATACCTGTGGTGAACTCTTCGTCCCAAGCGCTATCAATCGAAGGTTGCTGAGCCTGGGATTTGTAGATGGGTGATGTGTATGAGGAGAAAGTCAAGATGTTCTTCAACGAGCATTTACACGAGGATGAGGAGATCAGATACATTAGAGACGGTACTGGATTCTTCGATGTCAGGAGCGAGGGTGATGAATGGGTCCGGATTCAATTGGAGAAAGATGATTTAATTATCCTTCCTGCTGGGATCTACCACCGCTTTACAACAGACAGCAAGAACGTAAGTTTGACCGTGGCGTGAATTTGCATTTGCTAAATACCTGCAGCATATCGTTGCCATGCGTCTATTCAAAGAAGAGCCAAAATGGACCCCATTGAACCGCGGTCCAGAGGTTGATGTTAACCCGTACCGTAAGGAGTACCTGCACACTCGGGAAGCTATTTCTAGCCAGTAGGGCGATGGTTGTAGGTAGTTAAGCATGATGATACCAGGGAAAAGCAAATGAACTCGAAGCATTATTCTCCCCACAACGCGCCGATCAAGACTTTTTCAAGTGCCCTCGCCCTTCGCTTCCAAAGATAGCCTTTCTTTCTCATCATCGCCTTCAGGGACGAGATATCGCTCTTTCCTGCAAACATCCTTAGCTGGTAAAGCAGCTACGCAGAATGAAGCGAGTTCTATCAACATATCATGTGGAAAATTTTCTGCATTTGCAGCAAAGTCTTCCTTGTCCAAGGTAGCACAGTACTCTACCGTGAAAGCCCTAAGAGGGCTTCCGACGGCAGTATGCTCATAAACATGATGGATCCATTGAGTGGATGGCCAAACATTATTCCCGCATGTATCATCAGATTCTTTAGCATCTGGATCTCCGAACAGCAAGTCCTTCAGATCTTTTATGACCTCGTTCTGGAGAGAGAGAATGAGAGACGGCCACCCAAGATCCAAAGCTGGATAAGATCCTGTTCTTGATCGTTGAAAAGCTGCCGAACTTCTGGGTCGGAAAATTGACATGGTTCTCCATTTTGATCTTCGACATTGACGAGACTATAAAAGCATTCGATCCATTGGCTGTATAACCAATGAACAAGCAGCCGGAAGACGGCGGGGCGAACATCATCAAGGCGGTAAGTTTGGGATATACCCTCAGCAAATTGGCTATTGAAAGCAGCTTCTAGGACAGGAGAATACCGGCAAGCAAATTCTATCACATATTATTAGCATCTTGCATAACAAGTTGTAAGAAGAATTAATGCACCTTTATGGACAAGGAATGTCTCCTCATGCTCACCAGTCCCAATAATGAAAGTAACGAGTTCTTCTGGATGACTGAGAGCTGATAGATCCCACAGGCTCCAATACCTGAAGGTTTCTCACGCAAAGTTTGGAACCTTTCTCTTCCATCTCTTGCTACTTCCTTGAAATCCCTTTGGCGGCTCTCTGTTCGATACTCCGGTTTCCAGCTTGGAGTCCATTGTGCAGCAGATTCTACCTCCGTGCTCTTCTATCAATTACGAAGAGCTTCGCTTGGGTCTCTCTAAGTTGCTCCAAGTTCCAGCTGAAATGTAATTTCAAATCAAGTTAAGACTCGTCAGGCAACTAGCCATCGGCATAGACCAAGATGTTGTAATCCACCGCCCAAAATCAAACCTTAACAATTTGTTTATCTGTCAAAGCAAACCTTAGCCTCGTTAAACCATATCTACCTAGACTACCTATACCCCTGCAATTTACCCCACACTAAATCTGATTAGTGCTAAGTCCCTTTGACGTCCACAAATGGAAAGCGCGCCTGGACGCCATGAATGTGACTCTATAACCAGGTGATGGAGGCACAAGATGAAGTGCCAAAAGAACAAACTCATAATGGGGATACAATGTCGTCGCCGGAAAGTACTAAAGGAAAGCTCCAACTGCCGTTGAGTTGCGACCCTCCAGGGCCTTCGAATCCTCTCAAACAGCTCGTATGGATTGTGAGTGCATTGCTAAGCAAAGTCTTCTCTGCCTCATCGACTAAATTATATGTAGATATTCGGCAGCACAGGACACATGGGAAGAAGCCTTGTCCGATCCTGTCTCAATCAAGGCGATCTCGTCGTAGCAGTTGGACGAACCTTCGAAAACACTCTCGAGTCTATGCAGGGCTGGCATGAAAATTGCCTCGGTACTCTCTGCGATGTACGAGCACGCGAGTCGGTAAAAGAAGTAATTGAAAGGGCCACCTCAAATTTCGGACGCATTGATGTTATTGCCAACTGCTCAGGATATGGAGTTATTGGTGCTTGTGAGGATCAGGACGATCATGAGCTTAGGAACCAGTTCGAGACTAATTTCATGGGTACGCTAAATATCATTCAGTTGAGCTTGCCGTATTTTAGGGAGCAGGGGGCAGGCAGGTATTTGATATTCAGCTCTACATCTGGGGCTTTGGGTGTTCCTGGGTTAGGACCATACTGTGCGACGAAGTATGCAGTTGAAGGATTGATCGAGGCTATGCTTTATGAGATTGATTCATTCAATATCAAAGCGACATTAGTAGAGCCAGGATTGGTTAGGAGGGATGAGCCGGATTGGGCATCGAATCCACTTCCTACTTGGGGGCACTTCTTGATCAAGCCAGCTAGCGAACCATACTCACACGCTACGTCGCCAGCTTTGCATGCTAAGAGGATGGTTCAGTGGCTGGGAGATAAACAGCCTACGAGTGCAGTGAAATGTGCAGAATTGGTATGGCAACTAGGCCACTGTTCCTACCCTCCGCTGAGATTACTGTTGGGGAGTTATGCTATTGAAAGCATAAGAGATCGTCTGAGGTCAATTATCGAGGAGCTTGAGGATTGGAAGCATTTGCATTTTCCCGCCGCGGCAGATGCTCTTGTCACTGACGAGAAGGAGGAAGAAGGTGAAGATGCTGGGAGGAGGGACAGTGCTTCATAAACGAGAGAAATGTTTATTCATATTCATAAAGAATGTGGTATCATTGAGTATTCAAACCCTGCTAGACGTAGTGCAGCCAACCTATACAATATTACGCCACAAAACCGTAATCCCAATCCCCAAACCCAATCGACTCCGACCTATGCCGACCCAATGATTCTCATATCTATCGTACTTCTGGCGCTGCTGCTACAGCAATCTCGCTATTGATTGCATCCGCTGAGTCCTCCCTCGGTCTTCCTTCAAATAATCGTCTCCACCACATCGGGGGATCGAAAGGTCGGGAACCATTGTGCAATGGAGGGTACACATCCGAGAAGAAGTACCATACATGGCCAATCACGACTCCCATTATCTCATCTTTTGGAACCGTACCATGCAATACCAAGCTAAATCCCATCAACACCCATGGAAGATATGGTGCTGTAAACACAATTAAGCCCAGAAAACTCAATCGAGTATCTGGGTTGCGCCTTGACCATATATAGACTAGGGTCGAGGACAATGGGTGTCCGAGAAATGGCATTGATACCAGAGGAGAGAGGCATATGAGGCAGGTGGTTGCGTATAATAGTAGCCACGAAAAGTGGGCTGGCGATCGACCGGATGATTCCTCCAGTAATCGGGAATATCGTGTTAAAAAGAAGACATGGAAGACAAGATCCAGTGATAATGGACCGAAGTAGAGGAACGTTGTGAGGAGACGCCAATACTAGATTTATCAGTTGCTGCAATGGCAAAGATCGGATGAGTCTCACCTGAGACTTGACAAACACAGCCCGGAAGCTGTAAAAGAGTTGGAAAGGGGTGACAATTTGACATTGCACCAGAGCACTGGTAAGAACAGTTGCTGTCGTCCACCATCTTGTGCAAAGTGGCATTTCCAAGAACCAAGTCTCGAGGGGGAATCCAGCTTGTCCTCCGATTCCACCATCACCTCCTCCCATCATTTGGTTCATATTTTTTGTTTGTTATACTGGTAACGTTCGTGCTTTGCAGACGTTCGAATAAGTTTGAGAAAATCGTCGTTTAATGTGCTGAAAGTCGAAGAACAATTATGGATAGAAATGCAAGAGTGAATGTTGGCTTTCTAAGGAAGTGATTGAAGTGGCCAGTTTGAGCTCCGCCCGATAAGTAATACGCAGTGTGGCTGAATGTCGGTTGATACTCCCTACCTACTACTAGTAGTCCAGCGCCAAGATTTTGCCGGGATTCTTGTCTGATCCCTGTTCGACTTTCAATTGGGTCCCTCTTTCAATCCATTCTCAAGTAAACAAAACTTCAAGATATCAAATTCACTTGCCCAGCTTTATATTTTGGGAACGAGGGATTCTCAATCCTCATTCAGTCTTGAAATCTGAAGTCAAGATTCCCATCTACACTTTGGTAAACGCGCTGCGACGCGTGACTACTACCGATATCGCGTGCAGTGGAATTGAGACTTACCAGCCACCTCGATTTCGAATCTCAATTGAGTCCGTTCGCCTTGATCGCATTGCCCGAAAAGGCTGGAAACAGCATTCCTCGCTATTCTTCCGCCTACTCTACAAATTATCTCATACATCCACAATGTCCCAAGCTCAGGCGCGAAGACCGAATTACGGGACGAAGTCAACACCTGGTTCAGCAAGGAAGAGAGGACGACCTTCTGCAGCGTCAGAGATTGAAATGCCTGCGAAAAAGAGAAGATCATCTGGCAGAGTTGAGCGTAAGTCTTGCCTTATGTCGCATGTCAGATTCTTGCTGCGCAGAGGGAATCCCGCATAAAGGATCATGGCTAAGTAGAACATCAGCTGGTGACCCAATACCTGGTCGAAAGAAGCGTCGTTACAGGCCCGGTACACTTGCGCTCAAAGAAATTAGAAAATTCCAGCGGACTACGGATCTCTTGATATCAAAATTACCGTTTTCGCGCTTGGTGAGTTTGCATCTCGTCCAGAACATTGATGTTATACTGACTCTGGTAAAGGTCCGTGAAGTCGCCCTCCAATACATGCCAGCTGGGTTAGGAATACGCTGGCAGTCTCAAGCTATTCAAGCCCTTCAAGAAGCATCCGAGGCATTCCTTGTGCATCTTTTTGAAGATACAAATTTATGTGCTATACATGCTAAGAGGGTCACAATAATGCAAAAAGATATACAACTTGCAAGGAGAATACGGGGTGTTTGGGGAGGTTTAGGATAGAGGTTGCGTGCCTGTGGTTACTATGCGCCGAATTGGGATTCAGTGGCGTTCTGGAGGTGGGAGGAAACATGGGAATGGCTATTACTTGTACATCATAGCTTACCTTGCACAAAGAGGAAACGGCTCTTTGCTGTCAATAATCATGCTTATTGCGCTGGGGCTACTACGGCTTTGCCAGGCTGAGATTCTTGTCATGCACGCAAATGGTATTAGATCTCTAGCTATATGAGACCGTCGTACCATCTTCTGCTGGTGCTAACAGCTTCCAATTGCATTTGATATCCTTCTTGGCAAACATATCTAATATGACCTTTGCGATACCATCAAAATTGTCCGTTGCCAAAGCCAAAATTGTTGGACCAGCTCCTGATAAACAAATACCACAAAGGCCAGGATGTGATTTGGGCGTGACTGATTGTAGAATTTCAGGCAGCCCTGGAATCAACCCCTTTCTGTAAGGTTGGTGGACCTTATCCTGCATTGCCAAGTATATCTGCTCAGCATCTGGGGGCGACCTTCCAAGAGCAGATGGAAGCAAAGCTATCCTTTGAAGATTGAACACAACATCTGCTCTTGAGTACGACGTCGGCAAAACCCTTCTTGCTTCAGCCGTGGCTACCTCAAATTGGGGAATGATAGCTATAGCCTTGATTTCTTTCGCCCAAGGGAACCGCATGTAGTGACCAATCCCAAGTGGTGGTTCGGGTGGGTTAAAACCGGTGTCAACTCCTCCGGCTGGTTCTGGTACTGGTAATACTTCACTCAGAGGGATCTCTTTTCGTTCAGTGTCTTCTGGGCTCAAATCATTGAGGTACGTTCCCACAAATCCACCATAAAGAGCAGCAGCCACGTTATCTGGATGGCGTTCTAGAAAGGAGTGAGAAATCGGTACTAAAGAATAATGAGCCTAAACCAACCTATCATTAAACAGTAATCCAGCATCCTCGCCTTAGACAAGCCAAGCTTTCCAACTTCGTTTCCTAAGACGACGCCAGCCACCACAGCAGCGCCAGAAGATCCAAGACCACGACCAAGCGGAATAGGGTTGATGATATGGACTTTTGTCTCCACTGGAAAAGCTCGCTGCCCATGACATCTAAGAACATAAAGTGCTGTTCTTGTCACGAGGTTGCTGTCTGCACTCAATGGAACCTCTTCTGCACCTTCACCCACATACGTGATGACACAATTTAGAGCAGCCTCTGAGCTCTTAGCCTCGGAGATTTCTACATGAATCTCGAGCCAAATTGAGAGCGCAAGACCTATAACATCGAAACCAGGTCCTATATTTGCTGAGGAACAAGGTACTCCTGTTGTGCGAGGTTAGTTAGGAATCGACTGAGCCAGAAGAAGATTTCTAACTTATTGTGATCATTATGGCAGTGTTTTTTTGTTTATGAAGACCAGATAATCAGGGAAGAGACGTGAATTTGATTAGGGGGTCCCTTACGAGTTTTCTTTCAGCCTCGTGCCCTGGCGACAACTAAAAGAACCAACCTAGTAGTGGCCGAATTCGCCCTGCGGCCGCACAACCCCTCTAACATAAAATTTGTAACCCCGCCAACTTTCTTCCTTCTCTTTTGTCCACCATTCCAGGGCACAAATGAACAACAACATGGAGTCAATCCGAATTCTATTAGTTGGAAATGGAGGCCGCGAACACGCCCTGGCATGGAAACTCAGTCAGTCCCCTCTAGTCCAGTCAATCATCGCCGTCCCGGGCAATGGAGGCACATCGACGTGCCCGAAAGTTACCAACATCGATAGTGTCAAGGCAGATGACTATCCTGGTCTTGTGGCACTAGCCCAGAGTCGCGATGTGAATTTGGTGGTTCCTGGCCCAGAAGCTCCATTGGTTGACGGGATTGAGGGCTATTTCAGGGCAGTTGGGATTAGGTGCTATGGCCCCTCAAAGCTGGCTGCACGCATGGAGGGAAGCAAGACCTTTTCGAAGGATTTCATGAGGAAGCACAATATCCCTACGGCGGCTTACAAAAATTTCTCGGACTACGAACTAGCTAAAAAATATCTTGACAGTATCGGTCATAATGTGGTGCTTAAGGCAAGCGGTTTGGCAGCTGGAAAGGGTGTTATTATTCCCACCACCAAACGAGAAGCGCAAGATGCTTTAAAGGAAATTATGCTCAATAAGGAGTTCGGCTCGGCTGGAGACGAAGTTGTTATTGAGGAGCTTTTGGAAGGTGATGAGCTCAGTATTCTCTCTTTCAGTGATGGATATACCATCCGTTCCTTACCTCCTGCTCAAGATCATAAGAGGATTTATGATGGAGATCAGGGTCCAAATACTGGTGGTATGGGCTGCTATGCGCCTACACACATAGCGACTAAGGAACTCATCGCTGAAATTGAACAAAAAATTCTCCAGCCAACCATTGACGGCATGAGAAAGGAGCACTTCCCTTTC
>Ga0182030_10006439_pt1 | contig 24781 bp, 20 predicted proteins | sample 812S3MmetaG_FD_121299 | JGI IMG/M metagenome (GOLD analysis project Ga0182030, IMG submission 121299) | Permafrost microbial communities from Stordalen Mire, Sweden - 812S3M metaG (Illumina Assembly) | ecosystem: Environmental > Terrestrial > Soil > Wetlands > Permafrost | place: Sweden...
ACGAAGTACTCGTCGTTCAGCGCGATTTTCTCCAGTTCCAGGGCGGTGTCCAGCCGGGGATTGCGCCCGGTCACCTCGAAGACTTCCTCGGCCACCTGCTTGATGATGCGGGCGCGCGGGTCGTAGTTCTTGTAAACCCGGTGCCCGAAGCCCATCAGCTTGCGTTTGCCTTCTTTCACCTGGTCGATGAATGCGGGGATGCGATCCTTGCTGCCGATCTCATCCAGCATGCGCAGCACTTCCTCGTTGGCCCCACCGTGCAGCGGGCCCCACAGCGCGGAGATGGCGGCGGCGGTGGTGGCGTAGGGGTCGGCATTGGAGCTGCCCACGGCGCGCATGACGCTGGTGGAGCAGTTCTGCTCGTGGTCGGCGTGCAGGATGAAGAGCACTTCCAGGGCGCGCGCCAAAACGGGGTTGGCCACGTACTTCGGCTCGGCCTTCTTCCACAGCATGTTCATGTAGTTCTTGGCGTAGCAGAGGTCGGGATCGGGGTAGATGTAAGGCCGTCCGAGGCGATGCCGGTAGGCATAGGCGGCCAGCGTCGGCAGCTTGCCGATCAGGCGGACAATCTGCGTGTCCCGGGACTTGGGGTCGCACACATTGCGGCCGTCCGGGTAGAAGGTGGATAGCGCGGCCACGGTGCTCAGCAGGATGCCCATGGGGTGGGCGTCGTGGTGGAAGCCATCCATGAACTTCTTCAGGTTCTCGTGGATCATGGTATGGCGCATGATCCGCGCATTCCAGGCCTCCAGTTCGTCCTTCGTGGGCAGTTCGCCCTTCAGCAGCAGGTAAGCGACCTCCAGGAAGGTGCAGTGTTCGGCCAGTTGTTCGATGGGATAGCCTCGATACCGCAGAATCCCGTTCTCGCCGTCGAGATAGGTGATGGCGCTCTGGCAGGACGCGGTATTCATGTAGGCTGGATCGTAGGTCATCAGCCCGAAGTCGTCCGGGCCGGTCTTGATTTGACGGAGGTCCATGGCCCTCACGGTGCCACGGTAAATCGGTACAGTATAGCTCTTCTGGGTCCGATTATCGGTAATAGTCAGAGTCTCGTTGTCCACTGGGCGTATCCTCCTGGGGTCCACCGGATTCGAGCCAACCTATGCACGCCGCCTTCCATTTCGGAATGTTGAAGAATCCATCAACTTGTGGAATAAAGCAAAGTTTCGCGGTGGTTTACAGCGAACGCCGGGGTTTTTTCACGCACATCTGGGTGTGGGATACCCACCGGCAACCCTACTGCGCCAGTTTGCCGTCCACGTCGTAGACTGCGACTTTGCCGTACTTCTCCAGAATCGGCCCGATCTTCACAGCATCGCCCACGGCCACGATCTGGATGTTGTCGAGCGTCAGGTATTTCCGCGCGACGCGCTGGACATCGTCGGCGGTTACGGCCGAGATCCTGGCGGGATACGTGTCCCAGTAGTCTTCCGGCAGATTGTAGTCCTTGCGCTGCATGGCGTAGTTCAACAGGGTAGCCGGGCTCTCCAGCGATAAGGCGAAACTGGCCACCACCGACCGCTTCTTCTCTTCCAGTTCGCCGGCCGGAACTTTTTCCTCGCGGATGCGCCGCAGTTCGTTGAAGAATTCCCGCATGGCGCCTTCGGTGACGCCGGTGCGCACCTCGGAACTGGCCTGCCAGGCTCCCGGCAGCATACCGGCGGAAAAACGGCTGTAAGCGCCGTAGGTGTAGCCCTTGTCCTCGCGCAGATTGTTGAACAGGCGCGCCGTCGGACCGGCGCCGAGCACCTGGTTCATTACGGTCATCGCGAAATAGTCGGGGCTGCGGCGGTCGATGCCCACGTTCCCCATCACGATGTTGGTCTGCACCGAGCCGGTGCGGTTCACAATGGCGATGTGCAGTTCCGGATTGGGCGGCGCATTGGGTGGTTGCACCGGCTTATAATCGGTCTTCTTCCAGCCGCCGAACGCCGCCTTCAGCTTGGGCAGGATCTCGGCTTCCGAGATGTCCCCCACAATGCCGAGCAGCGTGTTCTGCGGCGCCAGCCGCTCGTCGTGCCACTTTTTCATGGCCTCGGGGGTAATGGCCTCGATGTTGGCCGGCGTGGGCGATGTTGCCGACAGGGGATGGTCGCCGAAGACCAGCTTGTCGAACCGCTCGGCCGCCAGGAAGGACGGGTTGGTGCGCTGGTTGCGCAAGCTGAGCAGGGTCCGCTGCTTCAGTTTGGCCCATTCATCGGCCGGAAACGAAGGATGCAGGAAGATATCCACGCCGAGCGCGAACCACTTATCGAAATTGTCGCTCAGGCCCGACATATTGAAAGCCGACGACATGGTGGTGGTCGACGCGCTGCCGCCGATGCTGGTGGCCAATAAGTCGACCTGCTCGGCGATCTGTTTGCTGGTCATGCCGGCCGTGCCCTCGCGCATCAGCGAGGCCGACAGACCGGCCAGCCCCTTCATCTCCACCGGATCGAGGAGACCACCGCCGCCGCGAATGTCCATGGAGATGGAAATCTGCGGCAACCGGTGGTCCTCCAGGATGAGCACGGTCATGCCATTTTCCAATTGGACTTCCCTGGCCTTGGGCAGCTTGACTTTCAGGACCTCTTTCGAAACCGGAGCCAGGTTCTTGAACGCTTCTTTCTTGGCAGCGGGAGGAGCGCCCGCCGGGGGAGTTTGCGGGGCCTGCGCCCACGCCATCCACACGCCCATCGGCAGCAGGAATATCAGAGCTTTTCGCATGTTCGTCTCCTCTCTATTGACCTGCCCGGCCCGCCGGCCTGGCTTTCGGCAGGGTCACGACGACCGACCGATTGGTTTCCACCAGATACTTTTTCGCCACCCGCTGGATATCCGCCTTGGATACGGCTGCCAGCTTCGCGTATTCCGTGTTCACCAGATTGGCGTCGCCGTATTCCACGTAGGTTTCCGCCAGATTGGCGGCGCGGTTCAGCGTGCCTTGCGCTCCCGAGACCTGGCTGCGGCGCAGGACCATGTGCACCTTGTCCATCTCCCAGTCTTCCACGGGCTGGGTCTGCAGCCTGGCGACTTCTTCGTACACCATCTTCTCCACGGCTGCCAGGTCCTTACCCGGCCGCACCGTCACACTGATCTGCTCCAGGGAAGGCCCCGGCCGTTGACCGGTAAAGGCGCCCGCACTGGTTGCCACCTCCGCGTCCTTGACCAGCTTCTGATAGAGACGCGACGATTGGCCCGAAGAGAGAATGCGGCTCATCACGCTGAGCGGATAGTAGTCCGGGCTGTCGCCCGCCGGAATCCGGTAGACGATGTCGAGGCGCGGAAACTGCGCGAACGGATCTTCCAGTTGCTTGCGCCGCTCGGCGGTTTGTTCCGGCTGGGAAACATCCGGCCGGGGCGGCGCGGGCTGCGACGGAATGCTCTCGAAGTAGTTCTTCACTTTGGCCAGGGCTTCGTCCGTATTGAAGTCGCCCACTATCGCGATGGTCGCGTTGTTGGGGGCGTAGTAGCGCTTGAAGAACTCCTGCACATCCTGGAGACTGGCGGCATTGAGGTCATCCATGGAGCCGATTACGGAATGCTTGTAGGCAAAGGTGTCGAAGGCCAGGTCGTCGACGGCTTCGAAGGTCTTGCCGTAGGGCTGGTTATCCACGCGCAGGCGCCGCTCTTCCTGCACCGCGTTCCGCTGGTTATCCAGGTTCGACTGGGTGATAGCCAGCTTGCCCATGCGGTCGGCTTCGAGGAACAGGCCGAGGTCCAGTTGGTTCGCCGGCAGGGTTTCGAAATACAGCGTGCGGTCGTTATCGGTGGTGCCGTTCTGCGACCCGCCGTTCTCGGTGATGAGGGCCATGTGCTCGCCGCGCGCGGCGTTCTCCGAGCCCTGGAACATCATGTGCTCGAAGAGGTGGGCAAAGCCCGTGCGCCCCGCCTTTTCATCGCGGGAACCCACGTTATAGACCACGGCAAGGGAGTACGTGGGGGCGGTGTGATCTTCCGATAGTATCAGTGTCAGCCCGTTCTTCAGCTTGAACAGCTTAAACGGAATGGTGACGTCTTTGGGCGCCGCCAATGCCAGGCAGGCAAAGGCCAGCGCCAGGACCCGTGCGACTGTTTTCTTCATTACAGACAGTGTACAGCAGCCGATTGGTCCAGCGGAATTTGCCCCGGTGCTGAAGCGATCCGGGGAAGTCTATGGATTTGTTTTCAAACGTTGTGCGTCTTGAATCACAAGATCGCAAAATCGATCCACGGCGCGGTCGATAAACTCCATTTCGGCGGGCGAAATCGCGTCCACGTGGATTCCGCAACAGATAACGGCGTTGCGATTCAGCGCCGAGGCCAGACGCCCGGCTACGCGATGCGCCAGGACGTCTTCCTTATGGCCCAACAAGGTCAGCACGGAAGTGGACGCGCTCACCCTCGCCGGATCTCGAAGGCTGGGCCGGGCTTGGGCGAGCGCTACCGCGCCCAGGTGGGGGCGGTCTCCCCCGGTGATCACGACGCAATGGTCGTCGCCCATGGGTATGTCGATTGCCTCGACTGTAATTCGCGACCAGGTTTCACTCCAACTACGCAACGCGCGCCTCCTTAGTGGACGCCGGCCGATTGGAGAACGCGAGAACCGGCGGAAGGATCGTCACGCCCGGGTTCGCCGATGGCGGCAGATTGCCCGGATGGATCGGGTCTTCGGAAAACTCGTGCGCGATGCCGGACACTGTTTTCATGCTGCACAGCGCCACTACCATGCCGGCGGCTTTGAAAGTCCCGCTGGCAGGCGAGGCGCCAACATCCTCGATGGCGTGGCATGGGGTGGCCCGCGCCTCTACCTCCGCGAGCGACGAGGCTGTTTCCATCTGAATGGTGCGCCGGGCGCCCCGGGATACCACCGGATGTGTTTCCCAGCCGGTGCGCAACTGCACTTGTTGCAGGAGATCGATAGCGATGGCCGCACCACTGGCGCCGCTGATGAGCGCGCGCCGGTCGCGGCTGGCGGCCCAATAGAAGAGGCCTTCGGCGCTAAGCTGTTTCCGCCCGGCGTCCCGGAACGCCGGTTCTGCCATTACAAGAAGATAACAGAATTCGCCGGGGCGGGATCCCGTTTCAGCTTCTACTCCCAGGTTCTGCAAGATGCTCCAACTCCGGGCGGCCGGCATGAGTCTCCGAACCGGTCCGCGGACGCCCTCGGCGGGCTCAAGGTCATTTGCGGCGTCCGCCTGCACTAATCCGCACCTTGTAACCGCAGCCACTTGCCATTGTGGAAATACCAGGTGACGGACGCCTTCCCCAGAAACGCGTCGTCGATGCCATGGTGATCGATCGGCGGAGGTTCGGGACCGCCGTAGGCGCGGTAGTGCCGCATGATGAAATCGCGATCGGCGGCCGTGATCTCGCGTGAGTAGCCGATGTGGGAATCGTCCAGCCCCTGTAGATAGTTCCGGTCCTCGCTGGTGGTGACCGTGACCGGGTTCGTGTCGCGATCGTTGCGGAACACCAGCAGCGCCGTCGAGTTGTCGACCGAGCATAATACAGCCCAACCGGCTTCTCCCTTGGCGAAGAACTCGCCGCGAATGGCATTGCGCGGGGCGCCGCCGGCCGCGGGCTGTGGCACCGCGCAATTTCGCGCGCGCAGCACTCCTGCGACAGCCGCCGGGATCCCGGGAAACGCCGTCACCGGAAGACGCCGGATCTGGCCGGCCGCTTCCTCAGCGCGAGCCTGCCAATCCCGCTCGGCCTGCATCTGGACTTGCCGCGCGTGCGCCATGGTCCGCGGGTCGAGCTGCGGTAGGGTCGTCTGCCGGTCGAGGTTCGGAGCGAGAGCCTTGGCACGCAGGAAGTAGCGCTCTGCCAGTTCGGCGGCGCGCGGATTCGGCGTTCCCCTCTGCAGCGATTGATTGTACTGGCTCTGGAACATGTAAGCGGCGTTGCCCAGCACCCAGACGTTCTTCGACGCCTCCAGCCCGGCCTGCGCACCGGACGCTAGCGGCCCGCGGTCCAGAATCGAGAGGGCATAGAGATCCGCCAGCGAGCGCAGAGCGAACGGATGGTTCGGATCGGCCGCGGCGGTAGCTTCCAGATAGTGCATGTAGAGACCCGCGTCCAGGTCCTGAAAGAACGACGCCGCATTCCACTCCACCGCGGCGTTGGGCTTCACTTTGGCGGCGGCCTCCCAGAGGGCCTCGGCGCGCCGATAGTCGGCGGGAGCGATCTCGCCCTTCGTGAACCGCGATACGGGTGAGTGCAGCAGCTCCGAGTCGGGGTGATGCTCAATCAGCCAGAGCGCATGCTGGACGCGTTTGGCGCGGTCCTCCGGACGGCTGGCCCGATCCGCGCGCTGATAGTACGCCATCAGCTTGAGCCACGCCGGGAAGTCGTCCGGCTTTGCCGCGAGCTGCCGTTCGAGCCGGGCGGCATCGGACTCCTCCAATTGCAGGATGTCGCGCAAGGACTCCGCGTACCATGGGCTGAACATAGGCGGTGGCGCCGCAGGGGCTTGCGCCCGCGCCGGACGCGGCGGCGCCCCGGTCAGGATCAAGGCCGCGAACACTGCAAAACGGACGCCCATGGACACAGTGTGGCACACCAGGGGAGGCGAACTCCTGGTTGTGGTGGCCGCTTTGAAACCGGCGCATGGGGGTCGCTCCTCCCTGACGCCGCGGGGTTTGCCGATCCGGCACATCGTGCGGTCGGCGGTGGCGTGGCCGGGCGACCGGCCACATGGCGACCAGGCGCTACGTAAGCCCGAATCGACGGTCAATGCTAACGTATATGTTATTATGGAATCGTGCCTGACGTTCGGGAATACGTCGACGCCGCCGGACGAAGCCCCTTTACGAAGTGGCTGCGTGCGCTCAACGTTCAAGCCGCGGCGAAAGTAGCAACGGCCCTTGGAACGCATAGCGAAGGGCAACCTGTCCAGCGTCAAGACGGTCGGGAACGGCGTTCTCGAGTACAAGGTTGATTTTGGCCCCGGCTACCGCGTTTACTTCGGGCGGGACGGCGACCGGCTGGTTATTCTGCTCGCCGGCGGCATTAAGAAGCGCCAGCAGGAAGACATCCGCCAGGCAAAGGCGAATTGGGAAGACTACCGGAACAGGAAGACTGAGGAAAAACCACGATGCCACTGACCAAAGATTTTCGCGAAACGATCCGCGAACGCGCCCAACGGGAACCGCGATTCCGCAAGGCGTTGCTTCGTGAAGCAATCGAACTCATGCTCTCCGGCGACGAGAAGACGGGCCGCGCGATCCTGCGCAACTATATCAATGCCACAGTCGGCTTTCGGCAGTTGGAAGAGGCGACATCCATCCCGGCCAACAGTCTCATGCGAATGTTTGGGCCGAATGGCAACCCTTCGGCCAAGAACTTATTCGGCGTCCTCGCTCATCTTCAGGCGCAGGAAGGCGTGAACTTTGAGATCCGTCCCCGCCGCGTCGTCGATCGCTCCACGCTGCCCGGCTAGTCGGTTTCTATCGCGAAACTCGAGAAACCGCTCCCTGGCGGTCGCGGCTCAGTAACAAGTCCCGTGGAATCATCGCAGTGTTTTCCGAGCCGCGCGCGCAAGCAAGCGGTCCTTGCCATTTTCCAGAGTTTCGCGACAGAAACCAGTTAAGGCAGCGAGGGGAAGCCTCAGATCGTCTGGTTGGTGACACTCGCGAGCGTTGTGTCCTTGGCCGCGCGCGACCAGAGAATGCGCAGGTCGCTGACGTTGCGCAACGCGAAATTCGGCTGCGGCGGCGCCGTCACCGCGAAGAAATCGGCACGCCGCACGTCTTCGAGCCACAACGCAGGGCGTGGATCGGCGATCGCCGGAGCGATTTCGACGTGCGACATTTCGAGGTTCTTCAGATGCCGAATGAAGAATCCATTTGCCGGCGTCGGGCCGAAACTGGTGAGCTCCGGGTAACTCTCTTCGTTCTCGGGCACGTCGATGGTGTGCCAGTCCGGCATCGGTGCGGTCCCGCCGCGGGCGGCCACTACGGCCGGCAGTCCTCGATGACCGAAATAGCAGTTCGAGAGCTTGACGTCTTCGATGAGGTTCGAGGGGATGCCCGAGAGCAGCGAAGCCGTCGACGAAGCCGAGTTGTGCGAGACCAGATTCGAGATCAGCACGCGGCGCAGCGTGCCGGGCCGCATGGTTTCTTTCGGGCCTCTGTTCCTGCGGTTCAGGCGCAGAAAGAGTGGCGCGTCGCCGGTGTCGCGCAGGGTGACGTTTGAGATCGCGATGTCTTCCAGCAGAGCGCCGTCGGAGCTTTCGAGCGAGATACCCTTGGAGCCTTCGCAGACGCAGTTCGAAATGGTGATGTTGCGGAAGCCGCCGTTCGATTCCGTGCCGCATTTGATGCGGCCGTTGCGCGGGATGCCCCGCGCGTCATCGGGATATTTCTTCCACGTGCCGTCCATCACGCTGCCCAGCACATACGTTCCGGTGACAAAGCAGTTGGTAATGGTGACGTTATCGGTGGAGCGCTGGTAGCCCAGCGCATAGCTCGACTTGGGACAGATGGCGTCATCCCAGGGGGAGTTGACCGTACAGTTGGAGACGCGGACATTCCGGCAGCAATCGATATCGAAGCCGTCGCGGTCGGTATCCACCAGGACATTGTCGATGGTGAGGTTGTCGACGCCCGTGGCCAGCAGGGCGAAGTGGCCGGCCTTGAGGATGGAGATGTCGCGCAGGACCACGTTACGGCAGTTCTTGAGAGCGATGGCTTTGTTGCCCACACCCGCTTGCTCGGCGGCGTACAAGGGATAATTGCCGCGCGTAGGGGCGTTGTTGGTGCTGCGGGCGCCGTGCGAAAGGCCTGCTCCGTGAATGAGGCCCGGGCCCAGAATGGCGAAGTCGCTGAGACCCTCGCCGTAAAACAATGAGTTGCGCCAGTGATTGTGGCCGTAATCCTGATAGGCGTCCCAGCCTGTGTTGGGCTCGGCCGCGTCATAGACGCCGCCGTTATAGCCGGTAGTTTCGCCGGGCTTGGGCGAATCGGCGGCCAGGATCGTGCACCCCCGCGCCAGACACAGGTCGACTTTGCTGCGCAGGTGGATCGTGAAGCAGAGATACGTGCCCGCCGGGAAGAGCAGCGTGCCTCCACCGGCGCCGGCCACAGCTTCAATAGCGCGGTTGATGGCCGGCGTGTCGACGGTCTTGCCGTCGCCGGTGGCGCCATAGGCGCGGACGTTGAAGACGGCATCGTTGGCGGCGGGACTGGCCGCCTGGGCGCGGGCGACATGACCGATAGAGGCGAGTGCCAGCGGCGAGAGTTTCAAGAGATCGCGGCGTTCCATAAACACACAACATCTATCATGCTGGCTCAGCCGAGCGCAATGCCAGCCGGGTTGATATTCGTGCATCGCACCGTGCGGTTATCGGCCCGCTGTCTAGTTTCTGTCGCGAAACTCACTTCGGGTGGCAAGGAACGCTTGCTGACCCGCGCGGCCCGGAAAACGCCGCGATGACTCCACGAGACTTGTTACCGAGCCGTGACCGCAAGGGAGCGGTGCTGCTCCGCCGCGCAGCAGTTTCGCGACAGAAACCAGCTACGCTTTTTCGGCGACTGGGCCCCGAAAAAGTGGCCCTACGGGCAGCTTAACAACGGGTGAGGGCATTTCCTTGGCGACCTTGGCGACTTCGCGAGAGATCGTTGCTTGTCAGCCAGCAAAGCGCTTGATTCCTGGTCTGACCTGAGATGACTCGCCATTGTCCCAGGCCACCGACCCCGGCTCTCTGGAAACTGCTCGTCAGCCCGATCCGCACTTTCAGCCTCCCTTGGACCGCGCCTCGACGCGGCATCCCGGCTGAACGCTGAAAGCTCACCGCCCCCTTACCAGCCTACCTGCTTCCCCTGGTTCTGCTCGTCCAGCCACTTCTGTAAGGGCGCGAAATAATCGCGGATCGCCGTGGCGTCCATTTCGCGGGTACCGGCGATCTTCTCCAGTGCGTCCTGCCATGGTTGGCTGAGGCCCATTTCCAGCATGCTGTTCAGTTTGGCGCCGGCATCCTTATTACCGTAGATGGAGCAGCGATTCAACGGACCGGTGCAGCCGGCCGTTTGCGAAAGCGCGCGGTGAAACTGGAACTGCAGAATGTCGGCCAGAAAATAGCGCATATAGGGCACATTGGCGGCGACGTGGTACTTGGCGCCGGGGTCGAAATCCGACTCGCTTCTTTCAACTGGAGGCGCAATGCCCTGGTATTTCTGGCGAAGCTGCCACCAGGTCTCGTTATATTTCGAGGGCGGGATTTCGCCCGAGAAGACCTTCCAGCGCCATTGGTCGATCACCAGCCCGAATGGCAGGAACGCGATCTTTTCCAGCGCCTTGTGCAATAACAGGCCGATATCCTTCGACGTGTCGGGCGCCTTGTCGAGCAATCCGAGTTTCACCAGATAGTCCGGCGTCACCGAGAGCGCAATGGTATCGCCGATGGCTTCGTGGAATCCATCGTTGGCGCTGTCGCGGAACAGGAACGGTTGCTTGTCGTACGCCCGCTGATAGAAGTTGTGGCCCAGTTCGTGGTGGATGGTGAGGAAATCTTCCCCGGTAATCTGGATGCACATCTTCAGACGAACATCGTCGGCATAGTCGATATCCCAGGCGCTGGCGTGGCACACCACATCGCGGTCGGCGGGCTTGAGGAAGAGCGAACGTTCCCAGAAAGTCTGCGGCAGGGGGCTGAATCCGAGGGACGTGAAGAAGCCTTCACCGTACTGGACCATCTGCTTCCAGCCGGTGTTCTTTTTCTTCAGCAGGGCGGTGAGGTCGTATCCCGGATCGGCATTCGGGGGAGCCACCAGGGGGTAAATATTGTCCCAATCCTGGGCCCACATATTGCCCAGCAGGTGCGCCGGGATGGGGCCGGCGGCCGGTACCGCGTTGCCGTATTTCTCGTGCAGCCGCGAGCGTACATAGGCGTGCAACGAGAGGTACAGGGGGCGCACCTGGTCCCACAGGCGGTCGAGTTCTTTGGCGAAATCGTCGGGCGCCATGTCGTATTTGGAGCGCCACATGGCGCCGTTGTCCTGGAAGCCCAGTTCTTTGGCGCCTTTGTTGGCCAGTTCGACATAGCGGGTGAAGTCCTGGCGCATGGGCCGCGCGATGGCGTGCCAGCCGGTCCAGGCATCCAGCAATTGTTTCGGATCGCGGCTCTCGGCCAGGATTTTGCTCAATTCTTCCAGGTCCTTACAACTTTGCGGACCGGTGGGGCAGTATTTTCCTTTGCCGTAAGTGCCTTCCAGACCCGAGGTGATGCGCGTGAGTTCTTCGCTTTCCTTGGGATCCTTGGGGGTGGCGATGGTGAGCGAGAGTTTGAGCAGCTTGAGCTTGCGGGCAGTGGGCGCGTCCAGGCTGAGACCGTCGAAGCGGGTGGCGTCCTTAGCGTATTCCACGCCGGCGTTGATGGCGCGCTCGTCGATTTTGGCGGCCACGGCTTCGGTGTCGTCGGTGATATAGGTGGACTTGATCCAGTCGGCGCGGCCGGAATCGATATTCAGGGCGAGCAACTTGCGCTCCGCCTCGCCGGTGAACTTGCGCGCTGCCTCGGGCGTCGCCGTGGGACCGGCGCATCCGGAGAGAACCGCCAGCAGGGAAGTGAGGCACAGGATTGCCTGAATCTTCATGCCTACACGGTAACAGACTACGGGCCGCCGGGAAGCGTCCGGTGAGCTGGCCGGCCACGCCGTGCTATCATCCGGATATATTACTGGATATACAGAAGGATCGGCCATGAGCGATACATCCCAAAAACGAGCGCTCCATAACTATCGGAAGCGCCTCCACCAGCGGGGGATGGCCCGCTTCGAGGTTCTCGGGCTCAACGCCGATCGCGAGCTCATCCGATCGCTCGCGAGGCGGCTCGCCGATAATAGCCAGGATTCGGCTCGGATTCGTGCCACCCTGTGCCGCACGATCTCGGGGGAGCCGCCGAACAAGGGCGGTATCCTCAACGCATTGCGCCGTTCGCCTCTGGTCGGCGCCGATCTGAATCTCAAGCGCACTGAAACGGCCGGTCGTAAGGTGGACCTTTGAGTCGCCACCTCCTGGACACGAATATCATTAGTAACATCACCAAACCAGTGCCTTCGGCCGCCCTCGTGGGGTGGATGGCGGCACAAGCCGATGAGGACTTATTCATCTCCTCGATGACCGTCGCTGAGATCCGGCGCGGCGTGCTCGAGAAGCCTGCCGGGAAGAAGCGCAAGGAACTGGAGCGTTGGTTCTCCAGCCCCGAGGGGCCCCAGGCGCTGTTCGCCGGCCGCGTGCTGCCGTTCGATGAGAAGGCCAGCCTCGTCTGGGCGCGCCTGATGGCCGACGGGACCGCCACCGGGAGGCCTCGGAGCCCCCTCGACATGATCGTTGCCGCAGTCGCCGAAGCAAATGATTGCACCCTCGTCACCGATAACGAAAAGGACTTCGCCGGTCTGAAGATCGTCAATCCCTTGCGGGCTGCCAACTGACAGTCGGCCCTTCCCGTGCATAGCCAACGCTACAATATGCCTGTGCAGTCCGGCACCGCCCTTTATTTCGTTTTCCTCGCTACGGTCTTCTTCCTGTACTGGACCTGCGCCGCCTCGCGACTGGCCCGGCTCTCCATCATCCTGGCGGCCAATCTCCTTTTCTGCGCTCACTACGGCCTCTTCTATATCGTCCTGATCCCCGCCTGCGCCGCTATCGACTACCTCATCGGCCTCGGCCTCATGCGCTCCATCGCCCCGGCGCACCGCCGGTCGCTGGTGGGCGTCAGCATCCTGGTCAACCTGTCTCTGCTGGTTGCCTCGCGCCACATGGGATGGTTCCTCAGCCACGGCTGGGTCCCCGCCCACCGCGCGTCCGACTGGGATTGGGTCTTCCCCCTGGGCCTCTCCTTTTACACCCTCCAGGCCCTCACTTATACCATCGACCTCTACCGCCGCGACGCCGAAGGAACTCGCAGCCTGCTGGCCCACCTCTCCGCCGTCTCCTTCTTCCCCACCCTCCAGGCCGGCCCCATCACCCGCGTCGACGACCTCCTGAAGCAGTTCGCCAAGAGCCGCGTCCTCAGCCGCGCCGATGGCGGGCGCGCGTTCTTCCTGATCGGCACCGGCGTCCTCAAAAAGGCGCTGATCGCCGACTTCCTGGCGGAAAACCTGGTCAACCGCGTCTTCGACACGCCCAATCTCTACAGCGGCGCCCAAGCCTTGCTGGCCGTCTACGCCTATTCCCTGCAGCTCTACTTCGATTTCTCCGGCTACACCGATATCGCCCGCGGCGCCGCTCTCCTGCTGGGCATCGATCTCCCCAGGAATTTCGACCGGCCGTATCTCTCCGCCAACATCGCCGAGTTCTGGCGGCGCTGGCACATCAGCTTCTCCAACTGGCTGCGCGATTACCTCTACTATTCCATTCCCGGCAAGCGCACCAAAATCATGCCCTACCTGGGCTTGGTGATCACCATGCTGCTGGGCGGCCTGTGGCACGGCGTCTCCTGGACCTTCGCCATCTGGGGCCTGCTGCATGGCTGCGCCCTGGCCGCCACGCGATGGTGGCAGGTGCGCCGCGGACGCAACCGGCCACAGCCCACCCCGCTGGCCCGCGCCCTGGCCATTTTCGGCACCTATCAATTCGTCTGTTTCACGTGGATCTTCTTCCGGTCCGCGAGCCTTCAGGAGGCCTCGCAACTGCTGCTGCGGGTGGGCTCCTTCACGCTCGGCCTGGAGGGTGTCTCGCCGCTGCTGTGGGCCGTCCTGGCGCTCGCCGCCGCCCTGATCTTCTTTCCCAAACAGTGGTACGCGCGCGCCTTGGACACGTTTGAAAGGTGTCCCTTCTACGTGCACGCCGCGGCGCTGTTGGTAGTCGCCGCCGCCGTCCAGCTTCTGGGAGGCCGGGGAAATGTGGCCTTCGTCTACTCGCGGTTCTGACCCATGCGAACCTTCCCCATTGAGACGGCTCTCGCCCTCCTGACGTTCGCCGCGCTGCTCTCCGGTACGCGCCTGGTGCTCCCCGCCATCCACGGTCCCGCGCCCGCTCAGTTCGTCTCCATCGTGGACTTCCCACCCGACGGCACGCTGCTCAGTCCCCTGGTCCGCCACGTGGAACCCGCGCCACCCGCGGCGAGTCTCAAGCGGGGCGCCCCGTCACCGCTGCTCGAGGACGCCTCGCCGGCGCTCGACCATTTCTACGCTTCTCTGTGGCGCACCGAAAGAAAGCTGCCCGGCGCCATCACCCGCATCGTCCACTATGGCGACTCGCCCAGTACCGCCGACCTCATCACCGGCGACGTCCGCACCATTTTGCAGAGCCACTACGGCGACGCCGGTCACGGCTTCGTCCTCATCGGCAAGCCCTGGGCCTGGTATCAGCACAACGGCCTGCAGCTTTCCGCGTCCGGCTGGAATATGAGCCGCGCCAGCTTCTCCGAATCGCACGACGGACTGTTCGGACTCGGCGGCGTCTCGTTCCTCGGCAGCGGCGGCGCGTCCAGCAAGATTGTCTACTCCTCGCCCGGCCACACGCACTTCGAAGTCTGGTACCTCAAAGAACCCGGCGGCGGCTCGCTGAGCGTCACCGGCGATGGCGAACCTCTCGGCGATGTCGATACCGGCGCCGATGAGCAGGCCCCCGCCGTTGCCACGTTCCAGGCCCCCGCCGGCGTGCATTCCCTGGAACTGAACGTGGAGCGGCCTCCCGTCCTCCTGTTCGGCGTGGTGGCCGAAAAGAGCGGGCCCGGCGTGGTCTACGACACTCTGGGACTCAATGGCGCCTCCATCAACGTACTCTCGTACCTGATGAATGCGAAGCACCTGTCCGACGAATTGCGGCAGCGCCATCCCGACATGGTGATCGTCAACTACGGCACCAACGAAGCCGATTTCGCTGCCTTCATCGACCATGGGTACGAAAAGGAACTCCGCGAAGCCATCCGCCGCATCCGCGCGGCGCTGCCCGAAACCTCCATTCTGATCATGAGCCCCATGGACCGCGGCCAGCACTCCGGCGCCGGTATCGAAACCATGCCCACCATTCCGCGCCTGGTCGAGATCCAGCGGCGTGTCGCGCGGGAGACGGGCTGCGGGTTCTTTGACACGTTCCGCGCCATGGGCGGCGATGGCACCATGGCCCGCTGGTATACCGGCCAGCCGCGTCTGGTCTCGGCCGACCTGATCCATCCCTTCCCCGCCGGCGGCAAGATGATCGCCGTCATCTTCGCCCGCGAACTGGCGGCCGGTCTGAATCACTACAAACTTCGCCAGTTCCGAAGGCACGGGGACTGAGGGCTATTTCGGGGACAGGCTACATAACCTCGAAATACAAATCGGCGAGCGGCTTGGAGTTTCGAGGTTATGTAGCCTGTCCCCGAAATAGCCCAACCTGATACCCTGGTAATTACGATGGGACTCTGGGTGCGTACAATCGCTCTGTTCTGCCTGGCCGGAACCGCCTTCTCCTTTCAGACCACCACCACCAGGAAGAAGAAAACCAAGCCCACTCCCGTCACCCGCATCACCGTCGCCGCGCGCGCCGCCTCCGCCGCCAGGGTGGAGCAGTACCTGGAAACCTCCGCCGGCACTACCCTCTTTCAGCCCGGCGCCCTGATCCCGGTCTTCGAGCAACTCACCCGCATGAGCGCCGGACAGGATCCCAAAACCGTCCACATGATGCACTTCGGCGACTCCCACACGGCCGCCGACGAATGGACCGGCGGACTCCGCGATCTGTTCAAGGGAAAGTTCGGCGACGGCGGCTCCGGCTTCTCCGTGGCCGGCCGCCCATTCCTCGGCTATCGCCGCTTCGATGCCCGCGGCGGCGCATCCACCCTCTGGCATTCCTACGGCGGACGCAGCGGCGCGGGCGACGGCTACTACGGGCTGGGCGGCGTCAGCATCCTGTCCTCCGTCCGCGGCCAGTCGGTCTATCTCGACGCCGAGTGCGACCATCTCGAAATCGAGTACCTGCTCCAGCCCGGCGGCGGCGCCATGGAACTCTACGACAACGAACAGCCCGTCGACCAGATCTCCACCGATGGCGATTTGGGCCCCGGCTACACCGCCTACGATATCTCTCCCGGCGAGCACCGCTTCAAGCTACTTACTCTCGATTCCCGTCCCGTCCGCCTTTTCGGATGGGCCGCCGACCGGAACGCCGGTGTCACCTACGAAGCCCTGGGACTCAACGGCGCCGAGGCCGCGGTCATCGAACATTGGAACGAGGGCATGACGGCCACTTACTTGCAACACCGCAATCCGGGACTGATCGTGTTAGCCTACGGCACTAACGAAGCTACCGACTCGAATTGGGAAGCGGACAGTTATGGCGCTATGTTCGGAGACCTCTTAGACCGCCTCCGCCGCGACGTTCCTACCGCCTCTATCTTAGTAGTAGGTCCCGGCGACCGCTGGCGCTATGTGCACGGCCGATGGCAGGTGGTGGACGGGATCGATAAGATCGTCGATGCGCAGCAGGCCGCCTGCCGGGAACACGGCGCGGCTTTCTGGGATACGCGCGGCCGCATGGGCGGCAAGGGCGCCATGCGCGACTGGGTATACGCCGGCTTGGCCCAGGCGGACTTCGTGCACTTCACCTCCGCCGGTTACCACCGCCTCGCCGCCGTGCTGTATGCCGACGTCATGCAGGAGTTTGAGGCATATCAAAAGACTCGTACCGAAGTGGGAGCATCCGCAGCTAATGGACACGCAGACAAAGATCGTTGAGATTGTCAAACAGGTGGCTGGAAAGCCCATTGACCCCACGCCCGAGGAATCGCTCTTCGAATCGGGCATCCTCGATTCCTTCACTCTCGCCGACCTGGTCACGGCGCTGGAAAAAGAATTCTCGCTGAAGATTCCGGATTCCGACCTCTCGCCGCGGAAGTTCGATTCCGTGGCGCGTATCCAAGCCTATCTGCAGAGCCGGACCTGACCGTGCCCTACCTTCGCGCATTTGGGTCGGCACTGCCCGCCCGCGTCGTCGATAACGTAACGCTGGCGCCCATGGTGGGGGCCGATCCCGCCTGGCTGCTGCATGCCACGGGCATCGAACAGCGGCGCTTCGCCGGACCGGGGGAGACCGTCGCCACGCTGGGTATTGCGGCGGCCAAAGATTGCCTTTCCGCCGCCGGCATCGCGGCTGCCGATGTGGGCTTCGTGATTGTCTCCAGCGGCTCGGCCGAGAAGCGCTTCCCCGGTCCGGCCTCCACTATCGCGGCGGCAGCCGGAATGGCCGGCAAGCCCGCCATCGACCTGCCCATGGCCAGCGCCGGCGGTCTGTTCGGCATTGCGCTGGCCGCCCAGTTGGCCCCGAGATACGGCCACGTACTGGTGGTGGCTTCCGAGATCATGTCGCGTGTGGTGCGCATGCACCCGGCCGGCCGGGACACCGCCATTCTCTTCGGCGATGGCGCGGGCGCCTGCCTGGTGAGTAACGACACCGGCTTCGCCGAGATCGTCGATTCGGTCCTGGCGACCGATGGCGATTTCGCCCAGGCCTTGCGCCTCGATTTCGACGCCCCGCTCTATATGGACGGCCGCACGATCATCCTGCAAGCGTCGCGGAAGCTCCCGCGGGCGATCGGCGAAGTGCTGGAGCGCAATCGTGTGAAGGCTTGCGAGGTCGGCACGTTCCTCCTGCACCAGGCCAATCTGAATCTGATGACGCGCGTGGCTCAAGCGGTCGGCGCCCCGGCGGAGCGTTTCTTCTGCAATATCGCGAAGTATGGGAATACGTCGTCGGCATCCTTGCCGATCGCCGCCGATGAGTGGTGGCGCGGGTGCGAGAAGCCGCTAACCGCTCCCATCGTCATGGCCGCTTTCGGCGCCGGTTTGAACTGGGGCGCTCTGCTGGCGCGGCCGGTGTAAGAAGCCGCGAAAAAATATCCTGTGTACTCAGACCCAACCGCTTGCTCACGCGCGCGGCTCGGTATGCGCATTTGACAGAGCCGGGCCCAGAGGGCACCCCGTTAGGGAGCGATTGCGCACGTTCGAGACATTTGGTCAGCTTATTGTTTCGCGGCCCCTAAGAAACGATCGGAGGGCGTCACCCGGGCGTCACCCTTCGGAGCTTGATCGCGGAGCAGGCTCCATTATGCATTCAGAACTCCTGATCTCGTGGAACTTGCGGTGAGCCCGCGGGTGGGGCAGGCGGTGCTCGCCTTCGCTCGATCCTATCCGAACAGCGGGCCTGATTGAGTGCGGGCGGCCACTAACATCCCGGGGACTGCCGCGTCCTTTTAGATTGGAGGACATATGAAGCTCCCGAGCGATCTCAACCACGCCGTGCGGTCTCTACTAAAGGAGCCCGGATTCGCCATGCCGGCGATTCTCATGCTCGGGTTGGGTCTCGGCGCCACCAGCGTAGTGTTCTCGCTGGTAAACGGCGTCCTGCTCAAGCCCCTTGGGTACGCGCAACCGGACCGCCTGGTGAGTATTCGCGAGGTCGTCCCCGCAGTCGCCCACCTGTATCCTTCGTTGCCCGTCAACGCCCGCCACTTCGTCGAGTGGCGCGAGTCGTGCCCTTCGCTGGAGAGTATGTCCGTGTTCCAGCCGGGGACGCTGAACCTGACCGGGTGGGGAGAGCCCGAGCGCCTGGATGCGGCGCTCGTGTCGGCAAACCTCTTCCGTGTTCTGGGTGTCCAACCGGCACTGGGCCGCGGTTTTCGCGATGACGAAGAGCAGGAGGGTAAAGACACCGTCGCCATTCTGACCGACCGTCTGTGGCGCCGCCGGTTCCAGGCCGATCCCTCACTGGTGGGCCGCACGATCTCACTCAATGGCCGTGCCCGCACGGTGGTCGGAATTCTCGCGCCCGATTTCCGCTTTCCGGACCCGAACGCCTTCCCCACCGGCCAGACGGTAGCGCCGCACGCCGAAGTCTTCGTGCCCAAGGTCTTCACGAAGAACGAGTTGGGACAGTTGCTCGGCACCCACAATTACGCCGTGATCGCGCGGCTGAGGCATGGAGCTTCGCGGGAACAGGCGGTGTCCCAACTGGAGGCCGTGCAGGCGCGCATGGAAGCCATGGCGGGACAGAAGATGAACCTGCGGGCGCTGGCCACTCCTCTGCTGGAGACCGTGGCCGGCAAGTCCCGGCGCGGCCTCATGGTGCTGATGGGCGCCATTGCGGCACTGCTGCTGATTGTCTGCGTCAACCTGGCCAACCTTCTGCTGGCGCGCAGCGAGCGCCGCAGCCGGGAGTTCGCCGTGCGCGCGGCGCTGGGCGCCACGCGAGGTGCGTTGATCCGTAACGGCATGGCGGAATCTCTGCTGCTGGCCTTGGGCGGAGGCATCCTGGCGGCGGGCATCGCCGCCGTCGGAATCGACTTGCTGAAGGCCTACGGTCCTTCCGGCATTCCGCGGCTCGACGAAGTGGCGCTGGACGGCCGGGTGGTGGGGTTCGCCACACTGCTGGTTGCCGCTGCCGCGCTCCTGTTCGGATTTCTTCCCGCCTGGCGGGCCAGCCGCAGCAATCCACAGGACGCGCTACGTTCCGCTACCCGCGGCGCCACCGCCTCATCCGCCGCGATGCGGCTGCGAGGCATCCTCGTGGCCTCCGAAGTAGGCCTGAGCGCCGTTCTGCTGATCCTCGCCGGAATGCTGTTGAACAGCTTCGTGCGCCTGATCCGCACCGACAAGGGATTCCGCGCTCCCACGGTTCTGGCGGTGGACATAGGCTTGTCGGGCGACAAGTATCAGCCGGAAGAGGCGCGCGACGGCTTCTACCGGAGGCTGTTCGCCGCGCTGTCCACCGAGGCGGGCGTGCAGGCGGCGGCCATCTCTTCGGCCCTGCCCCTACAGGGCGAAACGTGGATCGACAGCGCTTCCACCAATGGCGGCTCCAGTCCCCAGTTTCCGGTGAATGTGCGATTTGTCAGTCCCGATTTCTTCCGCACCATGGGTATTGCGTTACACGCGGGCCGGCCTCTTAGCGAGGGCGACCGCGGCCACCAGCGGGCCGTGATTTCCAGCCGCCTGGCGGCGTCCCTCTGGCCCGGGCAGGACCCCGTAGGACGCCGGTTCACGCGCGGGAACGACGAATGGTTCGAAGTGATCGGCGTGGCCGGCGACGTTCGGGCCGAGGCGGACCAGGCGCCGGCGGCGATGATGTATCGCGGCTATTGGGACTGGATGCCATACCGGACGGTGTTGGTGGCGCGCGCCGCCGGGGCCCCCGAATCCATTGCCGGCGCACTGCGCGCGGCCATCCACGCGGCCGACCCGGATGTCCCGGCGCCGCCTATGCGCACCATGTCGGAGGTGTTCGACGCAAGCGTCGCCACGCGCCGCTTCCAGATGCTTCTGGCCGGCGGATTTGCCCTGATGGCCCTGTTGGTCGCGAGCTTCGGAATCTACGCGATAGTATCTTATTCGGTGGCGCGGCGCACCGCGGAGTTGGGAATCCGCGCCGCACTGGGCGCACGAGCCGGCAATCTGTACGGCCTGATCGTGTGGCAGGGCATGGCGCCGGTCCTCGTCGGACTGCTGGCCGCTGCCGCCGCGGCCCTGGCTTTCGGCCGCGTCCTGAGCAGCCTGCTGTATGAGGTGGATGGCCGCGATCCGCTCACCATCGCGGTGGTGGCCGCACTTCTCGGGTTGGTTTCGCTTGTCGCCTGTCTCATGCCGGCCCGCCGCGCCAGCCGCCTGGACCCTCTGGACGCCCTTCGCTGCCAGTAGGGGGGAGGCTAAACGACTGCCGGCTCTCCACTGACTGCTTTCCCGGCCGGCATTTTCAAAACGCGCCGCTGGCGCGTCAGGGGCGCCAGGAGCCAACACTAACCGCCAGAACTCCTGATGTCGTGGAATTTGCGGTGAGCCCGCAGGTGGGGCAGGCGGTGCTCGCCTGCCCTGGATCCTATTCGAGCGGCGGGCTTAATTCAGCGCGGGCGGGCAGGCGAGCACCGCCTGCCCCACCTGCGAAGCTCTCGCCATCGAAGGGAATGGCTCAGGCCATTTTCCCCGCCGGGCCGAAATTGCGGGGCGACATCAGGAGTTCTGAGCCGCCCTCCACCTCGGAGCCGTCAGTAGCCCGTTGGATAGCGGCGCGTGAGGCGTGCTGCAAGCCGCCCAGGTGAGCGGCCCCGTGTGCTTTGGCGGGGCGGACCCCGACGCCCTCGCCGGCCTGTTAGGCGCCGGGATGGCGGGCTCTGCTGGAGTGGGCCCCAGGGGGACGCAGAGGCGTTGAAATAAGCCCGCTTGCCGAGGTGAATTCGGCGGCGGTCCAGTTTCGGGGCTGCTTTGTTGGGCGCAACTTCCCAGATGGCGGGAGTTTGGGCGTCCACTTCCGAGCAATGGGCGTTTTGCGGCCAAATGAACTTGGGACCAAAGCTCGTCATTGGATAAACTGTGTATATATGGCGAATGTGGTCGATCCGCAAAATTTCGTTGCGCCGAGCATATCTATTCCCGGCTTAAAGCCCCCGGTCTGGGATTTCTCTCCGACTGATGGCGGCGATCCGTGCGAGGCCGACGCATTCAACGCAATGGTTCGAGAGCTTCGCGATCAAGAGTTGGCCGTCCGCTCTGACGCCGGATGAGCGTTCTGTTGGTTGACACCAATGTCGTATCGATCCTGTTCAACCGGCGTCATTCGTTACGGCAGGCATGCATCGGCGCGGTGTCCGGGCACCAGTTGTTGATCTCCTTCATGACCCGGGCTGAATTGTCGCTCTGGCCCGCTGCCAATAACTGGGGAGAGCCTCGACGTGCGGCTTTGGAACAGCACATGGCCCTGTACCTGACCTTATATCCCGACGAGCGCACGTGCGCGATCTGGGCTGAAGTGGTGGATCAATGCCGGCGAGCCGGCCAGAGGATTCAGACAGCCGATGCCTGGATTGCGTCCGCCGCCCGCCAATGGGAGTGTCCTTTAGTGACAACGGATTTCCGCGATTATGCGGCGATCGACAACCTGAACGTGGTCCCGATCCTATAAGGCTCGCTTCCAACCAGTGGATCGCGCGTTAGACGGCCAAGTGGCCTGGCTGGCGAATCGTCGGATGCGACTCAAAACCGCGGGCAACATCGAGCCAGCGCGAACTGATTACTGCCCTGCGGCGAGGGTGGGGAAGGGGCACTCGTCCAGCCGTCCAGCCACTCCTTGAGGGCCGCCGCCTGGCGGGGAAAATGGGCTGAGCCATTCCTTTAGATGGCGAGCGCTTCGCAGGTGGGGCAGGCGAGCACCGCCTGCCCCACCTGCGGGCTCACTGCAAATTCCACGACATCGGGAGTTCTGAAAGTGGGGAGCCCGGACCGGGCAAAAAAAGACCGCGCCGCCCGGTTTCCCGGGCGGCGCGGCCTTCCGACAACCACTTGCTTTCGCGCGCGGTTCTGTTTAGTAATCCATCTCGGGCCCGTGACCGCCCGGTCCACCGGCGGGAGCCGGCTTCTTTTCGGGGATCTCGGCGATCATGGCTTCCGTGGTCAACATCAGCGATGCGATCGATGCCGCGTTCTGCAGCGCCGAGCGGGTCACCTTGGTGGGGTCGATGACGCCCGTGCTCACCAGGTCTTCATAGGTGTCGGTCTGCGCGTTGAATCCGAAGTTCGGATTGTCGTTCTCGCGGATCTTCTCCACCACGATGGCGCCTTCGGTGCCGGAGTTGGAAACGATCTGGCGCAACGGCTCTTCGCAGGCCCGTCTCACGATGTTGACGCCGATCTGCTCGTCGCCGTCCATCTTCAAACCGGCCAGCGCCTTCGACGCGCGCAGCAGAGCCACGCCGCCGCCGGGAACGATGCCTTCCTCTACCGCCGCGCGAGTGGCATGCAGAGCGTCTTCCACACGAGCCTTCTTTTCCTTCATTTCGGTCTCGGTGGCGGCCCCGACCTTGATCACCGCAACGCCGCCGGCAAGCTTCGCCAGCCGCTCCTGCAGCTTCTCGCGGTCGTAGTCCGAAGTGGTCTCATCGATCTGCGCGCGCAGTTGCTTGATGCGGCCCTCAATGGTCTTCTGTGCCCCGCCGCCGTCCACGATGGTGGTATTGTCCTTGTCCACCGTGACGCGCTTGGCGCGGCCCAGGTCGCCCAACTGAACGCTTTCGAGCTTCACGCCGATGTCTTCGGTGATCGCTTTGCCGCCGGTCAGGATGGCGATATCTTCCAGCATGGCCTTGCGGCGGTCGCCGAAGCCCGGCGCCTTCACGGCGCAGGCGTTCAGGGTGCCGCGCAGCTTATTGACCACCAGGGTGGCCAACGCTTCGCCTTCCACTTCCTCGGCGATGATCAACAGCGGCTTGCCGGCGCGGGCGATCTGCTCGAGCAGCGGCAGAAGGTCCTTCATGTTGCTGATTTTCTTCTCGTGGATGAGGATGTAGGGATCTTCGATCACCGCTTCCATCCGCTCCGCATCGGTCACGAAGTAGGGCGAGAGGTAACCGCGGTCGAACTGCATGCCGTCCACCGTGTCGAGCTCGGTCGACATGGTCCGCGACTCTTCCACCGTGATCACGCCGTCCTTGCCGACCTTCTTCATGGCCTCGGCAATGATGTTGCCGATGGTGGCGTCGCTATTGGCGGAAATGGTGCCCACCTGGGCGATCATGTCGCCGGACACCGGCTTGGAGAGCTTCTTCACTTCTTCGGTGGCTACTTCGACGGCCTTTTCGATGCCGCGCTTGAGAGCCATCGGGTTGGCGCCGGCCGCGACGGACTTCACGCCCTCGCGATAGATCGCCTGCGCCAGAATGGTAGCGGTGGTGGTGCCGTCGCCGGCCACGTCGCTGGTTTTGGAGGCCACTTCGCGCACCATCTGCGCGCCCATGTTCTCCAGGGGATCTTTCAGCTCGACTTCCTTCGCGACCGTCACACCGTCTTTGGTAATGGTCGGTCCGCCGAACTTTTTCTCGAGAACCACGTTGCGGCCCTTGGGACCGAGCGTGACTTTCACTGCGTCGGCCAATTGGTTCACGCCGCGCAAAATCGCCTGACGAGAGGCTTCGGAATATACAATTTGTTTCGCCATTTCGCTATCGACTCCTTAGGCCTTCTTTGCTTCCAGAATTCCGAGGACTTCGTCCTCACGCATGATCAAAACTTCTTCGCCATCCAGTTTGATGTCGCTGCCGGAATACTTGCCGAACAGGATCTTGTCGCCAACCTGCACGTCCAAGGCGATCACCTTACCATCTTCCAGCCGCTTGCCTTTCCCCACCGCGAGTACTTCACCCTCCTGGGGCTTTTCTTTGGCTGTGTCGGGAATGTACAAAGCGCCTTGCTTCTGCTCCTGCTGCTCAATTCGTTTGACCACGATACGGTCATAGAGCGGACGAATCTTCATGAACATTTACCTCCTCTTTTAGAAATAAAATCCGGGTATATTTTGGTTTACGGGAGCGCCCGTGTCGGGTCACTTCAAATGCTTTGGGGCTCCTAGGTATTATTAGCACACTCGTGCGTTGAGTGACAAGAATTCCCTGTAATCAACTGTAGAGTAAGCACTTTTAGTACTTGACAGTCTCTCGCTCAGATTCCCTACGAAGCACGGCATGCCCCCGGCTTCAGAACTCCTGAGGTGGGGCAGCGGTGTGCCGCCTGCTCGCCCGCGCTGAATTAGGCCCGCTGCTCGAATAGGATCGAGCGAAGGCGAGCACCGTCTGCCCCACCTTTGGGCTCACTGCAGATTCCACGACATCAGGAGTTCTGAACCCAGCCACGGATGAACCCGGACAGAGCATTTGTTTTCATCTGTGTTCATCGGTGTTTATCGGTGGCTAATCTTGGTTTTGCGCTTCCGGATCCACCCATTCGAAGATGCCCATCTCGCGGTTCTTGCGCACCGAGTGCCATGGGAAACAGCTCCCGTTCATGGCCACGTAGACTCCCGGCGCGAGCGCTTGCACGAACGCCAGCGCGGTTCCCAGGTTGAACATCCCGTCGGAGCT
>Ga0182030_10006440_pt1 | contig 24776 bp, 19 predicted proteins | sample 812S3MmetaG_FD_121299 | JGI IMG/M metagenome (GOLD analysis project Ga0182030, IMG submission 121299) | Permafrost microbial communities from Stordalen Mire, Sweden - 812S3M metaG (Illumina Assembly) | ecosystem: Environmental > Terrestrial > Soil > Wetlands > Permafrost | place: Sweden...
AAGAGCAAATATCCGGCCATGGGCCGCACCAATCCGATCCACACCATGCTGCGCACCGGCACCGACGCCTATTCCGGCGTGCTCGACAAGCGCGGCATCCGTGCCGCCGACGATATGGTGACCATGCCATTGCAATGCGGCACGCAATGGGACGGGCTCGGCCATGTTTTCTACGAAAACTATATGTGGAACGGCTATGACTGCCGCGAGGTCACCTCGGCCGGCGCGCAAAAATGCGGCATCGAAAAAACCAAGAACCAGATGGTCGGGCGTGGCGTGCTACTTGACGTTGCCCGTTACAAAGGCGTCGACTCGCTGGATGACGGCTACGGCATGACTTGCGCCGATCTCGACGGCACCGCCAAGAAGCAGGGCGTCACCATGAAGCGCGGCGATTATGTGATCGTGCGCACCGGCCAGATGGAGCGTTGCCAAAAAGCGGGAAGCTGGGACGGCTATCCGGGCGGCGACGCGCCGGGCTTTGCCTTCGAAACGCTGGACTGGATCAAACGCGTCGAATTGGCCGCGCTCGCATCCGATACGTGGGGCTGCGAAGTGCGCCCAAACGAGAGTGAGGAGGGCATCAACCAGCCCTGGCACTGGATCACCATTCCGATCATGGGCATGACCATGGGCGAAATTTTCAATCTCAAGGAATTGGCCGACGACTGCGCCGCCGACAAGGTCTATGAATTCATGTTCGTGGCGCCGGCAATCCCGATCACCGGCGCGGTCGGCTCGCCGGTCAATCCGCTGGCGATCAAATAGTGGACCACTGCCGACCAATCTGCGCTATTGCATCAATGGCGTGGCGCCGAAATTTCTTTCCCCGTTGAACCCCGCCAACCGGAAATCGTAATGGCCGACATCGGACACAATACCAAGCGCATCGGCGCCGAAGTGCTCGCCGACATGCTGGCGGGCTATGGCGTCACCCATGTGTTTATGGTCCCGGCGGTATTGCGGCGCACCTTTGTCGAAATGGAGAAGCGCACGACGATCGCCCGCATTCACTGCCATGGCGAAAAATCCGCCGCCTATATGGCGGACGGCTATGCCCGCGCCTCCGGCAAGCCCGGCATCTGCATGGCGCAGGTGATCGGCGCGCTCAATCTTGCCGCCGGTTTGCGCGACGCGCATCTGGCGCACTCGCCGGTGATCGCGTTTACCGGCGGCCGCGATCCCAAGACCAAATTCCGCAAGGTCTATCAGGAAATCGACGACGTGCCGGCCTTTGAGCCGGTGACCAAGATGAACGTCACCATCGACGACGTGGCGCGCATTCCCGACATGCTGCGGCAGGCCTTTCGTGTCGCAACGTCAGGCGCGCCCGGTCCGGTACATCTGCAGTTTCGCGGCAATGAGGGCCAGTTGGATCTGGAAGAGGGTGAGTTGGACGGTTTGGTGGAGACGCAATTTTCCCGCGTGCCGCCGTTCCGTCCGGAGCCGGAAGCAGCTCACGTAAAGACGGCGCTCGATCTCCTGCAAAAGGCGGAACGGCCGATCATCGTCGCGGGCGGCGGCGCGCGCGCTTCGGGCGCGGGCCGCGAATTGGTCGCGCTCGCCGAAGCCTTGCAAATTCCGGTGGCCACTTCGCTCAACGGCAAGGACTGCATCCCCGGCACGCATCCGCTGTCGGTCGGCGTGGTCGGCAGTTATTCGCGCGAAACCGCTAACCGCGCCGTCAACCGTGCCGATCTCGTCTGTTTCATTGGCACCGAAACCGGCGGCATGACCACGCATTTCTGGGCGGTGCCGAAAATCGGCACGCCGGCAATTCAGATCGACATCGATCCGGAATCGCTCGGCCGTAATTATCCGCTGGCGGCGAGTGTGCTGGGCGACGTCAAAAGCGTGCTGGTGCGCATGCTGGGCCAGATCGACAAATCGAGTGTCACCAAGCGCGAAGCCTGGATCAAGGAAATCTCCGCGCTGCGTGCCGACTGGTACGCCAAATACAAGCCGATGCTGGAATCCGACGCCGCGCCGATCCATCCGGCGCGCATTTGTCATGAGTTGAGCCAGCACGTGCCCGACAACGGCATTGTGGTGGTAGATACTGGGCACGCCGGCATGTGGATGGGCGGCATGTTTGATTTGCGCAAACCCAGCCAAAGTTACATGCGCAGCGCAGGCCATCTGGGCTGGGCATTTCCCGCCGGCATTGGCGCCAAGGCGGCCTGCCCGGATAGGCCGGTGATCGTGTTCACGGGCGATGCCGGCTTCTGGTATCACATCGCTGAAATCGAGACCGCGGTGCGCTGGAAGATTAATTCGATCACGCTGGTCAATAATAATGGTGGCGGCAATCAATCGAAACGCGGCTTCGAACGCGTTTATGCCGGCATGGAGAACAACCGCTCGCGCGAATTATGGACCTATCGGCCGATGAATTTCGCGCGTCTGGCCGAGGATATGGGCGCGCTGGGCATCCGCGTGGAGCGCGCCGAGGATATCGCACCGGCATTGGCGCAGGCGCTGGCCGCCGACCGCCCGGTGGTGATCGATGTCGTCACCGACATCGAAACACTGGCACCGACAGCGGTTTCTTAAGGGATTTCGGTGCGCCACACTGAGGCCGAGCGTGACAACGGGCCGGCGGCCGAAAGGTTCCGGGCTCCGCGTATATAAATTTGCGGGTATTTTTCTCGACCGCATTTTGTCTCAATTCAGACCGCACTGCATGGTTCATTTAGCTCGTCCGAGTCGGCAATTTGTGAAAATATGCCGGCCTGTATTCGGGGGCATTGAGCAGTCAAGATGTTGACCGCACGGCACGCAGCCATTCGGCTGCTCATCGTTATGATGGTGGCATCGCTGGTGCTGCCGGCAGTGCTGTTCGCGTTTGCCTCCTGGGTCAGCTACAGGAATATCGAAAAGGTGACCGACGAGCGCATCGACCGCTCGCTCGACATCCTGCACGAACACGCGCTCAAGGTTTTGCAGACCGTCGAACGCAGTTTCGGCGAGATCGACGAAGTCCTGCGCGGCATGTCGGACGACGACATCCGCAACAACGAAAGCGCGTTGCATACTAGGCTAAAGCGCATTGTCGATGCACTGCCCCAATTGCAGGGCATCGCGGTGATGGACCGCAACGGCCATCCGCTGGTCTCCGCCACTTTGGAGCATGTCCCGAAGGATCTCGACTTTTCCAACCGCGACTATTTTATTGCGCAAAAGAGCGGCAATGGCGGCACCTATGTGAGTACCGTGCATTCGCCGCGCATGCGCGGCATCGGCACCTATTTCTTCGCGCTGTCGCAGCGCCGCCCGTCGGTGGACGGCCAATTCGATGGCATTGTCTCAGTCGCGCTGCTGCCGGGTTATTTCGAGTCCTTCTACTCGCGCATGGCCGCCAGCGACGGCAGCTATTTCGCCCTGGCGCGCGCCGATGGCAATTTTCTGGCGCGGTTTCCCGAGCCGAAAGACCGCAGTGCCAAGCTCGATGAGCACAGTCAATTTCACGTCGGCATCGCACACGGATTGGAGCGAAGCATCTATACCGTCAACGCCCAGCTCGACCAGATCGAGCGGCGCATCGGCTACCGCAAGCTTACCGGGTTTCCGCTTTATGTGCTGGCCGGCATGGAAACCTCGGCGGTCACGTCGCAATGGCTCAGTTACATGAGCGGCCACCTGATCTTTGGCCTGCCGGCGACCGCATTCCTGTTTGCCGGCTTAGGCCTGGCGTTGCGGCGCACGCAGCGGCTTTACGACGAAGCCGACCGGCGCGAAGTGGCGGAAGGCGCGTTGCGCCAGGCGCAGCGGCTGGAAGCGATCGGCCAGTTGACCGGCGGGGTCGCGCACGACTTCAACAATCTGCTGATGATCATCAGCGGCAGCCTGCAGCGGCTACGCGGCGAACTGACCGACAAGAAATACACCCGCATCTTCGACATGATGGCGACTGCCGCCCAGCGCGGCGAAACGCTGACCCGTCAGTTGCTGACCTATTCGCGCCAACAGACACTGACGCCGCAGGTCATCGATCTGACGCAGCGCCTGCCGACGATCCGCGATTTGCTGACGCGTTCGTTGCAGGCCGATATAGAGATCAAGGTCGACGTGCCCGACACCGCCTGTTGCGTGCGCGTCGATCCGGGCGAATTCGAACTCGCCATTCTCAATCTCGCCGTTAATGCCAAGGACGCAATGCCGGGCGGCGGTACGCTGTCGATCCGGGCGAAGCCAGTGACGCTCAAAGGCGAGGCGAGCGAAGAGGGCCTGAGCGGCGAATTCGTCGCCATCCGCGTCGCGGATAACGGACATGGCATTCCGACCGGCATTTTGACGCGCGTATTCGAGCCGTTTTTCACCACCAAGGAAGTCGGCAAGGGCACCGGGCTCGGCTTGAGCCAGGTTTACGGCTTTGCCAAGCAATCGGGCGGAATGGCGACGGTTACCAGCGCGGAGGGACGCGGCACCGCGATCACACTCTATTTGCCGCGCACGCATGAGGAGGCACAGATGGCTGTACCGCAACCGCAAGCCCAAGGTCCGGAGGAGGCCGCTGGCACCGTTCTGCTGGTCGAGGATAATGCCGATGTCGCCGAGGTGGGCGCCGAATATCTACGCCAGCTCGGCTACCGGGTGCGCAGTGTCGCCCATGCGCAAGCCGCGATCGCGGCCTTGCGGCTGGACGCCAATGTCGATCTGGTTTTCTCCGACATATTGATGCCGGGCGGCATGAACGGCCTCGATCTGGCGCGCGAGATCGGCGAACGGTTTCCCGGCATTCCGGTGCTGTTGGCTACCGGTTACAGCGCCAGCGCGCAGGACGCCGTGCGCCACGGCGTGGTCGTGCTGCAGAAGCCCTACGATATCGAGGGCCTGCGCCGGAATATCCGCGAGGCGATCGACGGCGCTAAGACAAAACCGCGCCACACCACGCCGGTGAATTAGCGCGCCGCCGGCACGCGCTCGCTGCGTGGAGAGTCAGCTCTCGCCGATCTCTTTTAAAATCTCCGCACTGTGCTCGCCGAGGAGCGGAGCAGGGCGCTCGGATGCGGCCTTCCAGCCGTCCATCACGATCGGCGTGCGCACGCCGGGGATGGTGCCGGATTTGGCGGCGGCGCTCGGCAGTTCGAGCCTCATGCCGCGATGAATGACTTGCGGATCGTTGAACACCTGTTCGAGATTGTTGATCGGCCCGGCCGGCACCCCCTGTGCCTCAAGCTTCGCCAGCAGATCGTCGCGCGTCATGCGCTTGGTCAGCGCTGTCAGTTTTCCGACCAGTTCACCACGATGTTTCAGGCGCCCTATATTGTCCTTGTAGTCCGGATTTTGCCCGAGCTCGGGCGCGCCCAGCACGTTGCAGAATTTGATGAATTGATTGTCGTTGCCGGTGGCGACTATGATATGGCCGTCGGCGACCGGGAATTCCTGATAGGGCACGATGTTGGGATGCGCATTTCCGATGCGCTTGGGCAGTTCCTGGGACACGAGATAATTGAGAGCCTGGTTGGCCAATACGCCGACGGTGGAATCCACTAGCGCGGCGTCGACATAACAGCCCTTGCCGGTCTTCTCGCGCTGCGCCACCGCGGCCAGAATTCCGATCACCGAATAGCACCCAGTGAAAATATCGGAGATGGCAACGCCGACGCGCGTCGGCGGACCGTCGGCCATGCCGGTCAAGTCCATCATGCCGCCCATGCCTTGCGCCATCAGATCGTAGCCGGCGCGCTTGGCATAGGGGCCGTCCTGGCCGAAGCCCGTCACCGAGCAATAGATTAGCCGCGGATTTCCCGGCGCCAGGCTTTTGTAGTCGAGGCCGAATTTGGCGAGCCCGCCGACCTTGAAGTTCTCGATCAGAATGTCCGAGCGCTTGATCAGCTTGTGCACGATGCGGCGGCCTTCCTCCTCCTCGAAGTTGGCCTCGATCGAGCGCTTGCCGCGGTTGGCGGAATGGAAATAGGCCGCGCCGATGTGCTTGCCGTCGGCGCCTTCGACAAACGGGGGACCCCAGCCGCGGGTATCGTCGCCGGCGCCCTTGCGCTCGACCTTGATCACGTCGGCGCCGAGGTCGGCCAGCGTCTGCCCGGCCCAGGGACCGGCCAGAATACGGGCAAGTTCAAGAACGCGGAGACCCGCGAGCGGCTTCGGCATTTAAAAGAACTCCCGGGCGGCAAGGAATGAGTAACAATGGCGGGGGTTATAAATACATCGTCCGGCGCTGACCAGACCGGGAATTAATCATTGGCCGCATGGGCTTGAGGGCAATTTAAGCGCCAAACCTATGGCAATAGCGCAAACTGGCGGCTAATCTGCCGCACGGACGACACGCCGCATTTGCCTTGTGTCCAAGACCGAACAACAAGCGCAACGGGCATACCGTTGGCAAAAAATTCTAGAGGGAGGACTTCATGAAAAAACTATCCATCATATTTGCTGGAACAGTACTTGCCGTTCTGCTGTCAGCATCCGCGCAGGCGGAAACGACGCTAAAGATCTCGCACCAGTTTCCGGGCGGCAAGGGTGACGTGCGCGACGACATGGCGCAGATCGTTGCCAAAGCGGCCAAGGACGCCAATGTCGGTCTCGACGTCCAGGTTTATCCGGGCGCGTCGCTGTTCAAGCCGAACGACCAGTGGAACGCGATGGTCAGTGGCCAACTCGACATGGCGGTGTTCCCGCTCGACTACGCCAGCGGCAAGGTGCCGGTGTTCAGCGCGACGCTGATGCCCGGCCTGATCCGTAGTCAGGAACGCGCCAAACGCATCAACAAGTCGCAATTCATGAAGGACATTCGCGCTGAAATCGAGAAGCGCGGCGTCATGGTACTGTCCGATGCTTGGTTCGCGGGTGGCGTCGCGGCCAAAGGTGGTTGCATCTTGAAGCCTGACGACCTCAAGGGCCGCAAGTTCCGCGCGGCTGGGCCGACTTTCGCCGGCATGTGGGAAATGGCGGGCGCCAGCATCGTCAGTCCGCCGTCGAACGAAATCTATAACGCCTTCCAGACCGGCGTCGTCAATGCGACCGACACCAGCCTATCCACCTTTGCCTCGATGCGCCTCTACGAAGTGGCGGATTGCCTGACGGCGCCCGGCGATAACGCGCTGTGGTTCATGTATCAACCGCTTTTGATGTCGAAGAAGAGCTTCGACAAGCTCGACAAGAAACAGCAAGATGTCATCATCGCCGCTGGCAAGAAGGCGCAGGATTATTTTGAGAGCAAAGCCGATAGCATCAATAAAGATGCAATCAAGGCGTTCGAGGACCACAAGGCGAAAGTCGTGAGTCTCAGCGATGCCGATTACGCAGCGTGGCTCGCAGTCGCCAAAAAAAGCTCCTACGCGCAGTTCGCCAAGGACGTGCCGAACGGCCAGAAGCTGATCGACGAAGCGCTTTCGGTAAAATAGAGAAAAAGCAGGCGGCCGGCGCATCGATCGCCGGCCGCCTTAGTTTGCGCCGCACTCGGTACTCACAAACACTCCGGATATTTCATGGACCCTTTCATACGGGCGGTAACTTTCCTATCGCGCGCGGCCGGCATCGCTGGCGCTTTCCTGATCGCAGCCGCGGTTCTGGTGATTTGCGACATGGTGATTGAGCGATTCATCTTCAATCTCACGACGATCTGGCAAATCGACGCGGTGACCTACTGCATCGTCGGCGCGACCTTCGTTGCCAGCCCCTACGTGCTGATGACGCGCGGCCATGTGAACGTCGATATTCTGCCGCTTTATCTTGGACCGCGCGGGCGCTTTGCGCTTGCGCTTGTCACCATGCTCATCGCGCTCGCATTTTGCATTTCGATCTTCATCCTCTGCACAATGTATTGGTACGAGGCCTATTCGGAGATGTGGCACTCGAACACGGTATGGCGGGCGCGGATGTGGATTCCTTATCTTTCCATGCCCGTTGGCCTCGGACTTTTGGTTTTGCAGTACCTCGTTGACCTGCTTTGCCTGCTGACGGGGCGCACGTCGCCGTTCGGCCTTTCGGAAAAGCAAACCGCAGAGGATGTAGCGCGGGCGCATGCGAAGGAAGCTTTGGGAGGCGCAGGATGAGCCCGGCAATTCAAGGATCTCTGGTTCTCATCGTCACGCTGTTCATGCTTTTGTCGGGCATTCCGGTGGCCTTCGGGCTCGGCGCGGTCGCGCTCGGGTTTCTCGTGTTGTTCCAGGGCTTCGGCGCCTTGCACGTCGTGGCGGAAACCTTTTGGTCCGGGCTCGATGAGTTCACGCTCGTCGCCATCCCGATGTTCGTGATGATGGGCGCGGCGATCGGATCGTCGCCGGCCGGCAAGGATCTCTACGAGGCGCTCGACCGCTGGCTTTATCGCGTGCCCGGGGGCCTCGTGGTTTCGAACTTGGGCGCATGCGCGATTTTCGCCGCGCTCACCGGTTCGTCACCGGCTTGTTGTGCCGCGATCGGCAAAATGGGCATTCCGGAAATGCGGCGCCGCGGTTATCCCGACGATGTCGCCACCGGCTCGATCTGTGCGGGCGGCACGCTCGGCATTCTGATCCCGCCATCGGTCACGTTCATTCTGTATGGCATCGCCACCGAAACTTCGATCGGTCGGCTGTTCATCGCCGGCGTCATACCGGGTCTGATGCTGACCGGTCTGTTCATGATCTGGACGATTTTCAAAATCTGGAAAAGCGGCTTCCGCTCGCATGCGCTAGGCTTCCGCTACAGCTGGAAAGAAAAATTCGACTCGCTTCCCAAGATTTTGCCATTCCTCGTCATTGTCGGCGGCGTTATGTATTCGCTGTATGGCGGCGTCGCGACGCCATCGGAAGCGGCCGGCGTCGGCGCCGCGATGTGTTTGATCCTGGCGGTTCTGATCTACCGGCTTTGGAATCCGGCGCAGATTTGGCACATCCTGCGCGACACCATGCGCGAGTCGGTGATGATCCTCACCATCATCGCCACCGCCGTGCTGTTCGGTTATATGCTGACCTCGCTCTATCTCACCCAGACGCTGGCGCAAGCGATTGCCGATGCCCACTTCAACCGTTGGGTGCTGATGGGCATGATCAACTTGTTCCTGCTGGTTTGCGGCTTCTTCATACCGCCGGCCGCCATCATCCTGATGACCAGCCCGATCCTGTTACCGATCATCACCGCCGCTGGTTTCGACCCGGTCTGGTTCGGCGTGATCCTGACCATCAACATGGAAATCGGCCTGATCCATCCGCCCGTCGGGCTTAATATCTACATCGTCAATGCGATCGCGCCGGACGTGCCGATCGGCACGGTGATGTGGGGCACCATGCCCTACGTCCTATGTATGATGTTGGCGATCGTCATCTTGTGTATCTTCCCTGAGATAGCCACATGGTTGCCTAACCATATGATGGGTGTCGCCGTAGGACCTAAATGAACACCTCGTTCTTCGGGGAGCTTTTACAGACCATTTCCGAACGCGGCCGCGCGCTGCTCGACCGGGGCCGCGACCGGCGGGGCGACGCCTCGGCGCGCTCGGAAAGTCTGGTCGAACTTTGCGAAGACCTGCTGTCCGGCCGAGGCGAAGCCTCTGGCGTTGCGCTCGCGCGTGAAATCCTGGCCCGCTACGCGACGTTGACCACCGGACCGCGCATCGCCTTTTTCGAGGCGCTTGCACAACGCTTCGGCACCGATCCGGTTCGCATGGAAAAGACCATCGCGGCGTGGCGTGACAATCCATCCGACCAGACCGCTGCCGATGTGCATGCCGCGTCCGAACCGCGCCGGCAGGAGCTGTTCCGCAGGCTCAATCTGGCGCCCGGCGGCACCGCCTTGCTGGTTCGCATGCGCGAGCAGTTAATCGACGTGCTCGACCATCGCGAGGATCTAGGCCCCGTCGATGACGATTTCGTCCATTTGTTCACCTCGTGGTTTAACCGCGGTTTTCTCGTTTTGAGGCACATCGACTGGTCGACCCCGGCGATCGTGCTGGAAAAAATCATCCGCTACGAGGCGGTGCATGAGATCCACGATTGGGAAGATCTGCGCCGGCGCATCGATCCGTCCGACCGGCGCTGTTATGCTTTCTTTCATCCGGCGCTGGTGGACGAGCCTTTGATCTTCGTCGAAGTGGCGCTCACGCGCGACATCCCGGCCGCCATTGCGCCGATCCTGGCCACCGGGCGCGATGTGGTGGAGACCGAAAAGACCCGCACGGCGACCTTCTATTCAATCTCGAATTGCCAGCGCGGGCTGGCTGGCGTGTCGTTCGGAAATTTCCTGATCAAGCAGGTGGTCGAGGAAATAACCCGCGAAATGCCGAAGCTATCGACTTTCGTAACCCTTTCGCCGGTGCCTAATTTCGCTGCCTGGCTCGCCCGCGAGCGCGCGCTCGATAGTTCAGCCGCTTTGAGCGAGGCCGACAAGGCGGCATTCGCCGCGCTCGACCGGCCGGGCTGGTGGCGCGATGACGAAACGGCGGCACGGCTACAGGAGCCGCTGATGCGCGCGGCGGCTTGGTATTTCCTGCGTGCGCGCAGCAAGCGCGGGCTGCCGGTCGATGCGGTGGCGCGTTTCCATCTCGGCAATGGCGCGCGGCTTGAGCGGATCAATTGGCTCGCCGACACCTCGGAAAAGGCGATGGCCCAGGCGCACGGCCTGATGGTGAATTATCTCTACGAACTCGACGACATCGAGAAGAACCACGAGGCCTATGCGGAAGGCCGCAGTGTGGTCGCCGCAAATGCCGTACAGCGCTATTTGCGCCCGCCGCTCGAACTGGTTCCGATCGCACGCTAGGCCGGCGCGTTCTATTCAGGATTTGCCATATACCGGCACGATGGCGCCGCGGGTCACGCGGTTGTCGGGTGAGGCGAGAAACAGAATCGTCGCTGCGACTTCCTCGACTTTCGGCCACGCGGCAAAATCGGCTTTCGGCATGGCCGCACGGTTGGCCGATGTATCCATGATCGAGGGCGCCACGGCGTTCACCAGAATTCCGTCTTTAGCGGCTTCCTCGGCCAACGCGACGGTGAGCGCGGCAACGCCGGTCTTGGCGATCGTATAGGCCGCCATCCCGGCGCCAGTGCGCCATTCCAGTGCCGGCCGCGCCGCCACATTGACAATGCGTCCGCCACCCGAGGCCATGGCATTCACGGCGGCGCGGCAGCATAGAAAACACGACACGAGATTGCCGTCGATCTGCGCCATAAGCGCACGCTTATCCGTATCCACGACCTTGCCCGGCGCGAAGCCTCCGGCGATGTGGATCGAGGCCCAGAGCTTTTCGCCGGCATAGACCTTGGCGACAGAAGCTTCGTCGGCGAGGTCCGACACCGTGATCAGCTTTACTTTCGCATCGCCGCGATGGGGAAAGCGCTTTGCCTCTGCTTCATGCACATAAGGCACCGTGCAGGACGCTCCCATGGCAATGAGGCTGCCGACCACCGCCGTGCCGAGCGCGCCGGTGCCGCCGCTCACCACCACATGAAGCCCGGAAAAATCCATGTTCAGCCTCGTCCCCGTTTTACCCGTGTCGGCAGCACCTGGAATTCGATCCAGTTGGCGACCTCGCTGACGCGCAGCTTCTTGTCGAGGATATTCTTGCTGATGCCGTTGCGCCAGGAAAGCCTTTTACAATCGGGATCGCGGTCGAGCGTGTCGAGATCGGCCGCAAAGCCGCGCATGTCGGGCTCATCGGCGAAAAATCCTTCCTCGATCAGCCGCGTCCCGATGCGGCGTATGATCGCCGCCACTTCACGCAATGGATATTCCGGATGATATTGCACACCCCAGGCGACCGAACCATTGGTGCGGATTTCGGCGCTCTGGACAGACGACACCGCATTGGTCGCCAGCACGGTAGCGCCGGGCGGCAGCGTCTCAACCTCGTCGAGATGCACGGTCGGCGCGTTAAACACGTCGAGCTTGCCGACATACATTGGATGTTTGCGCCCGGCTTCGGTAAGGCGGATGCCGCGCCCGAAACCGATTTCGCGGCCATTGGGATTTTTCCGCACACTTCCGCCGGCCGCGGCTGTAATCACCTGCAAGCCCCAGCACGAGCCGAAAATTGGCGTACCGGTCGCCATCGCCTCGCGCACCAGGTCGATCTGACGCGTGACCGGCGGGCCGCCGTTGTAGATATGCAGCGACGAGCCGGTGATGGCGATGCCGTCATAGCCCGTAAGCGACTCGCCGTCGGGCAAGGTGGCGCCCATATCGCCCGGATGGCAGGTGTCCACGACCGAGCCCGGCATCAGCTCGCGCAATAGGTTCGAATAGCCCTGGTGCGCCGGCGTGCCGCCAACCGCGGTATGTTCAGCCAGGCTTTCCGGTGAATTGCCTTCAATAACGAGCAGGCGGGGCGACGGCATTGCTTGTACTAACTACCGATCTATGGCGATTTTGCAATCGCGGCCAAATTGCGCGGCTTTAATCGATGTTAACGCGCCAGGCCCTAGATAGTGCCGCACACGACGCATATTCCGCGCCGAATCGCGCTAATCAGCAGGTCTATCTGGAGCGATATGGCCGAATTCGACATCGCGATTATCGGCGGCGGTATTAACGGCACCGGACTGGCGCGCGACGCCGCCGGCCCCGGCCTGCGCGTGCTCCTGGTCGAGACCAATGACCTCGCCTCTGGCACGTCTTCGGCATCGAGCAAACTCATTCATGGCGGCTTGCGCTATCTCGAACATGGCGCGTTCCGGCTGGTGCATGAAGCGCTCGGCGAGCGCGAAGTGCTGCTGCGTATGGCGCCACATGTCATCCGGCCGATGCGATTCATCCTGCCGCCTTTGCCGGGCCTGCGCGCGCCGCTCAAGCTCCGGCTCGGGCTTTTCATTTACGACATGCTGGGCGCCCGCAAATTATTGCCGGCCTCGCGCACTATCGACCTCACCCATAATACGGTCGGTCAACCTCTGAAGAGAATGTTCGCCTATGGCTTTGAATATTCCGATTGCTGGGTCGACGATTCGAGGCTGGTGGTGCTTACCGCGCTCGATGCGGCCGAGCGTGGCGCCGATATCCGGACCCGCACCCGCTGCGTGCGCGTGGACCGGCGCGACGACTGGGAACTGGTGCTCAACAATCGCGGGCGCCGTGAAGTAGCGACCGCGCGGGTCCTAGTGAACGCCGCCGGGCCCTGGATTGGCGAAGTGGCGGACACCGTGATCCGCATGCCGTTGCGCAAGCCGGTGCGGCTCATCAAGGGCAGCCATATCGTGGTGCGCAATCGGTTCGACCATGATTGCGGCTATCTGTTTCAAGCCGCCGACAAGCGCGTGGTGTTTGCGCTGCCATTTGCCGAGGAATTCACGCTGATCGGCACGACCGACGAGAATTTCGTTGGCGATCTCAAATCGCCGGCGCCCGATTCCGACGAGATCACTTATCTCTGCGACGCTGTGAATATGTATTTTCGCGAAAAAGTCACGCCCGACGAACTGGTGTGGTCGTTTTCGGGCGTGCGCGCGCTCTATGACGATGGCGCCGGCAAGCCGGAAGATGTCACCCGCGATTACGAACTCGTCCTCGATGCGCCACGTCGCGTGGCGCCGCTGCTCACGGTCTATGGCGGCAAGATCACCACCCATCGAAAGCTGGCGGAAGCGGCGATGGCCAAGATCGGAAAATTCTTTCAGGGCCGGCCGGCCTGGACCACCGGGTCAAAGCTTCCCGGCGGCGAGTTTGCGCCCGACGGCTTCCAAGCGATGCTGACAGAGGCGCTCGAACGCTGGCCGTTCTTGTCGGCGCCCCATGCCAAGCGGCTGTTACGCGCCTATGGGCTGCGGGCTGAGCGCATTCTTGAGGCCGCGCAAAGCCTGGATGACCTCGGGCCCCGCTTCACCGGAGATCTGACCGGCTCGGAAGTGCGCTATCTGGTCGAGCACGAATGGGCGCAAACCGCCGAAGACGTGCTGTGGCGGCGCACCAAGCTAGGCCTCACTTCGACCGAGGAGGAGCGCGCGGAGCTGACCCGGTTCATCGCGTCGTTGAGTGTGCAGGCCCCGCCGGTCGCGCCGTAATCGTGGTTTACCAAAGCTTACCGGCGCCGGCGCAATTGAACGGAGCGGTTTTAACTTACGGCTATACCTTTGTGCTTTATTGAACTGGCCTAGTACCCCTATCGGGATGCCGGACCGATGACCGATACGAAAGAACTCGCCGCTCTTTTCGCCGCCACCAAGGTTCTGGTGGTGGATGACGAGCATTACATGCGCAAGGTCGTGCGCACCTTGCTCATGAGCATCGGCATCCGCACGGTCTATGAAGCGCCCGACGGCCCGGCCGGCCTCGAGCTCATCCGCACCATGGCGCCCGACGTCGTAATCGTGGACTGGCAGATGCCTGGGCTCGACGGCGCCGGTTTCGTGCGCATGGTGCGCTCGCCCGAGACCTTCCCATTCCCCAACGTGCCGATCATCATGCTGACCGGGCATGGCGAGCGATCGCGCGTGGTCGAAGCCATCCAGATCGGCGTCAATGAGTTCCTGCTCAAGCCGGTATCGTCGAAGTCACTACACAGCCGCATGGTGTCAGTACTCACCAAGCCCCGCACGGTCGTGCAAGCGGGCGGCTATTACGGGCCGCTGCCGCGCAATCTAGCGGCTACCGTCCATGAAGACGGCGACCAGGCCGTCACCAATCTGGTGCTGGTGAACTAGGCCCCGCCGGGCTCTTTCGCACGACTTTATTGCCCGGAATGCCAAGGCCGGCTGCTCGTTAACGGCCCGGTGACGATTGCCGAACACAATCGCGCGGTAGGTGGGGCCGGGCTCGTGACAATCAACGCCAGACATGCCGAATTCCTGATCCAGCAACTGACGATGCTGGTGATCGACGACAATGCGTTCATGCGCAATATGGTGCGCAACCTGCTCGGCAATATCGGCGTGAAGAAAACCTACGAAGCCGGCGACGGCATTGCCGGGCTGGATATGATCCGCGAGGTCTCGCCCGATATCGTGGTGCTGGATTGGGAAATGCCGTTGCTCACCGGTCCCGAACTGGTGCGCATCGTGCGGTCGCCCGGCGTGTTTCCGTCGCCGGATATTCCGATCATCATGCTGTCGGCGCATGGCGAGCGCTGGCGCATCGTCGAGTCGGTCAAGCTCGGCGTCAATGAATTCCTGTGCAAGCCGGTGTCCGGCAAGGCGCTGTTCGACCGCTTGATCTCGATCTTGCTCAAGCCACGCGAAAGCGTGCGCGTCGGCGAATATTACGGTCCGGCGCCACGCAGCCCGATGCTCAAGCCGAAGGGCTATGGGGCGTCGAGCGCAGCCTGACGCGGCTACTCGCTGCTGCTTTGCCCGGGCGGGCGGAATAGATAGACCAAAAACCAGATCGGCAAGATCACCAGCGAGCCCAGCAGCACATTGGGCCACGCCCAGGCGAATCCCTGCTTGGCGTAGTCCTCGAGCCGGTCGGCCGAGAGGCCGAATTCGCGCATCAACTGCTCGGCCGTAATGCCGAAATGGGCAAGGATCGTTCCCACCACCAGCGAGGCGACGGCGACCTTGACCAATGTCCGAAGGATGGGATTTAGCATCCGCGCCCTGTCGCGCCGGCTCTGGACCGGCGAGTGATTCGTCACAGGTGCGATAATACTGGAAAGTTAGGGCTTTTGCGCCGGTGGCGGAGCCTGCTCGGCCGCCGGAATCGCGCTGGAGGGGGTTCCTCCGGTCAGCCGCTCGATCGCCGAGCGCACGGCGTCACGCGCGCTGCGCTCGCGCACCGCGTCGAGCAGCGGGGCGGCGGCGCCGGAACGTCGGATAAGTGCCTCCGGATCGGGCAGCATGATCGGATCGTCCCATGAGCCCTGCACGATAAACGGCAGTTCGAAGGTGGCGGCGCCCGGCTTGGCGCCGGCGACCAAGCCGGCCGTGCCCTTGAGATCGAGATCGCGCTCTGGAATAGAGGCCGAGCCCCCGATCGCCAGCCGAACCGCCGAGCCCTCGATTTTCACGTCATCGACCGTGACGATGCCGCGGGTGATCTTGAGCGCAATGTTTATCTTGTCGTAGGGCGTGCTGCCGGTGCGGAATTCGCCGCCGCCCGACAGAGGGCGGCGTTCCAGCCGGCGCAGCAATTGCTCCACATTGAGCCCGGCAATCGTGCCGTTTTCACCGGTGAGGGTGGCGGTGCCAGTCAGGGTTCGCGTGACCGCCAATACGCTGTCGCCGGTACCTTCGACCGCCAGCGATATATTGCCTTTGCCTTTAAGCCGGCGCAGCCCGAACAACTGGCCCAGGCAGTTTTCCAGATCGACGTCGGTGAATTGCAATTGCGATTTGACGTCGACGCCGGCATCGAAAATGGCCAGCGCCAGCGAGCCTTTGATCACGCCGCCATAGGCTTGCGCCTCGCCGACCGTCACCGTCAGATGGCCGGCGCGCAAATTGGCGCCGATGGCGGTGCGGCCGATCTTGGCATTGGACATCACGACATTGGCTGCCGACAGCCGCAAGTCGAAATCGATGCCGGAGAGCCCGTCGAGCGTAATGCGACCGCTGTTCCATTCGCGCTGATTGGTGGTCAGCAGGCGGATGGTCGAGACGTAGGGCGTGAGATCGAGCGTCTCGGTGGCCAGCGTTCCTTGCAGCGTCTTGCGCCCATCGGTGGCGAAAGTGAGCACGCCCTCTGCGGTATTGCCGTCGAGTTCGACATTGACGCCCGACAGACCGATCGTGCCGCCGGCAACGCTGGTCTGCGCCTTTATTGAGAAGCGGCCGAAACCGCCGCCGGGCAGCGGCTGCTGTCCGGTCCAGATCAGCGCATCGCGCAGCGAGGCGGCATCGGCGGCCACGGTGCCTTCGATCCGCAGCGTCGGCGAGAAACTAAGCGAGCCTTCGAACGCGGCCTTTATCGGAGCGCTCGCCATGCGCAGCTTGATGCCGCTGCGGTTGCCGGCCAAGGCCGCCGGGAAATCGGCCAGTGTGATGCTCGTATCGACCGGTTCGTCATGCCAGACGAAGCGGCCGCTGGCGCCGAAGCTCTTGGAGATCGACGGCCACGCCAGCGAAAAATCCACATCGCGCAGTGTCTCGTCCATCTTATGCGCCGGATCGCGCAACACCACGGTGCCGTTCTCGATGCGCATTTCCGAAAACGTCGCCAGCCGTTGCGCCGGCTTTTGGCTGCGCGCCAGCGCGTCGATCAGGCCTGACCAGTTGGACTGGCCGTTGGCGTCCACGTCGATCACGATGACCGGACGCTCCAGCGATACGTCGGCAATCTCGACGCGGCCGATGAGCAACGGGAAAAAACGCAGGCGCGCGGTCAGCCGCTCGGCGAGCAGCGCCGGCCGCTTTGCATCGCCCAGCACCACGTCGGCGAAACTGATGCTGCCGGAGGGAAACAGCGAGACGCTAGCCTCGCCGCGCAGGATCGGATTAAGGCCAGTGACGGCGCGGATTTCGCTCAATGCCTGGGCGCGCACCGAGTCGGCCGAAATCAAGTAGCTGGCGGTTATGAGCAGACCCGCCCCGGCCACGAATGCGGCGAGCAAGACAAATCCCAGGCGTTTAAAGCCAGTGGTGGCCGTCAAAGGGTGAGATTCCGGTATTTCGATGTCGCTTGCCGACGGACTATACCATCGGCGCCGCTACCGCCAACCTTGCGGGGCGTCTGTGACCCTTTCATGGCCTCGCGAATCCGGCGCCGGCGCAGGTTAAGCTTACTGCGGCGACGACGTGGCCAAGCCCAACGGTGTAGCGTCGGCGATTTCGGCGATCATTTTCTTGATGATGGCGTGGCCGAAGGAATTGAAGTCCTTGGCCTCCAGCACGAACGAGCCCGGGCCGCCCGCGACATTGGCGCGATAATAATTCGCCAGCCCGCCAGGCGGATTGGTGTGTTCCGGGTTCCAGGGCAGCGGATGTTCGCTCAGGATCACCAGCCCGTTGATAGTGATGCCGAGCGCGAGCGCTTCGTCGCGCGCAGCTTGACGTCGCGCCCGGCATTATTGGTGCCGTCGCCAGACACATCGATAGTGTGGCGTTCGGCCGTGAACCGCGCACGCGCGATCTGGGCCACCGCGAAATCGATGCCGCCGCTGATCGATGTGCGGTCGGCGAACGAGCGGTCCAATTCGATCAACTGGTCGGCGAACCCTTGCGCGGCCTTGGCGCCGTCGATCGGCGTCCAGTCGATCACGACTTTCTGGTTGGCGACGCCCGACCATTCCAGAAACATAACCGCGATGCGGCGATTGGGGCCGGCGGCGATGGCGTCGAGCACGCGGCGGTCGGAAATCGCCGCGGCACAACCTTCGCGTTGCAATTTGAATTTATCGGCATCCACGCTGCGCGAAACGTCGGCGGCCAGCACCAGCAGCAGATCGACCGGCTCGGCCGCGCGAACCGGCGCTGCCGACAAGGCCATGACAACGAGCGCGAAAGGAACCGCCCCATCTGGGCAGTCTAGCTGAACTGGATTATTCCGCCAGCACGCGGGTGGCCGGGAACGCCACTTCGACCAGCGTGCCGTCATCGACCTGGCTGGTGATGGCAAAGCGAGCGTGATTGGCCTCCGCCAGCGCCTTGGTGATCGGCAGTCCCAGGCCAGTGCCGCTCGCGCCCCAGCGCGCGGACGTCGCAAGCTGGCGGAACGGCTCGAGCGCGGTCTCCAATTCTTTTTCGGTCATGCCGACCCCGGTGTCCCGCACCCTCAAAACAACCTCGTTGGTGTCATTGATCGCGGTCGAGACGATCACCTGCCCGCCGGCGCCGGTGAATTTGATCGAATTCGACAGCAAATTGAGCGCGATCTGGCGCACCGAGCGCGCGTCGGCCACGATCTGCGGCAGATTGGCCGGCAGCGACGTGCGGATGATCACGCGCTCCTTGTTGGCTTGCTCCTGCATGATCGCCACGCATTGCTGCACCAGGTCGTTCAAATTGACGCTCACAAAGCTGAGTTCAAGCTTGCCGGCTTCGATCTTGGACAGGTCGAGCAGATCGTTGAGCAGCGAGATCAGGTGGCCGCCGGACGCATGGATATCGCGCAGGTATTGCCGGTAGCGATCGTTGCCAACCGGGCCGAAGCGCTCATCCATCATCACTTCGGAAAATCCGATAATGGCGTTGAGCGGCGTGCGGATTTCGTGGCTGATCTTGGCGAGGAATTCGGATTTTGCGGTGGAAGCGCGCTCGGCCTGCTGGCGCGATTTAATCAATTCTTCTTCGGTGCGTTTCCAGGCAGTGACGTCGCGCAACACCGCGCAAAGCTTTTCGCCGTCATCGATGCGCCCGATGGTGACATAGAGCGGCACCAGTCCGCCCTGGCGCACGCGGCCAATGGCGTCGCGACCGGGTTCGAGAATGCCGGCGGCGGCGCCGCGCGCCAGCCGGTCGAGATAATCGAGCACGTTGCGCCGGCTTTCAGGCGCGAATAGATCGCCGAACGTAAGTTCCGTGAAATCGGCGCCATCATAGCCGAACAGCGCCTGCGCGCTGGCATTGGCGGAGAGCACGCGCCCGGCACGATCAAGCACCAACACCCCGTCGGTTGCGGTGTCGAGAATCGCGCGCAATTCCTGGTTCTCGCCCTCGATCCGCCGCAGCGACACTTCGGTGGTCTTGGCGCGCTCGTCGCTTACTACTTGCGTGTGGATGATCAGCGCCAGCGCGTTTTCATTGTTCCATGAAACGCTCAACAGGCGGCCGTCGACTGGCCTTTGCTTGCCGTTGACGGTGGTGATGGTCAGCGTCTTTGCCCCGCCCTTAGCGCTCTTAGTTTCCTCGGCGGTTTTGGTTTCGATGAACAGACTGTCGAGACCGCCCGCCTCGGTCAAAGCATCCAGCGTCGGATAGCCGGTCCAGTCGAGGAAGGAACGGTTGGCGTAAATCAGGTTATTGAGCCGGCAGACCAAGATGCCGATCGGCAGGCGGTCGAGGATCGGCCGGCCTTCGTTGCTATCGCCGTTACGCGCAGCTTTTGGCGGTTCCGGCGCAGGCGGCGCGGGCGGTGCAGCCTCGACAAAGGGCGCGGGCTCGACGTCGAAATCGTCCGGCGTAACGGTGGTGGTGTCCTGGCCGATCGACTTTTTAAGCCGTGCGTTGAGTTCACGCGCCAGTTCCTCGAACGCGCTGTGCTCGCCCGGCGTAAGCGCGCTCGGCGGCTCGGACGCGGGCGTTGGCGCTGGATCGACCGGCGGCGGCGCGCGAAATGCCAACACATTGAGCGGCGGCTCATTCGGCGCGGGTGCGCCTGCGCGGTCGACTTCGGCGAGCCGCGCGGCGTCGCGGCAGATCGCGAAACCGCGGAAGCCCGCAAAATTCCGGTCGCGGTCGAATACCGGCAGGCCGGACATTTCAATTGGCAAACGCTCGTTCGAACCGTCCACCGGCCAATGCACGACGATGCCGCTCCACGTGCCGCGCGCGGCCAGTGCGCGGGCGATCTCGTTTTGGTTGTCGAGCTTGAGCGTCTCGGCGATTTCCGCCCACGAGCGATTAAGCGGAGCAGAATAAGAACCGATCAGCCCGGCGAATTCTTCGACGCCTTGCGTGAAACGGGTGTCGGCATCCATCTGCCAGACGAAACGGTAAGGCAGTTTGCGCGGCCCGCTTTGTGCCGATGCGCGGTTGGGCGCGGTGGAGGCGGCAATCGCCCCCGCGGCATCGCTGGCGCGCGCGCCGGCATGCGAGCCGCTTGCGGCGGCCTCGAATATAACGAGTAGCGCGACGGTTCCGCCGGCGCCAAGCCGCCGCACGCCGATCGGGCCGGACGCGATTTTGCCTTCGGCTTCGCCGTTGCGGCTGGCTTCACTGGCCAAAGCTTGCGCGCCGAGCGCGATCAGGTCGCGGTTGGAACCCATCCGCTCGCTGGCCGCGGGCGTGGCGTCGATCAATTCGCCATCGGCGCTAAAGATCGCCGCCGGCTGCGCGAAGTCGGCCAGCAGCCGGTGCGCGCGCTCGGGCAGACCGAGGTCCTTGCCGGCGCGTTCGGTCGAAACGACGAGGATCGCGGCGCTGTTGTCCTGCAAGGCGATGCGCGAGCAAAGGCAGACCAGCGTTCCGCCGAAACTGGCGCCGAAACCGCGCAGCCGCTCAAGCCGCGGCGCGCGGCCATGGGGCAGGGTGCTGGACAGCCGCGCGATTTGCGCGGCGCTCACATGGGTTGGTTCGAAACGTTGGGACGCGAGAGCGCCCGGCGAAGCGGTATCGAAAATCGCGGCGGCGGTCGGATTGCCCCACAAGATGCTGGTAGCGTCCGCGCTCCACAGCCATACCGGCGTCGGGCTCAAGGCATGCGCCGTAAGCCGCGAATCGTTCAGCCAGGCAGATCGGAACTCGGCCCCACTCATGCTCACGTCGCAAAATTACAGCTAATAAAGCTTTAATACGGCTGCTTGCCCCTTGCGTCCATGACGCCAGGGCTGCCTTGCGACGCCAAGCGGTGATAACCTTAATAGGCTAAGTTCCAACCCTGGCGTGCCGCGGACGCCGACCTAGATTAGGCTCGATGCCGGCGCTGACCGGTAAAGCACCAGGAGGTTATTATGGCGACCGACGGCAAATCGAATTTCGAAATCCCCGCGGAAATGCGGCAATTCGCTGAGAAAAGCGTCGCGCAGGCAAAGCTTGCGTTCGACAGTTTCATTTCGGCCGCCCAGCAGGCGGTCAACACCGCCGAGACCCATGCGACCACGGCGCGGGTCGGCGCCAAGGAAGCGGGCGAACTCGCCATGCGGTTTGCCGAGCGCAACATCGCCTCGTCGTTCGATTTCGCGCAGCGTCTGTTGCGCGCCAAGGATCCCCAGGAAGTCACCGCGCTGCATGCCGAATATGTGAAAAGCCAGGTCGCGACCTTGACCGAGCAGGCCAAGGAATTGAGCAAGCAGGCGACCAAGATGGCCGGGCAGGCCACGCCGCAATAAAGCTGCCTATCCAGGCCGGTGCGGCCGATTGGCGGGGCGATTAGCGGACCATTTGCGGGGGATTATTGCCGCTCGCGCGGGGTTAGGCCCTGGCGCGAGCGAATTGTGACATATTTGTGCAACGCAGTATTTTTGTTGCAATGCACCAAATCCAATGTTATATGAAGTTAACGGACCGCCGGGGCGCCCATCGCGGTGTGCGGCGGCTCTTGAATCAGGCGCGGGCCGATAAGCTGAGGGCGGCGGCCTGCTTTCAGCCGGAGGCCGTCCTCAGAAGCCAAGGATGACTATTATGGCCACAACCCAATCTACCCCGACTCCCAAACCCAAGGCGGTCGCCGTCGCGGCGCCCGTCACCGAATCCCCGAAATTCGAAATGCCGAAGTTCGAGATTCCCAAATTCGAAATGCCGAAAATGGAAATGCCGGCCGCGTTCCGTGAGTTGGCCGAGAAGGGCCTCGCCCAGGCCAAGACGAACTACGACAAGGTCAAAAGCGCGGCCGAAAAAGCCACCGATTCGCTCGAAGGCGCCTACACCACCGCTTCCAGCGGCTGCTCCGATTATGGCCTCAAGCTGATCGAGACCGCGCGCACCAATAGCAACGCAGCTTTCGATCTGTACGGCGAACTGCTGGGCGCGAAGTCCTATTCCGAAGTGGTCGAGAAGACCACGGCCTATATGCGCTCGCAGTTCGACATTATGACCGCGCAGGCCAAGACGCTTTCCGAACAGGCCAAGAAGGTGGCGACCGACACCGCCGCGCCGATCAAGGAATCGATCAGCTCGATGAGCAACGCTGCTTAATCGTCCAGCGTGAGCGCGGCGCCGCCGCAGACTTGACGCCGCAGTGTTGAAAAAGCCCGGGTGGGTAACCGCCCGGGCTTTGCTTTTTGGCCGGTGCCGGCGCCGGTCCTGGGCAACCGGGGAGGGCTAGAGGGAGCGCTTGCCAAATTGGCATGCGGCACCTAGGTTCCGGCCCGCTCGGTGAAAAACAGGGCAACCCGTGCAGGCGTAGCTCAGTTGGTTAGAGCGCTGGTCTGTGGAACCAGAGGTCGGTGGTTCAAGTCCACCCGCCTGTACCATTTCGGTTATTGCCCGATTTCCGCAAACAAAAACGCCGGCGATTTCCCGCCGGCGTTTTGTATTCTTGAAAGCGGCGCTCTAGCGCTGGCTGACCCGCCCGCGCCCGTTGCGGTTTTGCGGCCGATAGACTGGCTGCTGAGCCTGACCGCCGCCGAACAGGAAGTCGAAGAAGCTCGGTCCGCTCGGGCCACTGCCGCCATACATGCCGACCGGCATTTTCACCGGCTTGCTCGACGAATTCTGGTGCTGCTCGACCGGAATGTCGGCGACCTTGCGCTCGCTGCCCTTGAGGATGGCAATCATGCGCGCGTCGCGGCCGTAGATGTCCTTGCGGAATTGCAGCTTGCCGTCTTCGTCCACGAAGGCGGTCTGATAGGTCAGGTGTACCCAGATGTTGTGCGGGAAGTTGATGTTGATTTCGCTGCCGCCGAACATCTTTTCAAGCCGCGCCTCGGTGTAGTGCTCGTTCGGCAGCACCAGCGATAGGATCTTCTCGCCGTAAGTGAGCGGGTTCTGCACGCGCATGCAGCCGTGGCTAAAGGCCCGCTCGTCCTTGGCGAACAGATATTTGTCCGGCGTGTCGTGCTGATAAACCAGGAACTTGTTGGGGAAATTGAAGCGGATGCGGCCGAGCGCGTTGCCGGCGCCCGGCGGCTGCGACACATGTACGGTGCCGTCGGCATCCTGCACAAGCTTGAGGCCGATGCGGTCGAGCGCCTGCGGGTCTTCGCGCAGCGCCGGAAGATACTCGTTCTCGATGATCGAGGGCGGCACGTTCCAGGTCGGGTTCACGGTGATGAACTTCATCTCCGCGCTGATCATCGGCGTTGCCTTGCCCGGCTTTCCGACGACAATCTTGGTGTGCCAGTAAACCTTGTCGTCGTTATAAAGCGTCAAGGTGTAATCCGGCACGTTGACGATGACATGCGGATTGCCGAGATCGCGCGGCAGCCAGCGCCAGCGCTCCATATTCACCACGACGGTGTCGATCGGATCGGCGCTCGGACCCTTGGCCTCCTTTTTCTCGCCGTTCATCGCCTTGACGGTGTTGGCGCCGAGATTGCCATCGACGTGAAGGTCGGCTTGGGCCTGGAAGGTCTTGACCGCATCGCGCACCGCGTCGTCATAGAGCGGGTTGTCCTGGTCGCCCTTGACGTTGAGGCGCTTGCGCAGCGCCACCACGCGCGCGTCTTTCATGCCGGGACGCAGGATTTTGCCTTCCGGTACCTTCACCAGCACGGGCTTGTCTTCGTCGGCCTTGGCAGTGGCGCCGCCGCCCTTGCGCAGCTCGGCCAGCTTGGCGCGCAGCGCCTTGAATTCGGCTTGCGGCGGATTGTAGCTGTCGAGCGTAGCGCCGGCGTCTTTGCTGTCGGCGAGCTTGGCTAGCACGGCGGCCGGCTCCGGCGCGATCGGATCGAATTGAATATCGGCGCCGACACGGGTGTAGCTGATGCGGCCGGTCTGCGCCTGACGCGCAAAGGTGAGCGCGGCGGCGGTCAGTTTAATTTCGGCGTCGGCGAGTGCGTCGGCAGTGGTGGCCGACTTGAAATCGGGCGTCGGATAATCGCTCGGATCGAGGCCGACGGCGTCGGCCCCCGCGATATAGGCGATCGCGGATTTGGCGCGCTCGTTGGCGGCGCCATTGCTCACCCATAGCGGCGCGTAGTCGTGCACCTTGTAATAGGACTCGACGCCTTCGCGCTCGGCCTTGCGGTTGATGGTGCGGTCGAATTGCTTGGCGGTGATCAGCTCGCGCAATTTGTCGGCAACCGCGCTGTCGGCGACGGTGGTTGTTGCCGGCGCGGCAATGGGCGCCGCGGCTTGCGCGGGCGCCGCTGTTTCATTCGCTGCTGGCGGCGGCGCGCCACCGAAATCCTTCAAGGTCGGCGGCGGCATGTCGTC
>Ga0182030_10006441_pt1 | contig 24771 bp, 20 predicted proteins | sample 812S3MmetaG_FD_121299 | JGI IMG/M metagenome (GOLD analysis project Ga0182030, IMG submission 121299) | Permafrost microbial communities from Stordalen Mire, Sweden - 812S3M metaG (Illumina Assembly) | ecosystem: Environmental > Terrestrial > Soil > Wetlands > Permafrost | place: Sweden...
GTGGTTCGAGTTCGGGAGCCATGGCAACCAGCAACAGATCGACCTCGGCCGACGACAAACCAAATCGCTCAGCGAGGAGAGAGAGAGTCAGCCGGCGACCAACTTTCGTCGTTAGTTCCCGCCGCTCATCGATCTTCTTGCGCAGCGCAATGAGCTTGTTATCCAGCGCATCGAGTTTGTGATGATTCTTTTCCTGCTTCTGCCAGTGCTGTGAAAGAAATTCGCCGGTCTTGAGCAACTCGTCGATCTCGACCTCTGAAATCAGCAGACCTCGATACTCCTGGCCTTGCGGCTGCTGATCCCGGGCAACAGTCAATGCGCGTTGAATGAGCTGATCGACGCGTTTCAGTTCATCGCTCAGATGTTCGATGCTGTCGCGATATGGTTCCATCACAGGTCTCCCAACTCGAACTCGATACGGCGCCTGCCCAGCCATACGGACGAATCAACCGGGTCGTCCATTCCGGAGATGTGAAGCGCTACGTTGTAAGGACTGGGCCCTGGAAAGACCACAAGACGTTCCGGCTCGATGCGGACGCGACCGGGACGGGCGATGAAGCTGCGCACGATTCCCTGACGCGTAGCCTGGCGGAAGCCCCTGATGCGTGATGCGAACGTTAACAGCAAAGTCTCGGCCAACCGCTCGAATGTGCCCTCCCAACTTTCGGCAGCCTGATCGACTCCTTCGTGTGGAAGTGCAACTCGAAGCACTCTCAACCGGGTGGCAATCGGAAATTCGCGGAACACTCTGCGCGCATGCGCCAGATCCGGCTCATGAAGAAAACCAGCGAACAGTGCAATGGCCGGATCGAGCGAAGGGACGGCAGGATCGAATCTTCCCACGATGGTCAGCGCGAGGCCGGCGACGAGACATCCAACCCCGCCAGCCCGGAAATCGGGAAGCCCGCCCCACTCTGAAACCCAGTCGAGACGCTCTAAAGTGCTCGAAAGAAAAAACAGGCCGCACCACTCGCTTGATATCCAGAGGACCTGCAAAGGCTTTGCCGGCGGCGTCGGAATCTTGAGTTCTACTCGCGCGACCTGCAGGAGCTCATCCAGCTCTGCAAGTTGTGCTGTGATGGTTCCGCGCCATACTTGCGGCTCTCCCGAAGTCTTGCCTCCGAAGACCAGGTGGCTCGGCCTGCGAGGGTCGATGTACAGTGTCAATTCCACGTACTCCCTGAGGACTCCGCCAATGTTTTCAAGAATCGCGGCATAGACAGACTGACTCTGGTTCGATCGCGACTCGTCAAGCGGAAGGCCAGACTTTGACAACTCCTGCTCTAACAGAATCGCCAAGGCCCTCGCGATGCCTTCAAGGATCGCTGCGACGTTCGTTGGAAGGCTTCCCACCCGCGATGCGCCACGAGGAATACCCGGCCAGAACACATCCTCGTTCAAAAGCACAGCCAGAGCGAGCAGAGCATGAAATATGACGCGGGGGGATGTCAGCGGCTGGCCCGACCGTTGCGCTTCAACGAACAAAGTGAGCGCATAACCTCGCGAACGCAGCGCGATTACTTTGTCAGGCGTGTGCTTGAGCATCAGCTTGGCCACCGTCGTCAGATCGGCGATGGAAAGCGTCTTGGTCTCTGATTCAGTGGAAGGCGCGAGGACGGCAAACAACTGCTCCAACGCAGTGTCCTCGAAACGCGCGAGAAGCCGGCTCAGGACGCGTTTCTCGGCCAGATACATCAGCACTGCCAGGCTCTGCTGCGGCCACGCGCAGATCAGTGCGAGAGCTGCCTGCGTGCTGCCAAGACAGAAGAACGATTCGAATTCAGCGTATTGCCATTTGCCCTGAGCAGTTCCATCAAGCAGGTCGCGGATCGCCGACGCCACGAAGCCCGCAATCGAATCGGCGCGGAAGACTTCAAGTGGACCTGCGTCCGCGGGATAGGCAAGCGCGGTGAACAGCGCCTTTCCGAACTCCTGTCGCCACTTAAGTGACAGCGTATCTTCATTCAACTCGGATGCGGGAAGGATGACGCGCATGGGCAGACGACGAATACGAATGATGGCGGGCTGGCGCGCAAGGCTGGGACCAAGATGCTCGCCGAGATCGCGCGCGAAGCGTCCGCGGGCGAGTTGATCCACCACCTCCGCATCCTTGCGACACTGAGGCGGGACGTGGCAGGTCGTGTCGAATTTGGCGATACGCAGGCTCATGGCTTATGGAAACAGGATGACAATACAGCAAATCGTGAAATTATCGATGGCGCATTTCGTAGCAAAATTTGTAACTGATCCGCCGGGAGCGATGGCGGGACCCGCCTTCCAAGGCACACTCACTTGACCACTCTGTCCACCGGTAAAATTGAAGTTCAAGTTAGCGGGAGGAGGATTTTCAAGGCTTAGCTGCGGTGGGGGTGGCGCTCCGACAGACGGGTCGAGCTCCACCTGCGAAAAATACGCGAACGCAATGTAGGAACTGCAACTCGTCAGTCTTGTCGACTGAACCGTCACCTCAGCAGTATTGCTGGCGTATCCCTTTGTTGTTCCGAGGGCTACCTTCGCACTGTCGGTTGGGACGGTGACTGAGAGGCTGCCAACCGCGATATCCGGCAGACTCTGCTGAACAAGCTGCTTCACGTATCCGCTGAGCCCGAGCCAAAGGTCGGTTCCATCCGCCGGTGGGAATGGCTTGGGCGCGACGGGCGCTGGTGTTTCACTCGTGATGAGATTGTAGATGTTCCCCTGCACGAAAAGATCGCCCGCGATTTTTACACTTCCAGCGCCGGGGTCCTTGACTGTCGGGTCGGGGGAGATACTGATTTTCGTTCCACTCGTACCCTCGGTCAATGGGAAATCATGCCCAACTATCAGGTTCTGATCCGCGAAGATGTTTGGTTTGATCTCCAGCGATGAAAGCGGACTCAGCGGAGTGTTCGCTACGCCCGGCGTATTCTTGTTCAGGAAACTAAACGGCGGACTTGCCTTCGTTGCGTGCCAGGATGTAGGCGTCTGGATGCTTTGCGCAATGATACCGAGGAGTCCTACGCGATCATGCTTGGGATCGATCGGCGGTATCGAAAACGTTTTGCTCGGTGAAGCCGGGTCGACGTAGACGGTCCCGACCAGCACCCCTACGTGATCCTGGGTTGGATCATCCGAATCGGGGTCGGCAAAGCCAGGAGCCTTGAAACGTTTGGAGGGAGAAGGCAGGAGTATCACGCTGAAGGACTCAACCCACCGCGTAAATTGATTGGTCTGATTGCAGTTGGCGTAGCCGGCGGAAGGCGGCGTCCCTGCAGACTTGAGGTAGCGCAGCCACACTTCATATGAGCCCGCGCTCGTTATGCGGTTTGTCCTGACGTCCGTATCTCCAAGCGGGTAAGGGGCATAGACGTAGATCTCGCGACCCAGGGCATCGATGGCCATGCCAGGATTAATGGAAACACCGTAGCTGTCGGGAGGGCTCACCATGGTAAGCCCCTCCACGATGCCACAGAGATGCAGGTAGCGATTGAGTCGCCGTCTCATTTCGACGTGATAGGTCTGCTCGTCGCTGAAGTCGAAAGCTCGAAGAAACTCGCCATCGTAATAGCGGATGCGATCGGTTGTGCTCACTTTGCGTCTCCTGGTTGAATCTTTGTGGGAGGCGTCTGCGACGCGCCCTTCGCCAGCTTGATTTCGCATTCTTTGAGACGGGCCTCCGCCATCGTCAGCCGTTCCATCAGATCGGTGAACATCGAATGCGTAAACGGACCTACCGCGTAAGAGGCGGCGCTCGTAACTCCACTGACCCGGCTGACCTTGCCTGATTCGTCATTCGATTCGGCCGTGTCGTACACCAGTGTCTCGGAACGAAAGCGAATCGTATTGTCGGCGATAGCTGCAAAGACATCGCTCTGTTCCGGTTTGTCTCCGGTCGACGGTTCGAAATTCAGACCCAGCATCTTGGTGAGATCGTCAGCCTTTCTACGATCCAGATTGCGAAGCACGTCAGGAGCAATTCCGCCCGGCCGGGTGAAGTTGAATCCCGCGACGAGGGCGCTGTATGAGGCCTGGATGGCATCGACAGAGGTGCGCGCGGCCTTCTCAAATGCACGAGGATCGGCACTGAACAGATTCAGAAACTGGCATAGCCAAACCTCGTACTCCGGAGGGCAACAGCCGGCCTTGACCGACTCTGGCCCGTCCTCCGGGACCCTCGCAGTCCGCGTCCATGGGTCTTTGCCACAAGCACCGTCATTGGCCATTGAGTACAGCAGCACTTCAAAAAAGTTGGCGAAACACCACAAGTACCAGCGTGGATAATTAATGATGCGCGCGAGACGGCCATTCTCGATCTCCACACTGCCGATCAGCACACAGCAGGAGTCTGGCGGTTCCGGACACGAAAATGTCAAGGTTGCGAGTACGCAGCTGAATACATATTTTTGAATCAGCTGGAACAGCTTGGTGAACGCTTCGAGCTGAGCAACGCTTGCATCCTGATCGTCCTTCATCTGATCGGGAGGACGCAGCTGATAAACCTCGCCTTCAAGGTTACAGTTGTAGTGATCCGGACAGGTGCGGAGTTCGTGCAGAAATTGAGCCTGTAACTCTTTGAAAAGATCCTGAGCCTTAGGCTTTTTTCGCTTCGCTTGATCGGTCTCCCTGCTTGGGTCGCTGCACACAACGTCCAGAATGTCCTTGGTCATACTCGCCAGGCTTCTGGAAAATTGCCCTTCGCGAAACATCCTGAAACAGGATTCAATCCGCTTCTTCGTGTCCTCCAGCGGATTGGGACGAACCGGCATTGTGTCGTAAATTTCAAATCGCACACCCTCACGGATGCGGGTCGGTTGACACGGCCCGGGGGCGGGACTGCACTCCGTCGTGTACGGCGTGGCGAAGTCAACAGGTTCTTCCGAGTAACAAATCCCAATATAGAAGCATTGCTTTGAAATGCAGTTGTCATCTTCGTCATCGCGATGCTTGAGTTCTTCTTCGCCCCGCTCCCTGCGAACCCGCTCTCTCGGTATCTCAACCAGCCAGTTTTTCTTGCGCAGCTCTCCGAGTACATTGAAGCTGCGCGGCTCGCAGACCACCAGGTCATTGCCGCAGCCGTCGATTGCGTATCCGTCGCCGATGACGATATGACCCTTGCATTGAACGTCGCGAGTCATCCGCAAACCGCAGACCACGCCGAAGCCGTCTATTGTGCGGTGGTAGAGCTTGTTCTTTTCGTGAAAGTAGGTTTCCTGGAGCGTCAGGTCCGCGTCGGACAGCAGTTGTCCGCAAAAATATTGCGGCCGTTCAAAACAGGTGAGCTTGCAGCACCCGCAGTTCTGAACACCATGCTCGTGGCATCCGCAGCCGCATGGTGCAGAGGCGACTGGAGTGCTGTTGGAAGTGCTGGTTGCAACAGGCTTGCCTGTGCCCGCCGTCGTTACCTTATTTGGTGTTGTGCCTTGAGCTTGGCGCATGATGATCTCCGTCTATGATCTGGTTATCTTTAGCGCCTGACTCGAATCCAACTCTCGAACAGGCCCCCTGGTATGCCATTGCCGGTCGGATACCGGAGCATGTATTCTTCCTCGCCCTCACGCAATTCGGCGAGCAGGTTTCCGTCGACCGGAACTCCCTTCTCGTCGATTACCTTGTCGCATTGCAAGGTGATGATCACGTCGAAGTTCTGATCCTGCAGATGGTGTCGCGCATATTCGGACTCGATGTGAAGGGTGCAACGCCGTCCTTCTTCGCTGAGAATGATCCGCGTGGGTGCGATTTCAGAACGCAGCGGCTCATTGCTCTGAGGAGGGTGACGCACCACCGTTGCTTGAAAGGTGCGATTGTTCAGCCCGTGGTGATGCACCCGCCCATCGAATTCGATGGCAAAGCCCTTGGGCGCTTCATGCGTTCCTACGAAGTCACGGAGAAAATCCTGCGGTCGATACTCGCGGTCGTGCTCCCAGTCAATGCGCGAGATGTGAGTCAGTTTCGTCTTGTGTTCGGGCAGGTGTTCCATGATGCAGTGGACGAGAGATTCGAGCCGTGGAAGGCTTGGGATCACAGGCCGGATGGCGTTGTCGATCATTTCATCCGTGAGCAGGTCGCCGTAAGTGTAGCGACGAATAACCGCGAGGGGAATGCAAAGTCCGCTGCCGGTCGGTGTGCAAATCTCTGGAATATGTTCCAAGAGAGCGCGACAGTTTTCATTCTGGCCGGCATGCTTTCGATGCTTGATCTCGCTGAGAGACGCTGGGGCTTCCGTCAGGAGCTCGATAGCCGCACACTCCGATACGATGTTCGGCTGTTTCGAAGTGCCGCAGCAGTCGGCAAACAACACCGGCATGAAATCTTCTTTACACTCGTTGTAGCGAATGCAAACGTAGTAGGTCTGACTTTCGAGTTTTTCGGAAGGAGAATCGGCCTTTTCGTTGCACGATTCATCGTCCGGCTCACACGGGTTGGGAACAGGCTGGGGCGGCGTCGGGAACATCACGGTACAGTCTTTCAACAGCCGTATTTCCCGTCCGCAATCGTCCACCGCAAATCCCGCAGTCACGACCAAGCGGTCCGCACACTGCTGATGCGGCCTTACCATCAGCCCGCATGCCACGCCCCATCCATGCAGAGCCGTGTAGTGCAGCCTCAACTTGTCGATCGCGTAACGCTGCTCCCGAGTGAGATCGTGCTCAGTGAGAAGCTTGCCCGTGTAAAAATTGCTGCGGCGAAATGATGGGATCTCGCAGGCAGCGCTGCTGGTCGTCTTCACTGCGCCTGAGGACGCCGAAGCGGCTGTCGATGTTCCGGAACTGCTCTGTTTGCTTGTTCGCATGCTTTGATCCTTCACAAGAGTCTTGCGTCTTCGCCAAGGCGCGGATACGGGCTGAGTCCCAGAGCCTGTGTTTCTCGGTCCGATTGAGAGCGCGCCAGCACCGCGTCGTAATTCAGGGTGGCAAGCTTACCCAGAATCATGGCGTTTGCTTTCCCCACATAGGCGTCCACCCCGAGCGTGGCTTGAACGCCGACACGGAGGCGTGGAAACACCGGAGAGAGGAACGCTTGCGTATGCGCCGGCTTCTCACGATCTAAAACGGTTTGTATCGCAGCCGCGGTATCGCTAACGGTGTAGGGGTTGGCGGGAAACAGAACAGTAAACTGATTTGCACCCCAGTCGTAAGGTTCCGATGCGGGAGCGGGAGCGTTGGTCAAACGGAACTCTCCCACCGTCGACTGAACACCCAGCTCTAGTCGTGCGTAGAAGTTCCGGCTCCACAAGCGGGCGCCTTCATTGAGCCCGCCTGAGACTCGTAGAAAGGTCCAGTTCCTCACCTTGAAGTGTTCCAGTATTCTGATTTTTTCGACGCCCGTATAGGCTTGTATCAGCTGCTCAAGTCCCTGTACGGTACCGCGAATGAGATAGGTTGAGAATGCATTCTTCAGCAAGTCGCGCTGCTGCGGCAGCTTCATCTCGGGATCAACAGGCAGGGCGAGCCACGCCGCCAGCCATGGAAAAGTCGAGGCGTGCGTCATCAGGGGATCGAACACCTGCCACAGGTTGTCGAGACGATGGTCGATGTCGTCGAATGTCGTCTGGAAGATTGAAAGGAAGCGGTCGAGGAACAGGCGGCTCTCATCATCGTCCTGAAAGACCGAAGGCAGATATTGCAGATAACTCTGGCGCGGGAAATAGACTTCGATCCCCTGGATCCTGGGGGTGTGTGTTCCTGTGGATTGCAGCGTGAACGCGAGGCGGAGAAATTGTCCCGGCGGGCTTTGTACCAGGCAATCCAGGTTTTTGTCGCGCAATACCGCGCAGGGTTGCACAGGGGACCAATTCACAGTGTCATCGCTGGTGCAACTGCTGATCGATACGCTTGTTCCGGCTGGCACGGTACCCATGATCCGCACACGGTGCCACGTGCAGGCATCGATGTTGCTGTCCAGCGGATTGGTCTTGAATGAGACGAAGGTCTGATAGGCTCCCGCAGGATCCATCGAGAGCAGGCGTGGCGCGATGCCAGGCATAGTACTGTTCAATATGGCGACTATGCCAAATTCTCCGGCCCATGTTACCTTCGCGATTGATCCATCGTAGTCGCTTACGCCTTCGCCTCCCAACGACCAGCCGCTCGACTGGGAGGTGTCCGGCTGCAGCTTTGCGATGATGGCGTTCGCTGTGCCGGCGTAGAGATTCCCGGAGTCGTCAAACGCCAGGCTCAAGGGCAACTTGACCAGCGAAAGAGTTATCGGCTTGGCTCCGCCGGGAGGAAAGATGACAATCGACGCAGTCACGCCGATGCCATCCACCACCGCAACTGTCCCATCCCGGGCAACCGCCAACTCGACCGGATTGGTCAGCACGCCTGCGCCGATAGGTTCAAGCCATTCGCCAATTGGACTCACGCGCAGAATGCTGTGGCTCTGTTCGTCTGCAATGTAAGTGACTCCGCAATGGTCGCTCGCCACGGCGACCGGCTTCATGCTCATTTCAGCTTGTCCCCACACCCTCAGCAGTACGTACGGCGGACCGGAGAATAGCTGAACTCTGCCGTTGCCGGTGTCGGCGATGGCGATCGCACCGGAGGGCAGAACCGTAAGGGACTGCGGTTTCTTGAAGCGTCGAACTTCTGAGCCGACGCGGCCAAAAGCCTCGATGCGGCTTGTCCGCGAGGTACTCATGTTCAGGATCGTGACCCGATTCGTCACGCCATCCATCACAAACACTCGTCCATTGCTGTCGGCGGCCAGGGCCACCGGGCATGCAATGGACTTCACCAACTCACTGGGCAATAAGATCGCGTTGCCCGGATAGGGATCGAGCGTGATGTCCCCTTTGCCCGGGTCCGGCGTTATCTGCCATCCCGCGACCGCATCCAGCAGCCAGTAATTGTTACGCTCCGGAATCATGATGGGTAACCTACAGTTAGAGTGTGACTCGTCGAGTAAACCAGCTCAAACGGCTGTAGCGGAATATCCTGATCCGCAGTCTGCCGCTGGTTATCGACGTAAATGTCAATGGTTCCTTCAATGCGCAAAACTCCAGGGACATCGAGGATCTGGCGGTATGCATCGGAAACGTAAATGGTGCCGCCAAAGTCCCATCCGCCTCCTTGCTGGCCTCCCGTCAGGGGGTTATAAAACGCCAGCAGAACATTTTCGACCAAAGTCTGCACCGTACCAGTCGTTGCACCCGGTGCAACGGTGATGGTGGCGTCGATTTCAACCAGGCGGTAGACGGGATTGGTGACATACAACTCACTGGTGACTAGCCGATACGCATCAAGGTACGCGGCGACCGCTGCCATCGTCTGGTCGTTCGCCATCGGCATTTTAGGATCCGGGCCAGACGGCACCACGATCACCGTAATCACTCCGGGCGCGGACGGTGGCAAGATCACTGAACCATCCGGCGCGCGTACCACTTGCATCTGCGGACGCTGCAGAGGAATCGCCGTGGCGCGCTGGATGAATGCGCCCGGAGTTTGAATCGCTAATGTTACAAAGTCGCCGGGAGTGACAGCGCGTTTCAGCGTGCGCAGTCGTTGGGGCACTTTCCCTTCTGCGTCTGCGACCGTTTCAGCATCAGCCCCCCCCTGAGCCGGCAGCAGGTTGGTCGCGGTCGCAACAAAGGGAACTGTATCGATCATGGACGTAATCGTGTTGGCTCCGACATTGCCGGCCACCCCGCCCCCATATTGGTACTGCGTGACCTGAACATTGTCAGTATCCGAATTCTGCAGATTTGTACCGTCCGACGACAACCAGTGAGGAATCTTCCCACGCACACCATCGCCGAACGTAACCACGCCGGCGGCATGATCCAGCGTGTATACCGCGCTGTCTGGACCGCTTACTGAGAAATCCGCCACCTCTGTCCACGTTGTGTAGCCGCTCCCGTCGCCTTCATCGACCTGCACGATGCCGGTCACGGATGGAGGATTTGCAAGCACGGGATAGTTGCTGATCTGGAACGTCTGATTGGGCAGCCCATTGCTTGCCCCCAGCAGTTCCGCCGTCGCCGTCTCGGCATTCTGAGCCATGACTGAGTTGGTCAGAATATTGGTCAGCTGCGGCGCCGACTGGTATCCCGAACCGAGAACCTGGCTGATCCTGTAGCGCAACCAGAAGTAACTCGGATCGGTGCTCCTGCGCAGAGCTCCCCACTGCACACTGGCCCAATCGGACGGTGCCTGAAACGAAATCGCGCCGCTCTGGGTGAGAGCGTTGGTACCGTCGACTACGCCGGGAAGAGGTCCCCATCCACTAGCGGTTGAATACTCCAGGACAAACTCAACGGGAGGCGAGATTTGTTGCGTACTCTTTCCACCTGGCGCTGAACCGTTCACTGACGGTGTGTAGATGAGAAAAATCAGCGGATATTGATAGCCGCCAGTTGCGGGATAGGCGCTAGTAAATCCGAGATACAAGGCAGAACCGGCTTGCGGCGGATTGCCAAGCGCGCTATAGGAGCTTCCATCCACTGGGTTGAAGTTACTCACAACCGAATAAGTGGCCCCATCGAAGGTCTGAACCGCGGCCACGTTGGCGTTCGCGGCATAGACATCATTCAAAGTTGCAAAGGTTACCTGGCCGGAGGATGCGCCGGATGCCTGGACGCGCGTTCCGCCGGGGATGAGTATGGGGCTCGGGGAAGTTACCGTGAACGTCAGGTATGTTTGAGCTGGTGTGGGCAGCGTCAGTTCGATTCCGATCATCTGCAGGAACTTGACGTAGGCCTTATCCGGGATCTGGTTGATGCGGTAAACAAGGATGTCCGCCAGCCAGGAAAACATCTCGATCAAGGCCATGCCTGGATCGCTTTCATTGAAATCTGTCCACTCAGGTGTGTACGCGGGAATGCGCCGCTTCAGCTCGTTGACCAAGTCTGTATAGCTGCGATTGTCGAGCTGGATATCGGGCAACGGCATCAAAGCGCCCCTTCCGTCAGGAAGAATGGATACACCATGTTGTAAAGGTCGTTCGTATTACTGATCTGATAGGTAATCGAAATCAAAACCAGGCTGTCTTGATCCGTCGACGGCGTCGCCTGCACCGATACAACCTGAATACGAGGCTCCCATTGCGTCAGAGCCTTCTGAACTGCTGTCTGCAGTCGTGCACACACCACTTGGCTGTTCGATTCGAAAACGTAATCCTTAATCCCCGCGCCGAAAGTGGGGAGCATGAGGCGTTCGCCCGGCGACGTGGACAAGATGATCCAGATTGCGGCTTGAATGCGGTCTGGCCCGGTGGACCAGTCAAGACCGCCCTTGGCGTTGACCTTGATGGGAAAACTCAAGCCCTGGCCGATGATGCTATTGCCATTCATGAATTGCAGCCTCCCAGCGGAGCCGCCACCGCCTGCAGCGTTGCAACCACCCCTTGCAGCGCGTCGACGACAGTCGTCAGAGAATCAACATCGGTGGCCGATCCTACCGCGGGCAACGGATCTACGGAAATTCCCGCGATTTTGAAGAGCGTGCCGGCAAGCTTCAAAATCTCGCCGATGGGCTCGATCGATGCCGTCATATTGCCTGCCAGGACCTGGGCGTTGCCCTGCTCGCACTGGATTGCGCTCATCAAGTCGGTGTCGCCGTTCGCCTGCGCCGCTGTCAATTGATCCCCGAGGCTCTTCATCACTCCAAGCAGGGTCGTCATTTGTTGCAGGAAGCAATTCAAAGCCTTGATGATGAGGCAAAGCAGATCCTTGATAAACGGAATAATGCCCAGACCCGTCACCACCGCAACGCAGGGCATGACCTCCTTGGCGGCTTCAAGAAAATCCTTTACAGCTCCGGGAATTTTGAGGGGATCGGGAACGGCTTTGACAAATTCGATCAACGGTCCAATCAATCCCAAAACCTTGAGCAGACATTCGATGCTTCCCAGAAATGGCGCAAGCTGCATCATCAGACTGAAAGTCAGAGAACAGTCGCTCGGTATCCCCTTCGAAAGATCGGAGAATGCGGTCAGCGTGCCCCCCATCGGCAGCGTGATCTTCAGCGGTGAAGGTGGTGTCAACGTCACTTGCGCACACGGCGGGAACTGAAACATCGAGTTCAGATCCTTCGGTATCGGAATGTCGATCTTCGGCATGCGCGCTACTTCTCCGTGTCAGATCGCGTTGTTGTTGGACAAGATCCTGCGTTTCCAGGCATTCTGTGGCGGACCGCCGCTGTCCGCATTCAAATTGGGGCCTTGCAGAAAGATCGTAGGCGCCTCGATTTCAATGGAGAACTTGCTTTGCACCATTACCTTGCTATCCGAGAGCGTGACCCGGTTGCCGCTCGCATCTTCGATCACAATAGCCCCCTTGCTGCCGGCATCCGGCGTGGAATCGAGGAACCGGATCATGTGCCCGTTCTTGGAAACCAGCTTGCGGTCGCGCACGTCCGTTCCCGGAGCCGCATCTTGACCGTTCCACATGAAACCAATTACGTACCCAAAGCGCGTGTCGCCGTGATCGAAAGCTACCAACACCTCATCCTGCACGTTGGGCATGAAGAATGATCCGGCGTTGCCTCCGCTCATCGTTGTCGCGATGCGCATCCAGTCGCTCTCGTGCGCCGCGTCGAGCCACGGAAAATTGACCTTTACTTTGCCTACATCCACGGCCGTCACGATTCCGACTACTACCCCGTTCACTATCGCCATGTTGATGTCCTCACTCTCATTAGCTGGTGGTCTTCGCTTCCATACGGCAGCTGAAATCGGTGGTATAGCCGCTATCGCTGAAGGTGTGGGTAGTTTCCGTCACCTGGTAGATTCCAGAAAATCGATCCAACGGCGGATTGCGATTGATGTCGAGAGGATTCATGCATATCTGCACCTTGGAGCCCGCGCGCAGATTAGGCAGACCGATGGTCTTGCCCTTCCCTTCCACCAGCCCCTGGGCGAGTTGGCGAAGCGTTCTCTCGGCAACCTGCTTGGCCTCTGCCGGATCTTTCAGGCCTCGATCCACAATGACCTCGACCTTTTGTACAAGCTGTGTGTCGACCAACCCCAGGTCTTCCGGGGCGATCGCTTTCGCTCCTGCTTTGAGATCTGCCCGCGTAACTGTCTGAGAAATGGCTTTCTTGGTCTGTACGTTCCATCCATTGACCGTCACGGCGCTGACTTGCCGCGCTGTCTGCAATGTGGGCTGGAAGCTGATGAGCGATTGGCCCCACACCAGTACATAAGTCGCTCGATTCACCGCACTGCTCAACTTGTAATGGAAGGTGACGGTGCGCAGGCCGCTCGCATCGGTGTCGTCGTCAATCGAGATGTCGTAACCAATGTCGCGCGACCTTTGCATGAGAAATACGATCGGAAACTGATTGTGCATCTCGAGAAACGGCACGCTCTTTTCGCCGTTTCTCTTGATGTTGTCATTTACTTCCTTGTCCAACATCTGGATCTTGATCTTGGCGAATTTCGCCTGCGCTTCCTTGTTGATTTCCTGCACGATCTGCTGTGCGATCTGCGAATCGGTCCTGTCGTGGAACTGCAGCGTCTTCTGTTGAATACGGAACTGGTGCAGAAAACTCAATGCTCGAACGGTGAGAGTCGAGCCGCCGGAAGCAGGAAAATTAGGCGCCATCGACGAAATTTCACCAATCAACATCTGTTGAAGATTGTCCTTGCCCTGGCGGTAGTAGCCCATCCAGAGTTCGAGTTCTTGCCAGGGGTCAAACGTGTTGGTGTTGTGATAGCGAAAGCTTCCTTGCACTGCCTGACCTGGAATCGGTTCTCCGGGATCCCAATTATTCACCTGCAGGTCGACTGAATCCACGTCCTTCAAACTGTCGTGAAACGTGACACTGATGATGTCCTGCACCAACTGGGGCTGGACCTTCCCGTTAAGTCGAACGCGGTATGCCGGGACATAGAAGTCGTCGAGCGCCGACATCTTCGGCTGCGGCGCGCCGGATTGAATGGCAGGGGCGCTAGCCATTGGACGAATTACCTCCCAAAAGACTGGGTACGGTCAGCGTCGTACCGGTATCGAGAAAACGCGGGTTGGCAATTGAGGGATTGGCATCCGCGATGGCACGCCACTGCGTTGGATCGCCGTATTGCTGGTACGCGACATCGCTGATACGCTGCCCGCGAACGACGGTCACCATCTTGGTGCGGTCGGGGGAGTGGCGAGGATTCTCCTGGAATTGGAGTTGGATACTGGCGGCCATGCGAATGGTCACGGTCAGCTTGGCGCGCAAGGGCTCGCCAGTCGGCGCGAAGAGCGTGAACTCCTCATTCATGCTCTCCATCACGCACAGTGAGGACGTGTTGCCCTGTCCGAACAAGGACAGACCGGTCCCCCACTCGATTTTGAAGCGTGGCGGAGCGTGCGTTTCCGTATTCGCTTTCAGAAGCGTGTAAACGGGCATCGTCAAACTACGGACGTCGCTCACGTTGTCAACCATGCCGGACTCGGTGGTATCAAAAAACAAGTCAAGCGTGACCTTTTCATTCTGGCCACGAATGAACTGCAGTATCGGCTCGTCTAACCCCGGGATACCGATCTCAGCATATTGCACCGATTTATTGACCGAGTATTTTTCAGGGTTGTAGCTCGCCGATATGGGCTTCCCTTTCTCAGGCGTGATGGTGAGCTTGGCAAGTGACATGGCTTATTGCACCGCCGGCGGGATTGTCCGGTTGTTGATCCCGGTGTCCTTCTCTCGTTGCGCGTTCTTGTCCTGTTCGTGCCGAAGGTGCTCCAGCACCAGCGAAACGAATTTCTGCACATCGGCCCTACTCATAGGGCCGATGCCCTCGGTAACCACGATGTCGGTCTTTACTTCGCCGATTCCAACCTGATTTGGCTCGTCCAACGAATCCCCCTCAATTTCCGAACTGCATTTCCAAGCCTTCGTGAGCGATCTCCAATGATTCAATCGCGACGCTATTCTGCGAGGCATTCAATGAGGGTCCTGACCACTTCATTGGAATCCCCCGCTTGAACATCCAAATCTTGGCCGGCTGCCCGCTGTTGTCGTTGAGCACGATCAGCCCATCCTTGCGCGTTCCGTGGCCCTGTACCCAGCTATAGTGCCAATCCCACAAGTCGTCGTAGGCGTAGATCGCACCGTGCTTCAACGTGATGTTGGAGTGCGAAGCGCGCACGGGAAGTTTCCAAACATGCGAATTGAGCCCGCCTTCTTTCAGTTCCATCACTTCGAAGCTGGCTTCAATACCGCTGCACTCTGAAAAGCCAGCTACCGAATAATTATCCGAAGCGCCGATCAACGTGCCTGCGCTGGATTGTGAATCGAGCAGCGTCAGATAGAAGTTATAAGCTCCAAGTGGATCGATCCTCATCGAACCCATCGCTAGGCCTCCACCACTTGCGCGCCGGATACCGAGCGCTGTATTTCGAAGACAAGAAACTCCATGGGCGCCGCAACAGCGACGCCAACCTGGCAGACAAGCAGCCCGGCATCGATGGTGGTGGGTGTGTTATTGGTGCTGTCGCATTTGACAAAGAAACCTTCGCTGGGACGCGCACCCATGAGCCCGCCAGCCAGCCAGATCGTCTCAAGAAACACATTCAATGAATGCGTCAGCATCCGCCGGAGATCGTCGTCGTTGGTCCTGAAGACTACCCACCGGCTCGCTTGCTCCACCGAATCTTCAATCATCGACATCAGTCTCCGCCGGTGAATGTATTGCCAGTTCGGATCCTGCGAAAGGGACCGCGCCCCCCACACACGAATGCCGCGCCCAGGGAATGGACGGATGCAATTGACCCCGGACGGATTCAAAAAGCCCTGTTGCTGAGCGCTAACTTCCACCTGTACGTCAGAAACGAATTGCAGCTCAACATTCGCCGGCGGCTTCTGCACACCGGAATCATTATCGGTGTACGCGTATGCGCCTGCCACGTGGCCGCTCGGAGGGACGGAACGATTCGGACCGACGATGCCTAACTCGTCGGGCACTTCGATCCACGGATAATAGACCGCCGCGAAACGCGCCGCGGGGTCGAAGAAGGTAAGCTGGTTTCGCCACTTCAATGCCTGTGCTGGTGTCAAGGACATCGGCGTATCCAGCACTGCAACCCGGTAGCGCATTTGAATGCACTGATTGACCATGCTTTGCTGGATATTGGTCATCGACCATCCAGGAGTCGCGGGCATTTGTGGCGGTGGCCCGGCGGCGTCCGGACAGCTGAGGATGCCTATTTCATCTACGAGGCTTAGTACTTCAAGTGCGTCATAGAAATCCTGATCGCATGCCATGGGAGGCGAAGAATGCTGTTGCCGAGCTGTGGGCATCGGCACAGCAGGGGCTGGACCTCCGCACGGATTGAAAGCCGGCGTGGCGGAAACCTCAACCGCCGTGGCCGGTATGCCGTCGAATCCGCCTTCGAGATACAGATCGCTGGTTTGCAGCGGCCCGTTATTGACCAGCAGCTGCATCTTTGGCCCAAGGACCTGTGGAAGCGCACTGGGCGCGTTGACCTGAATCAGTTTGGATGCGTTATTGATTACGCTGACCACATAGATCGAGGAAAAGGGCGTCGCTGAGCCAGCCGGAAGAGGCGGCGATGCCCAATCCGCAGATGTGAGCGGATATGGGTCGTAAGGATCAAGAGACAGGAGTGGATAAAACTCCTGCTGCAGCGGCTGCGCAAGATCGTCACCTTGATCCAGGCTGACCAGCATCGAGAAATGCGTCACTGCAATGCCGTCGTCAAGCGGCTTGATCGTAAGCCTGACCCGGTTGCCCCATTCTCCCGCGCTGTAGGCGCTGACCGTAAGAGCCGCGGTGTATTTGCGGACAACAGTTCCAGCGTCGAAATTGAAGTTCAAAGGCAAACCAAGCTGGATCGTCGAAGCCGTAGGGTCAGCCGTCAGCACGCGGATTTCGGTGACACCGCCGCCCTCCACGCTAACCAGGTCGTCTTTCGCAAATTGAGCTGTGCTGCCAACCTGCAGGGTCGCAGTGCCCTGCGCGGCGGCTACCGTCAGCGCCGATCCGGCTACTGGATATACCTGTTCGCCCACGGCGTGGACCGACGAAAGCGCAGGCTGCACAGTGATGTTTTGATCGTCAACGATACTGGCTACCGATATGCACTCGCCACCGATCGGATCTCCGATAGCGATCAGGCATCCTGGCCCGATGTTGTTGACATACGTGCTATCCACCTGGATCTGAGTTGCGCCCACAATGCTCGCAGTGGTGACGGACGTGATCGGAGTTGCGACCGCAGGTCCCGTCAAGGCAAACATCGGCGCGCCTGCCTGGGCGGGACCGAGCGAAGGCTGAACGATGATGTTCTGGCTGTCGATCACGCTCGTGATGATGAATTGGGGCTGAAATCCAGAGTCACCAATGGCAATGACACTCGCGACTGACACCGCAACAGGAACATCAAGCTGGATGCTGTCTTGGGATCGAGTGGCACTCAGCGCAGAATCGGTTCCCCTAGCTTGAACCGGTGCGGCGGAATTGGCGATCTGATTGGAAATGATGGCTGCCGGCAGTGGCATCAACGCTGTCGCGGGTGGTGTGCCCGCAGCCCCCACGCGCACCACGTAACAGGTCTCTCCGCCGGTGGCAAAGAAGCCGCGTACCGCATACGCCAGGTAGCTGTAAGGAAGAAAGCCTCCAAACAAGCGGCGGAAGTCGTTCCACGACGTCAGCTTCACCGCCGCCAGCGCCCGAACGTCAGGATTGGGCTCGCCGGGATCAACCAGCGGGCCGCGTTCCGCAAAACCGAAGAAGCCAGCGATGTCCGTCCTGACCAGACGAACATCTACTGGCGCCGGTAACACTGGCGCTTGGTAGATGCCGGGAGTGACGTAGGTTGGAATAGCATCCTCTCCTTGCGCTCAAACTAACTCGCCAGTTCGATGCCTTCGTGACAAATCTCCAGCGTCTCGATCGCTACCTCGCTGGTCTTTCCATTCAGTGCCGGCCCTTCGAGCTTGCACGGCCAACCCTCGCGGAAATTCCAGGTGAGCGCGGTGTTGCGCGCGTCATCAAGCAGAATGATCGATCCGGTGGTGCGGCTTACCTCGCCATTGATCACGTCCTGTCGCCAGTTCCACAGAGAGGTGTCCGCGGTGTATCCACGCTTCAAAACGATGTTGTTGTACTTCATCAAACCGGGTAACCGGCGCGCCGTGAGTTGCTTCTCGTTGCCCTCGCGGTAGTCGATGATGTTGGTGTCGCTGGTCAGTCCGCTGCACTCGCTGAAGCCGCCTTGGACCACGCCATCTATCTCGATTAGAAAATTGAACTGCGAATACGGATCATTCCGTTGTGCCATGTTCGTCTCCTCTACGAATTGCCGCTAATTCTCGGTAACCGACGCGCCGCCCGCCCATTGGCCAATTTGGAAAATGACAAATTCAGCCGGATAAACAGGAGCCACACCCACCGTCACAATCAATCGCCCACTTTCAATGTCGGTCTGCGTCATCGTGGTCATGTCGCAGCGAACGAAAAACGCATCCTCCTTCTTTGCACCCATCAGCATGTTCTGCATCCACAGCCCGGTGAGAAAGTCACTTACACTGCGGATCACGCGCGCCCATGTGGTCTGGTCGTTGGGTTGGAACACCACCCACTGCGTCCCTTGCTGAATGGATTTTTCGATGAAAATGAACAGGCGCCGGACATTGATGTACACCCAATCAGGATCGGCCGATGTGGTTCGCCCACCGTAGACCAAGTTTCCCTGAGCTTTGAAGTAACGAAGGCAATTCACGCCGATCGGATTGAGTTGGCTTTGGATACCGTTGTTGATCAGCAACTGCAGCGAATCGATGCCTGAAATCTGCTCGTTGGCAGGATCTTTCGCCACGTTGTAATTAGCATCGCTGCGCGCGTAAATACCCGCGATATGGCCGCCCGGGGGAATCAACGTGAGGATGTTAGTCTTCGAGTTAAGAACTTTCACCCATGGGTAATAAAACGCAGAGTAACCCCGCTGCGAAATCGCGGTGGGTGGGATCGCCACCTTATCCGGCGGGCCAGGGTTAGGAGCTGACTGGAAGATCGCGAATCGGTCCTTGGAGGTTTCGCAACTGCTTCGTAAAGCATCGTCGATACCAGAGGCCATCGAGCCGTCCCCGTAGTTTTCGTCGGGACAGCAGTAAATTGAGATGTCATCGATTGCGTCAAGAGCTAAGAGACCGGTAGGGTTAGCGGGGTCGGCGGCGCTGCCCTTGAAATCGTCCAACGCCAACGCCGGATCAGCAACAGGAGTGGGCAGCAATGTAAGTGCAACCGGCGCCACCGGTCCCGGAGTAGATTGCGCCAACTGAACTAGATTCGAGCCGCTGTTCACCGTCCCGACACAATACATGCTCGACGACGGGTTGGTAGACAGGTTGTCGAAAACTTCAGAGAGTGTTACCCCCGTATTCACATCCATGACTTTGGCGGCCGCGGGGTCAGTCCAGTAGTAGACCCTCAACTGAAATTGAGTCTTGTCGGTCGATGCGATGCTAGCGGGCAAGATCTGGTAAGCGATCTGACTTCCAGTAGTACCAGGACCAGCCGCCTTGATCGTGATGTTCCCCAAAGTTACCTGCGCGACGGCGGCGGTTGCGGAAGCCACACGCGCCACCCAGCATCCCTGACCGCCGTTTAGAAAAAAACCTTCCACGGCATACGCGAGATAAGTCGGATTGCTTCCACCATAGACGTAGTAAGTTCCATAACTTCGCTGATAGTCGGCGAAGCTGGAAAGAAAGGTTGCGGCCATGGGCCCGCGCTCGGCGACCCCCAAAAAGCCGGCTATGCTCGTCGAAACCCCTTCGATGGGCTTGTTTCCGGTATCGACTTCCTGGATGTATACGCCCGGATACGTGTAATTTCCCATGCCATTCTCCTTTTGAAATTACGTGGATATGTCGATGGAGGCAGACACCGTGGCGCCTCTAAGCAACGTGACGTCAAGCAATTTTGCGTTGGGATAACTCGGGTGAGTCACGACAACAGTTCTTACCTGGCTCAGGCCTGAGATATCGTCAAAAAACAGAACGAACGTGCCATCAGCCGCGGTGATGTAGCCGCTTCGCGGCACGTGAGCGTCAAGCTCGGTGCTATTGACGAAGGTGGTGCTGACGGGCGTCCCGTTGAGTTCAACGGATGACCCTGATGAGAATCCGGTGCCGCGCACGACCAGCGCGAAGGCTCCCGGGCCGGCCGTCACCGATGTGGGCGCGAGGGAACTGATCGCGGGCGCGGCGATCACCACCAGAATTTGAGCCTTCGAAGTCGTGCGGTTGGGGTTCGAGACAGTGAGGCTGAGACTTCCAACCGAGGCCACTTGCGCCGCTGTGACCTGCGCCGTTAATAGATTTCCGCTCTCGAACACCGTGGGGAGTGCGGATCCGCCGAGCTTGACCACCGCACCCGAAACAAAGCCGCTTCCGGCTACGGTGAGCGTCGATGCCGCGCTGCCTGCGATCATCGCCGTCGGCTCGACGGAGGTGATCACGGGGGTGCTTGCCACCACCAAGACTTCAGCATTGGAGGACTGCGCATTAGGTCCTGGATTCTTTACGGCCACATTCATTTGCGCCGCACTCGCGACCTGCCCGGCCGGGACCTGCGCCTGCAGCAATGTGGAACTCACCCACGTAGTTGCAAGGGCCGTGCTTCTCAACTGCACCACAGCGCCCTGGGCAAATCCGCTACCCTGAACGCTGAGCGTGAATCCGGCACTGCCCGCAGACACGCTCGCCGGATTGATGGAGGCGATGGCCGGAACTCTCGCGATAGTCAACGTCTGTGAATTGGAAGTTGTTCCGTCTGGATTGACTGCAATCACCGTGATCTCCGCGGCGGTTGCAACTAAGGCAGCAGTTACTTGCGCCATCAGAGTATTGCCGTCGAAAAATGTAGTTGGCAAAGGAGATGTATTCCACTTCAACACGGCGCCTGAAGCAAAACCGCTGCCCTCTGCGGTCAAAACAAAAGGCGCAGCGCCCGCGATGACGAATGGCGGGTCGATCGATTCCGTCACCGGCGCGTTCACCACAGTCAGCGATTGTGCGGCCGATGTTTCTCCACCGGGACTCGAGACCACTACCGAATACTGACCCGGCTGAGCCAGCGGAGAGGTCGTGACCAGGGCTCCGCTCAAAGGAACACCGGAAGCCGTGACAACTCCTCGCAGCAACGTCGTTCCGGCGGGAAATGGATACGAAGTCGTAGGCGACAAAGTTGCGAGAGCACGTTGCCCCAGATAGGCCACCGTCTGCTCCGGATCGTCCAGCGTCTTATCGGGGTCGGCCAGAACAATATCCGGATATCCCATCCAGACCGGCGGCTGATCCCATAACGTATCCACGGGACGCGGAAAAGGTAGCGTGATCGGGATGCTTGCCGGCAAATAATAAGGCTCACCCGGTGCGCTCTGGACGCTCACCGTATAGCTGCCATTCGCTAACTGGCCGAAAGCACACTGACCCGGGCCTGCTTGGAATTGGGGCTTCGTCACGCCGATGTTCACCTTGACGTCACCTGCCAACAGGTTGGAACCCGTAAAGCCGTCCCACAGCAACAAAACCAGCGGCGGCAATAGCTCAGAGACATCAGGCACGGCCATGTTCACGGATGCCATTACTACCCTCTCTGCCTCAATGTGCCGTATGTGATACGCCGGGTGACGACAGGCTGTCCGAACCGCTCCTGTTCCGAATCCAAAATGATGACTCGCGCGAGATAGCACACCGACAGACGATAGGGAATTTCCAACGCCTGCCAGACCCTCGTTAGTTCTTCGAGTGACACTGGATTCAGTACCAATCGGATAGATTCGCTGGTTGTTCCCAGGGAACCGCTCAAGTCCCCTCCTTCGAGAATGGGGCGGTCGTAGAGAACCTGCATGGTCTTTCCCAGCACGATCATCTGTTCGCGCGGCGTTCCAACCATTGGAGTGAGCAAGTAGAAGAGATCCAGCGTCAGCGGCGGTTTGCGTGACTTGCCGCCCGTTCCTTCCACCGGAAAGCTGTTCTTCATGTAGGGGTTTTCGAGGATCCGGTAGAGATACATGGATAAGCGCACAGAGTTGTTGCTCTCGAGATCGGCCGGCGACTCCAGAGAGATCCGGTCCTCCGAATCGATCAGGCCGCTGATCTGGCTGTCGGCATTCAGCTCGGAAAACAGCACTGAGAGCAAAGAATCCCCCAGTTCCGCAATGACGCTGTAATCGCTCATTTATCTTCCAGTCGCTCATTTCTTGGGAGTTGCGGCCGGGGTAGCTGTCGACGAATCAGAATTGTCAGGAACGGGTGCTGGTGCAGGCGTCGGTGCGCTTCCCGTTCCGTCCGACACACTGGGCTCCGAATGCACCGGAAAGACCAGTTTGATCTCGGTCAAAAGGTTATCTCGCCGACCGGCAATCTTGGCATCCAATTCAGCCTTGTACGTCGTGTAATCGGTTTGCACAGTGCCTAATGCAGCCGTTCTTGATCGCGCGTGTTCTTTGGCAGCTTCCAATTCACCCAGCTTCTGCCGGAGTTCAAGTGACACTTCATGCTGAGAGAAGATCTTCGTCTCCCGCATCTTGCCGTGAAACTCCAGTGTCAGGAAATACATGCTCGCCGCATCCGTGGTGTCGTCGGCCTTGGTGATATCGGCGCGCAGCCCTTCCATTTCGGTGACTTTGTTTGTAACGTCCTGCTGGACGTCCGTCGCAAGGTCGTATTCTTTCTGTCGCTCATCCAGCACGCTTCCGGCGTGATCCGATTCTGCCTGCGCCGCATTCTGCCTTCCGTTCAACTCATGAAGGTGATCCTTCATCCGAGTTATCTCGTCATCGTATCCGCGAATAAGGTCATCGATCAGAGCTTTCCTCTCGCCGATCGCTGCGAGAACCATCTTGTTTTTTTGATGGTAGAAGTATTCCAGAGCCTGGAATCTGTTGTGCAGGTCTTTCAGTCCCGATTCGTAGTTCGTGACCGTGGTTCTAACCTGGTCCACGGTTGTGGAAAGACCAGTGATATCAGTCTGCAGAACATCGCGCTGTTTACTCAAATGGTCAATGCGAGAATTGTGCTGGGTGAGTTCAGCCTGCAGTTGTTTGAGTCGCTCACTCGGATCGAGTGGCTCGACATTCTCACTTCCCAACCTTGGCGTCTCATCTTGACCCGATCTTTGCGTTTTCGGCGGCATTACGGGTAACCCTCCTGTTCCGTCACATTTCCTTACCCACTCTTATGGGCGATTCTTCACTTGCGCGCTTTATCAGGATCTTCAACTCCCGAATGCTCAGTTTCTCTTTCTAAGAACGCAATCAGGACCTGCCTGCGGCCACCCTCAAGTTGCTGTTATGACAACTCGCCGAAGCTTTTTTCGTATTCCGCTATAGCAGTCTGAAGCAAGTCGAGTAATGTTTTCGCACACATCGGGGCAGCAACGATCCTCGTATGCACTTGCGGCGGGGCGCCGTTCTCATAGTGCTGGCCAAACTCCAATACCACTTCAAAAGCGTTATGGCCAATCGCGAAGTAATTGGCATAGCGAGCAACGGGTTTCTCGATGGCAAGGCTTTCCCGCGATTTATGCTTCATCGGGTCACCCGCATCGCTTCTATGCAATCCGCTAGCCAAATTCGAAGAGTCGTCGCAATAGGAAAGTAGCTATGAAGAATGTTGAACTTGGCGCACAACATCCGGCGAGCCGGTGACTACAGGATTGTGTCGTGTGACAGCGAATCGTTACATCGCTATTCAGTCACGTGAAGCATTTCGCAGTTGAATCAGTGATTTATCTATGTCGCGGTGAAAAGTTACACCTGTTACACCCTGTTACAGTTCCTCTTCGGAAGTTTCTGGGATAGGCGAGACGCATGAGATCCGATATTTCGCCATCTTCCTGTACAGGGTCATCCTCGACCACTGAAGCGTCTCGGCCGCACGACTCTTATTCCAATGCGTAGAACAGAGTGCCTCAAGCAACCGATCGCGCTCATCGGGCGCGAGCGCTCGATCAACCCCCATCACCTCGCGGAGTCGTCGCGGAAGATGTTCCGCATGCACTCCACCCCCTGCACAATTGAGGAGACAGGTTTCGAGCACGTTCCTCAATTCACGTATGTTCCCGGGCCAGTCATAATGTGAAATGGTGCGCAGGCATTCCTCTGAAAAATCTGCCCCTCCTTTGCCACCAAGGCGTTGGCGGTAGTAATCGACCAGAAGGGGAATATCTTCTTTGCGATCTCTGAGCGGCGGGAGTTCGACGCGAGCGACGTTCAGCCTGTAGTACAAATCGCGACGGAAGTCTCCACAAATGGCCATCTTCTCCAGATCCTGGTTAGTGGCTGCGACAAAGCGTACATCAATCCTTCTCTCCTGCGAGCCCCCGACCCGACTTACTGTTTTCTTCTCCAAGACCCGCAAGATCTTAGCCTGCGCTGACAGGCTCATATCACCTATCTCGTCGAGCAAGACCGTTCCACCCTCTGCTGAAGCCAACAATCCGTTGCTCAGGCTGTCGGCCCCGGTAAACGCTCCACGCGTATGACCGAATAGCTCACTCTCCAGCAAAGAATCCGGAATAGCCGCGCAGTTGAGACAGACAAAGGGCTTGTCCCGTCGCGCACTCTGATGATGAATGTACTCAGCGGCCAACTCTTTGCCCGTACCAGTTTCCCCCGTAACCAGGACCGTACAATCCGAAGCAGCGACTCGGGTCATGTAAGTCTTAATCCGACTCAAGACTTCACTCGAGCCAACCATAACATCCGTCAGGGAGTTGATTTCACCATCTGGAGACTTCATCGCGGCCTTTTTGGCCGGCACACAACGCTCCAGCGCGGCAAACAAGGCCTCGGGCGACATCGGCAATCGTAAGCAGTCACGCACACCGGACCGCATGGCA
>Ga0182030_10006442_pt1 | contig 24764 bp, 16 predicted proteins | sample 812S3MmetaG_FD_121299 | JGI IMG/M metagenome (GOLD analysis project Ga0182030, IMG submission 121299) | Permafrost microbial communities from Stordalen Mire, Sweden - 812S3M metaG (Illumina Assembly) | ecosystem: Environmental > Terrestrial > Soil > Wetlands > Permafrost | place: Sweden...
AACGAGCCGCACAAAGTCCGCGGGCACCATGCCCGTGTAACCTCCAAGGTGGTTCACCTGGTTGGAGGTCGCCTCAATCAGGAGATACGACTCATCTTCAAACGCTTGGTCAATGGCTGCTTCAAGCACCCAAGGATGCGCAGAGCATACGGAGTAGATTCCCTTTGGGAATCCCCGAGCCCGTGCCTTAGCTAGCTCTTGCAATGTATTAGACACTCGATTTCTCCATAACAGCGGTCAATGTTAGGGAACGCCGGCATAGGGGATCCGTCTTAACGAACGCGCGCTAAGCTCAAGTAAATTGAGTTAGACGCTGTGAAAAAGAAGCACTGCTGGCATCGACGGATAGTTTCTTCTTCTCGAGCCAGAACACGGCCCTATAGTAGGTGGCATCTACCTGGCAATTCCGCATCTACCTGACAAACTAGTCTGCTACGCCCGCGACCTGCAAAGTGCGCCCTCATTGAGGCCGAAGCGCTAAACGGCAGCGGCGCACACCTCTCGGATCAACGGAGTGAGCGACTCGCAACCGTCTTCACGAATCACAAACCCCTCCTCAATTCGATTGGATCCACACGGGTGCCCAAATAGACTGACATCGGAGTTGACGCACATTCCGGCACGAAACGGATAAGTGGCATCCTCGTCAGGATAAGGTGATTCTGCTTCAGCCAGTCCGATACCGTGCATAGGCGGATATAGGTCGTATTTCTTGTACCCATGGGCCTCAAATACGGCTTTGACCGCACGAACCATCTCGCCTGAAATTGCGCCGGCGCGCAAATACTTCAGTTGGACATTGGTGGCCTGAAATAACGTAGAAAGAAATTTCTTCTGCTCATTGTTAGCATTTCCAGCGACAAAGGGGTATTCGGCAGTGGCGATATAGCCCTGGTATTGCACGGCTATACCCGCCATCAGCATATCGCCATCGCGAATGACTTTATTGGTTGGGCGGCCAATGATGGTATTTGTGCGGCTTCCGCTTCCGAATACAATGAACGGGATGTTTTCGGCTCCTCCAGAGCGCGCGGCGCCTTCAGCAATACCCGCTGCCTGCAATTCCGTACTGCCCGGAACGGCGGCAGCCACCAATTTCTCATATCCTAAGCACGCCAACCGACCAGCCTCCCGCAGACATGCGATTTCGTTCTCGCTCTTGATGAGTCGTAAATCACGCAAGATAGAATCGGCTTCAATAACTTCGACGTTGGGGAGTGCTCCACATACGCGATCAAAGATCGGACCAGGCATGTCCCACTTCCCGACAACACCGAGTCTTCTGCCGCCGTTCAGGGTATCTGCCAGGGTTTCTTTCAAACTGGAGAATGTCGCGAACGGATAGTTGATTTCCTCGGGCACCGAAACGCAGGAGAACTCCTTAATATTCCGGATGTCCTTCCATGGACACATTTCCCGTGCGTACATGGCACCTTCAGGAGCTCCTGCGAGGATCGGCTCTCCCTTCCTACCAATGCAACAGGCTCCGCGCTCGAAGATAGGCCAAAAATTGCTCAGGTAGCGAAGGTTCTCTCTCCGGTATTCGTCACCAAAGACAAAAAGCCCATCCAACTGCTCGTTCTCCATCGCGTCCTGAACCTTGCGGACGCGTTCTTCAAACTCGCTTTTCGGTATGTCAATCACGGCTCCTCTTTTCTCGATTCAGTACTCCGCTCGAAACAGGGCTGATAAGGCGCTGCTGCTTGCAATACCGCCCGTATCCGGGGCTACTGTTTCAAGGTAACCTTGGACTCGCCGGTTACCATTGAGTGCGTCCTCGTGTCATTGCGCACAGGACTGGCATAGTGCTTGGCTTCAATACTCTTCAAGAACGACAGGCCTTGTGTGAGAAGTTCGTCACTTGAGTGCGCCATTTTACGCCAGATACAGGTAGCCGCTGCCATTGCCCCGGAGCACTCGCAAAAGGATTCCATACCTACCAGGCCCGTATAGCCAACGCTGGCCAGCGCACTATAGATCTCTTCCCAGTCAACCTGACCCGTTCCCGGTGTACCGCGATGGCTTTCACTCATGTGGTAGTGGCACAAAAAAGGTGCACCTTTCCGCGTTGGTTCATAAAAGTTGGCTTCCTCGATATTCATGTGGTACGCATCCAGATGCAGGGCGACATTCGGTTCATCAATCATCTCCCGAAGTCTTAGCCCCTGCTCGCACGTATTGATGAGGAAGTTCTCATAGCGGTTGATGGGCTCGATCCCGACAACGACGTCGTGATCACGAGCGAAGCGGGCCGCTTGTTTTAGAGCATTCGCAGCGCGCTCCCAATATTCTTCACCAGGTATCTCCGCAATCCGACGGCCCATAGCCGAATACGTTACGCCGGTGAATACAGTTGCCCCCATGTCTGCTGTCGCTTTGATACAGCCTTTTAGGTACTTTATGCCACGGTCACGAGTATCTTGGTCATCGCCCGTCGGATCGTTCGCAATCGAGCAGGCAGTTGAGGTGCACAGGGCGATGCCGACTTCAGCCGCGCGATTGCGGATGGCTACAGGATCAACCAATTCCAATTCCATCAGCGGAATTTCGATCACGTCGAAGCCTAAGTGTTTAGCCCGATTGATCAGATCGAGTGTCTGATTGCTCCAGCTGGAGGTCCACGCATAAGCGTGCACGGCATACTTCAGCTTTCCCATTTTGAGTTTCCTCCACATACCTCTGAATAGTTTCGCCTCGGATGGTTCAGTCATCGTTGGATATCGTTCTCCGAAAGAGCTTAACAGGACCTTTTCAGACCTGTCAAACAAATTGCGAGCATGTTTGGCGGATCCCGGGGCCGCACTCTCGGAGCATTCCGCGGATGACGTTACCCGCTGCCGTTTGGCGCATAACCCACCGGTCGCGCACCGTTGCAGCGACTTCTATCGAGTTGGTCGTCGGTCCTGATTGGCAAGAGGGGTGGGCTCCGGCCTCAGAGCGCGCTTCAAGCATCGATGTCGTCGTTCTTAGACGGTTTCCCCTACGGCTTCGCACATTGCGTCGGACTGCCCGTCATGTTTTGAAAATTTGCTATTTCTGCGAGCACAGTACTCATTCTTGCATCGCCATCCAGGTCTCAAGGTCGGCTCGGAAAGCAGCACCTTCCATCGGTCCCTTTACCATCACGGCCCTTGCACCAGCTGCATTGGCCCTGCGCAGCGCCTGGTTTGGAGACATCCCCTGTAGCCAACACGCAACTAGTACGGCTCCGAAGCAGTCCCCCGCCCCCGTCGGATCTATTTGAGTCACGTTGAAAGCGGGGACGGGCAGAGTGCGTTCCTTGTCATACCATATGGCTCCTTCGGCCCCTCTTTTCACCACTACCACTTGGATGCCCCGCTCAAACAGTTCGAGCACAGCGCCGACTTCGTCCTTGGCTTCCGTCAGAAGAAAAAGTTCGTCGCCACTTGGTAGAAAGACATCGGTCGCCTCCAGCACGTGGGCTAGGCGTTCGGTTACGCTTCTGACTGAGAGAATTTCCTTGCGCAGATTTGGATCAAAGGAGATGCTGCCACCGTTTGCCTTGACGATAGTTAGCGCCTCTTCGACCGCCTCTGCAAGACCAGGGGCACAGAGGGCTGAACCCATCACGTGTAGATGGCCACACGCCGAGATCATTTGTCGCCCTACTTTGGTCAATTTGGTTTTTCCGGCCGCGCTGTCGCGAATATTGAAGACAAAATCGCGACTGCCGTCGTGGCGATACCGGACGAAAGCGCTACCGGTCACTGCCCGAGGGTGAATGTTGATCGCCGAAATGTCCACTCCGTCTACTCGCAGCCTATCGATGTTCAGCCACCCAAAATCGTCATCGCCTACGCAGCCAACAATGCCGCAGGGGTGGCCAAAACGAGCCATCTGATCGATGAAGATGGCCGGGGCTCCACTAGGGAACGGTCCGAGCAGCGCAATCGGCTCGCGAAAACCTTCGCCGAGATCTACCGCCATGATCTCAACAAGTATTTCGCCGATGATCCCGACTTTTTTCATTTCACCGTTCACTATTACGCCCGCAAAGTACGTTTCAGGATCAGGGTATCCGACAGGTCAACCGGAGGTACCGCCTCTAGACCTGGGCATCCGCTCCGGTCGATTCAACCATCTTCAGAATGACGTCACCAATCCACTTGTCATCTTCGCCAGCAGGCAAATCACGGAAAAGCCACCAGTCTTCCCTGTGCTCTGCCGTTTGTTCAGGTGCTAGGATTTGAAGCGGCCCAAGCGTCTCAATTTCCAACGAGCTTGGATCCGTATATAACTCAAAATTGCAGCCGAAGTCAGGGTACCTCGCTCCATTGAATACTCTTGCCTTCTTTATGAATAAGTGGCTCTCCCGAAAATAGGCTCCCCAGCCAAATGGGTTATAAATCCCTCCCATTTGCTCTTTGAATGTCGACCTAGGATCGCTGTCTTGCTTCAGTTGAACGTAGTTCGTACTGAACTTCCAACGGGGATCTGCTAGGTCGGTCCAAGACCACAACGCGAAAACCCCCTCAGGCAGAAGTCTGCTCCTTGTAGGGGCAGCTCTAGGCGGAAGAGGTAAAATAGCCTTTCCGCCCCCGGCCATTACGGAAAGTGCCCACGGGGCGATTTCGGCTGCTTTCTTTCCAACGTTGCGAATTCGATGAGTTACGGAAACATGTGTCCCGTTTGCAGCAAGCTTAAGTTCAATCTCTTTCTGTAAGTCTGTTTCCGGATGGGATTCGGGCGGTGCCGTAAATGAGAAGACATCCTTGTCCATGTGAACAGACACGGGGCCATTATCGGGATAGTAGGTGCTCTCCACTTCCGGCGATACCCAGAGCCTGTGTCCTCCATAGACACAGTAATCCCCACCTCCGGACATCCCAGCGTGCTCGGGATTCTCGTAAAACTCATTTCGTTCTCCCTGAAAGCCGAAGAACAGAATCCGGGGCCCTACCTCAGTCACAATCAAGAGCTGCACCGTGCCATTGCAGAGTCTGATTACTTTCTTCCACCCCTGATACTCAATCTCGTCTGCCTTTACCGTGTTCCCATTGCCATTTTTCCGCATGCTTGCTTCACCTGCTGAAAGGTCCGGTCCGGCATGGCCGCCAGATAAGTGAGAATCTTGACATCTTCGCTCCACGCTTCACAGTCACAGCACGTTCTACAAGAACCTCCGCCCAATAAAGGGAGGCGTCTTGATTTGACGACCTCGAAAGCTCCGTTTTTGCTTGATTCATGCTCCTCCGAACTTTAGCAACCGCCTCTTCTATCTCTGACCATCGCGTCTCGGCGCCTGCCGATTCTGCTCGAGTAGTCGGCGATGAAATTCGTCTGCGAGACGCTCCGAAGCATCGGAGGTTACCGAATTTGTGTTGCCTCCCGCTCTGTGTTGTAACCTTCTACGCTTAGCCACGGATCGCTCTTGACAGTCCTAGACGACCTATACGTGCTCATGATGTGAGCGGTTTCCCCAGGGAATACTGTTACATAATTATCGCTATATATGATAGGGAGGATTTCATCTCCTTCTTTGCCATCCGTTATCGATGCCCGTTCAAAAAAAGCAATCTGAAGAGAGGGGTTATGTAAACTGATGACCACCTCTTGCTTCTCGGTAGATCTAAGAAACTTCGCCGAGATCTGCAACTGCGCCTTGGGCATCTTATTCAGAGCCGTAAAGTCGTCCCAACTAGCTTGACTCAACGAAAAGCCATTCTCATTTGATGCACTGCCTAGATCATCCAGCCGAGTAGATTGCCAATATGCATTTTCGACGACTCGGGCTCCCGAAGCATTGAACAATTCACATCGGATGAAGTACGTAGATGTCAGGTTGGGTATTAGCGGCAGAGTTATAGCCAAGGAAGTGCCTTGCGGCTGGACATTAATGTGAGTCGCTTGCTTATCGTACCTCACTTTGCCTGATAAATCATAAACGCGAACGCGAACGCGCAAATCGGTCTGATCGCTTAGTGTCTGATTGACAACACGGATCTTCGCGTGCTCATGATCACCTGTAGCATAGTAATCAAAGACCACGGAGAGAGGTTGTAGGCCTTTCTTCGCTCCGTAGTATGCCCCGCCGGGTTTTAAGTAGTAATCAAACAAATGCCCGATAAATGATGGCCATGGCGCGTCGAGCATAAAGTAAATTGTCATCTTGTGATTCGCCCAACCATTTGCGGCAAAATCCTCGAACTGAGCGCGGACGTCTTCATAAAGTCCAAGCTGCGCCTTCCGCGCTAATTCCTCTGCGCTGCTAGATGCACCATATCGTTTGTCCAAAGCAAGCTGCGTACTCAACAACTGATTCGGTCCATCATACGAGTCAGCATGAAATGACCAGAATTGATTAATCGGCCAAAGCTTATCGGTAGGAATGAACTTCTTTAGACTTTCGAACGGAGGAATATTTTCATTATCTCCTTCTTCTGCGCTAGCCCCACGCGTAGCGGGGTAAAGTCCAGAGAACCAATAGGACGGCGGACGCCAGCTATAGGGGCCCTGCATCTCAATTCCGTCCCAAAGGCGATTTCCGTTTGCATCCCTTGCAAACGAAGAAACCGTATCGACAATCGCATTCTGCCAATGCAGATCACTTAATATCTGGTGATATGAATCGCGGAGCGGCTCCGGCGGGAGACCGTCGCTGCCATTGGCCCATATGAACGCAGCTGGATGGGAACGCAGCATAAGGATTTGTGAACGTAAGCTCTCGGGTGCGATTCGCCAGTCTTCATCATTCCACTGGTCCCATTTCTCCCACTGAGCGCAACACATCCAACCGAGCATGACTGGCATCCCAGCTTCATCTGCCAATTCAATAATGTGCTTGTCGGGAATCTTTCCCTCCCAACGTAGCATGTTTACTCTCAGATCCTTTGCGTAGCGGATAATATCCGCTTCGCGCTTCTCATCATGGCGAAGGAGCAAGTCTGGAGTATAGTAAGCACCCCGAATCGGAAAATCGCGTCCATTCACCTGAAGATAGAAATTGCCGCCTTTGCCTACATCTGGGAACGCGAGGTCATTGTCCCGCATTTGTGTTACCTTACGGATTCCGAAGCGTATCGACTCCGAATCCGAAGTCACGCCATCTATCACAAACTTCAGACGGATGCCATACAATGCAGGGTCGCCGAGAGTATAAGGCCACCAAAGGTCTGGGTTGTTGACAGTAAGCTGCGGGTAGTTGTTTGGAGCGAAACTGATTTCTCGCTTTTCGCCAGGCGATAAGTTAACGGATTGCGAAATGTGAATCGCGGGCTTACCGAAGCGGGTAATCGTTCCCTCCAGAAGTCCCTTTATGTTGGCGGAGGTGGCGTTCAGAACGTTCGCATAAACGGTCAGCTTCGCGCTGCTCGTCAAGGGGAGTGGAAGTTCGGTGTCAACACATGTATTAGAGAGTTCCACCGGTCCAGTCGTGTAGATTGAGACCGGCTTCCAGATCCCCGCATTTCTATCCGGAACAAAAGATATCCCAGAGGCGTTAGGTAATTTATTTGTAGTGGTGAGCGTCGCTACCCCACTAGCGTTCACCGCTCCCGTGCCGATGGGAATTCCACCCTGCATGAAGGTCACTGTGCCGTCAGTGAGCGGCACTCCAGCGGCCGTGACCCTCGCTAGCAACGTTATCTCTTTAGTTGAGGCGCTTGTAACGGTTACGGCGATATCAACCGATCTGTCAGCTGAGTCTGTCCCTTTTCCCGAATACGTGCCTGTCAGGCCACTAGTAGGTAGGTCGCCAATTTTCAGAGACCCTCGATAACCAAGATATTCCCAATTAATCAGGTCATGGTAGCTGTCTCCGAGTTCAATTCCGTTGACGTTTTCTATCTTTTGCTCGGGAGTGATTTTTATTGCGAGCACATTCACTTTCCCGGGAGCAACAAACTTGCTCACATTCATGTAGTGATCAACATACATTCCAACGATCTGGCTATCACCGGCGACCAACTTTCCGTTTAGCCAAACCTGTGCACGGTAGTTAATGCCGGGAAGATCAATCCAGTACGCGGTGCCTGACGTAGGCAACTTAAAGCTAGTACGGTACCACCAACTCTGTTTCCACAGATCCTGCGGTACTCCCTCGAGGAGATTCATTCCGAAATATAGATTGGGATATGTTCCGTCTTCCTGGAGGGCTTCCAAGACTGTAGCGGGCATCCGTCGGATGGTGTGCCAGTTTGTAGTTTCGTATTCGGGCTCGGAAATTACGTCTCCTGAAGCAGAAAGAGTGCTCGCCGATGCCAGCTGCCAACCTTTATCTAACACTATGACGCGATCGGACTGTCCCACGATCACAATGGGCATGGATAAAATCACGACCAGCATCAGAGCGCCGTGTCCGCACCTGCCGAGTACTCCCACCAAACACCTCCTCACAACTAAGAGCTTTGGACGCACTTGTGACTCGAACTCACCCTAGAATCTCTTTGGCGACATCGTGGTTAACACTCCGCTCCCCGCAAGTCCGAAGGCGGCCTGGGCATAGCCAATGACCGCCTTCATTGCAGTTGCAGACAACCGGCATGTTCGATACGGAGCCCCACAATATCCTCTCGCTCAGAAGGTCAACTTCAACGCTAATTGGACGACCCGCGGAGAAATCGCGCCGATACCTGTAATTTGGCCAGCATTGCTAGATGACGGATCGTTATCTGGAAGTCCAAAATTGGGATGATTAAAGGCGTTGAACATCTCTGCGCGAAATTGAAGCGATCTTTCTGCGCTGAACAAGCTCCAGCTCTTCGAGAGAGAAAGGTCGGCAGTGTTCATGCCAGGACCCTTGAGAAAATTCACGCTAGTGTCGCCGAATGTCCCTGGAGGATTTACGGTAAATGCGGCAGGGTTGAAGTAGTGCGTTAGCCATTGCGACTTATTGCCCTGGTGCACGTTCCACCTCTGTCCAGGGACGAGATTGCCCCGGTCACCGTATTGTTGAGCTTCAGAGTTATTATTTCCATCTCCGCCGACGATACCAAACGGATATCCTGACATCAATGTCCATATACCGCCGATCGCCCAACCACCGACGATTTCCTTTGCCAAGGTGTTCTTCAGTCCGAATGACGGGATTTGATACACGACATTGGTCACAGATACAAGTGGAATATTCATAGCCGCTATGCCACGATTCCGCCGAATATCGAATGGATTCGAAAGGCCATAGCCACTAAAGGATGCGTCATCGTTCGACTGCAAATCCAAAACCTTAGACCAGGTGAAGCTTGACTGGAATTGTAGTCCGTGCCAGCGCTGGTTCTCGAGTTGAGCTTGGAGAGCGTTGTAAGATCCAGTCCCCCAGCTTGTATTCTGGAAGAAGGCCGAAAAATTCGGATTTATCCTAGCTCCCCCATTGGTAAAGATGCCAGGATTCGCATCCACATTGACCGTTTGATGATAGGACTCATTTCCAACGTAAGCAACATGTAATGCAAGAGTTCTCGTCAACTGTTGCTCAACCGACAATGTCCAGCTTTGAGTTACCGGCAATGAAAAGTTTCTGGTAAATGAGTCATAGTCGGTGACAGGCAATAAGAAGGTAGCCTGGCTTGCAGGAAGCTTCGGGTTTTGGGTGAAAGATGAGGGCGATGGAAAGGGATTCTGGCCCCCAGTAGCCCCGAATACCGACCACGGATTCTGAAAAGGGACGGGAGATCCCGGTGCTCCAAATAGTGAATATATGGGACTAAATGGGACGACGCCGGGTGCTTCCGCCCATAGTGCAACCGGGAGAGTCTGCACGTATAAGCCGAAACCTGCGCGAAGCACAGTCCTAGGTCCAAAAGGCAGCCATGATACACCAATCCTGGGTTGAAAATACTTATAACCTGACGGAATAAGGGATGCGGTTACTCCTTTATCTCCGGGGAACACTAACCCCTTGGGCGCATTGGGGTATATAGTACTCTGCTCTCCAGGAACATAAGCGGACCCCCCGAACAGCGACTTCGGAGCGGGATACGGCTCCCACCTCAATCCCGCCGTCAGGGTCAAGTTCGGTCTCACTTTCCATTGGTCTTGTCCGTAGGCTGCTATCTGCCAGCCTTCCAGCGGAGAGTCCTCGAAAGCCCCCTGCGTGAAGGATCCCACATCTCCCAGCACATAATCTGCCAAGCCCATACCGGTTTGGTTTCCAAAGAATTGAATCTGGGGCTCGGCGGCGTAACCCGTCGTCACATAATCTCTTTGGTGGTTATATAGAAAACCGACTGAGATGGTATGGTTCCGCACTGTTTTGGTTAGCGCATCTGATAGCCACCACGTCGTCCTATTGTTTCCGTTGGGCTCAGCGAACACACCGGACCAGCCACCGTTGACGGTGAAATTGTTTATGTAGCATTCGCCTTCAGTAACGTTTATGAACTTTGAGAAGCAAAAAGGAGCTCCGGTACCGTCATAGAGTTGGCTCCCATTATTGACGCCCATTCGAACCCAAGCTGCAGTCAGCACATTGGCAAGCGTCGAGTTTGGAAGCCATGTATAGCCTAAAACCTCATTGTAAAATTGGCCGTGAGTGTTGACGTCACTTTCATTCTGGGTTGCAAGCACATTTCCTGGGATGGTTCCAGCGCCGGTTGTGAACTGTTGCATAAAACTACGGACGAATACACGTTGGCGTTGGGAAATTGTAAAGTCCAGCCGGTCGGTATTCTCGTCGTATTTTGTTTTTACGACGGGACCACTGAAAGTGACCTCTCCTGTTGCCGGGACTTGTCCCAAGGGAAGAACTGCCTTCGCGATATTGATCGCAGCAGTGCTCAGCAGGGACGGATCAACTTGATTTGGCATTCCATTCACAGTGGCAAATGGCGCTCCGAGTGTAATCGGTACGGCGCTGAAGTCGCCCTGAAGCATCGCCGCGGTTGGCGTAAAATCGGTGATCGTCCCGGAAGCAGTACTGGCTCTGGTTCCCTGATAGTTTGCAAAGAAGAAGAGCCTATTTTTAATGATTGGCCCGCCAACAAATCCGCCGAACTGATTACGTTTGAGCAGATCAACCACACCACTAAACCAGTTGGATGCGTTCAGGTCCCCGTTTCTTAGAAAATCAAACAGTCCTCCATGGAAGGCGTTCGTCCCCGATTTAGTCTGCACCGAGATAACGGCGTTTGGTGAAAACCCATACTCCGCTCCAAAATTTGCTGTAATCGCGCGAAATTCCTCGGTCGCGTCAGCATTGGGAAACGGCGCTGTTTGGTTTAGCCAGTAGTCCATGTTGGGCGAACCGTCGAGCAGAGCATAAGTGCTGCCCTCCTGTCCACCACCCGCCGAAACGGCACCCTGGTTCGTAAATGAGTCGGAAGGTTGCGTACTCCACGCGGCCGTAGGGGCCATATTCATTGTCCCCGGAGAGAGGAGAATCAAACTTGAAGGATCGCGCCCGTTGAGGGGTAATGAATCGATGGTGTTCTGATCGATAACCGAGCTGATTTCAGATGTAGTGGAATTCAACAGGATGTGTTCTGCATTGACGGTCACAGTCTGGGTTGCGCTACCCACCTGCATTTGGAAGTTTATCGTAGCCTGCTGATCTACAGTTAGAACCACTATTTCAATCTGTTTATCGAAGCCCGGGTGCTCGACCGTAATGCGGTAGTTTCCCGGAGGTAGTGGTGTGACCGAATAGAGACCGGTATTGTTGCTTTTCACAACTTGAATGAGCCCTGTCTCGACATTTTGTGTTGTGACTTGAGCATCGGGAATTATTGCACCCGTCGTATCCGTGACCACGCCGTTTAGTGATGACCCTGACACTTGAGCGAATACCCATAGAGGTGCCAGAACCAAGATAAGCGTCAGGTAAATGCACGGTTGTAGCATTCGATGTGTTTTCATTTGCCGCCTCCTCATAAGTGAAAGAATCGTCGTGGTGGGTGAACTACCCGTGACTCGACCATATAGCGTCATGAACTTTTCCTTCCGCAATCGGTCCAACCTGATCCAATATCCAGGGAGCTGAACTATGCGATCTTCTTACTGGCTCAGCTGCCGCCATACGATTCGCGGCCGTTGCAGTACTGTCGGCATTAGGTCCTCATTCTGCACTCAAGAAAGCATTGTGGCCGGCCAGCCGCTTATTCCTAAGGCATAAGCTAATGCACTGGGTCTTGGATATCCTTATCCACTCGACACCTTGAATTAAGCCGCATTCGATTACAAATGTCAAGTGCATAGACGACCTTTTTTGAGTTCAAACGATTTATGCAGCAGTTAAGCTGCACTTTTCACCCAGGGCATCATCCCGGCGAAGGTTCTGACTCACAGTCCGGTGCGTCCAGGATGCAAGGGTGCTAGTATCTGGAGAATGATATCCGCAACATCAATAGGCATCCAAGTCCGGCGACTTAGGTCTCGATTGAAGATAATTCGCGGAGTTCTGTCTTACCGCCCGTCTTGTGCGTAATAAGAATGGTTTTCAGCTCCCAAGGACGAAGCGATATCACTCGCTCCAGTCCCAGTTGAGCGCTTTTGAGAGAAGCTTGCGTCGGCAGTCCAGAACGCTCTTGCAACCGAATAATCACGCCTTCGTTGCCGGGCTCGGCGTGCTTGAGCGCGAGAAGTTGAACATTCCCTGGCATTACTTCGAGAAAGGACTGTTCCCTGGGCAATTTCCCAGCATGAGCCGAATCCATAACGTGCTCCGCAGGCGTCTGTGCCTCCTCGGAACGGCGGTCGAGTGTCAACTGGGGGTATTTTCCTTGGCCACCGATAAGCCAGAAGGTCCTCTCCTGGCGCCCTTGATCCTGCCAGGCATGGTCATCATCGCGCGGCACCTGATTAGGATTGTGGCGGGCAAAGGGTGCAGACCGGATAAGCACCGTGCGGAAAAGACCGTCGAGGCAATCGTAGCTATAGGTGGAATCATTCATGATGCCAACGGTATAGTCGCGGCCGCCGATCAAGCCTTGAATTGCGACCCAGTCTTGGTATGGCTCCTCATCCCCGTTGGTGCGGCGCTCAAGCACTGCACCGGGCACCTTGGCATATATCGTCGGTTGCGCAAGTACAGTTGGAATCTCCAATTTCAGTATCTGTTCCCGTTCGCGCCAATCGACGATAAAGTGCAACTCGACCATTTCCGATCCGGCGAACTCAGTAATGTTGAGCATGATATCGGAATTCATCCAACGAGCCCGATGACGGGTAACGCGCACAACGGACCCATCTTCTATTAGTCGGGAAGAGACGAACATCGGGCGGCCCATTTCCTCGCGATAACGAACGACATCGTGTCCCCACGTATCACTCGTGTCGCTGATTACGACCAGACCAACCGGACCAGACAGAAGTTCAGCGCCATCTTGAGCTTTTAGGGATGCGATGCCGAATCCTGAACTGGATATTCGGAATGAACTTGAATATCGCTCAGTAGCCGGTGCCTCGCCATGACATAACTCCAATACTTTATACCCGCACGCCGGAAGATCTACCCAGGCCGACAACTGCGGAAAGAAATTTGTCATGCTTGGAGATGGGCGCCACTGCATGCAATAACGCTGGCCATCATTGGACTCCAGGTGCATAGGCGGCAGATCGGCCGAATGGACCTGGGCCTGTGTAATCACCTCGGCTTGAACTTTCCGGGGCCACGGAAGCGGATTAAACAAGAAGAGGGCGTTTTCCCTGATGCGACTTAAATCAACCTGCATAGCCATTGCTTCGAGCGCCTCTATCTTCGACGTCTGAGCAATTTCGCAGGCGTATCCTAGGCTATCGCGCAGTTCGATATAGTCGCTGTAAAGAGCAGTTCCGGCTAGAAGATCGTGAAATTGGCAGAATGCAACCTTCCACCAAGAATCGGCAAAATTCTCACCGGGATAAGGATGATTTACTGCTAAGCCGGTGGCTACTGAAATGACCTCAGCTTCTCCGAGCGACCGCTCCGCTCGCCTGTTAAGGTATTTGCCTTCTCCATAAGCCGAATAGCAACCTCGGGCATGATGCTCGAGCTCGCCTTTTATGACCGGCAGATGCGCAAATGCCTGAGATCGTTCTACGTCTTCAAAGAAACTGCTCAGGGTGCTCCAACGCAATTCTGGCAGCCCTGGGCTGCCCTGCAGTTCGAGCACCTTCTGGATTTGTTCCTTGGTGACCGCACCGCCGTGATCCCCCACACCGAGGAAGATAGCTCCATGATTAGAGCCGGGCGCGAACAGATGGGTGGCTGCGCCCTGGATCATCTCTGTGGTTTCGCCCCAGGTATCGTAGCCCCGCCAGATCCTCAGAGTTAGAACGCGAGAGCCGTCTGGCCCCTCCCACCAGAACAAGAGAGGCAAATCCATCTCATTTTCCTGGGGACGCATGAACACGTAATAGTCAAAATCAGCGCTTTTCAGGATCGTAGGCAAGCCTGCAGCATGTCCGAAAGAGTCGGGATTCATCCCAATCTTTACGTTGACACCAAGGGCGCGCTGACAATATTCCTTCCCGTAAAGCGACTGCCGAACAAAACTTTCGGTGGACGGAATATTGCAGTCTGGTTCGACGGGCCAACCACCCGTCACCTCCCAGCGCTTCTGGCGGATGCGTTCCTTGATTTCGTCAAACATGACGGGATCAGCCCGCTCGGTCCACCGGTAGTGCGCTGACGATGAATGGCTGTAACAGAATCCCGGCGTCTCGTTCATTCGGTTCAAAGCACTGCGAAACGTATCCAAAACAGAATCGGCTCCATCCCGCCACGGCCAAAGCCATGCGGCATCGATATGAGAATGGCCGATGATATGGAGCACCTTACCCTTGCTGCTATCTTTGCTTCCTCGGTCTTGGCCAAAGGCGGCCCCTGTCGCCATTATCCCGGCGGTTGCCGCGGCCTTAACTAAGAAACCTCTCCGCGTAAGATCTTCTCTATGCCTTTCCACGCTGAATCCTCCATGTCTCGATGCAATCCCGCAATCCTCAGTCGGGTCTGCCTCAGAATCCCGCTTTCTGATGCTGCCCTCAATGTTCTGATACAACCGCCAGTTTCGTTTGCATGTCCTCGAGAGCCACACCTTTTGTTTCGGGGTAGCAGATGAGAACCACAAAGAACTGCAACACCGTCATTGCCGAGAAGAATACAAATGGTTTGCCCCCGGAACCGGCCGCTACAATCGGAAATACGCCTGACACGATCGCGTTCATAGACCAATGCGTCAGACTCCCCAGGCTTGCTCCCTTCGCGCGAACATCGTTCGGAAATACCTCGCTCAGGTAAACCCAAATGACCGCCCCTTGCGAAAAGGAAAAAAATCCAATGAAGCCAACCAAAAGCCAAACAAGCAACGCCTGGTGAACGTGAAAGAGAAGAATGCTCGCCGTCCCGGCAAGGCAGACAGAAGTCCCGGCTGCCCCGATGAGGAGCAGGGGCTTCCTCCCAAATTTGTCAATCACTGACATGGCAACCAGAGTAAAAAGGAAGTTAGTCGCTCCTACTGCGACAGCTTGCTGATTGCTGGAAATCGCGTTAAAGCCCGCCCTCGCGAAAATGTCATTGATGTAATACAGAATGGCGTTGACTCCTGAGAGCTGGTTAAACATTCCGATAGAGATGGCAAGAAAAATCGGCCGTCTATACTTTTTTGAAAATAGTGCATTTCGAGGCTTGTTTTCGGTCGAGTCACGGGAGCAAGCCCGTTGCCGAATCAGGTCTTCATATTCGTCGTGACCAATGACTTGCAGGATAGCCAGAGCCTCCGACTCGCGTCCCCTGCCCATCAGCCAACGAGGACTTTCGGGGATTGTCAGCGCAAGCGCGCCAAAGATCAGCGCGGGAATAGCGCTCACGCCGAGTTTCCAGCGCCACTCTGCATCACCCAACGAGCCGAGTGTGATGAGATAGTTCGAAAGATAAGCGATGAGAATGCCGCTGCAAATGTTGAATTGAAAGAGACCCACTAGTCGGCCGCGGCTCTTTGGCGGAGCGATCTCCGCAATGTACATGGGCCCGAGGACGGATGACCCGCCAATGCCTAAACCGCCCAAAACTCTAAAAAGCACGAGGGCATCCCAGTTCCAGGCTAGAGCGCAGCCCAGAGCGGATATCAGATAAAGACACGCAAGAACAAACAGCGATCGCTTCCGGCCCAAGTGATCGGCGGGGTAAACGGCTATTAATGCGCCGATGATTGTGCCCAACAGCGCGCTGGAAACAGTTACTCCCAGACGGGCGGGCGAAAGGTGAAATGCGACCGTGAGGCCGTGAGTAACACCGGAAATGACCGCGGTATCAAATCCAAATAGTAGGCCTCCCATGGCAGCAACCAACGCGCTTCGGAAGGGAGAAACTTTCAGGCCCATCACTGTTCCTTTTTACTGCTCGTGAGTCTGCTTTGATTCGATGTAGTCCATCAGTGCGTGCATAAGAAACTGATGTCCCTCCTGTATCCGCGCTGTTTGAGCATGTTGAACAATTAGCGAACAATCTGCTAGTGGCGCCGCCAGCCCTCCCTTTCCTCCCAGAAATGCGAACGATTTTATCTTCGAAGTGCGCGCGGACTCCAGGGCACGAATGATGTTGGAAGAGTTCCCGCTCGTTGAAAATACGACGAGAACGTCGCCGGTTCGCCCCAGCCCCCGCACCTGCCTTGAGAACACCTCCTCGAAGCAATAGTCGTTCGCGATGCAGCTTAGGGTAGTTGAATCGGCGTTGAGTGCGACTGCGGCAAGAGACTGGCGGTTTCCGATATATCGTCCCATCAGCTCCCCAACAAAGTGCTGCGCCTCGCTGGCGCTTCCTCCGTTGCCGCAGACCAGGATTTTATGACCCTGCTCCAAGCATTGAATGCACGACTCGGCCGTTTGTTCTAGTTGAGGCTCGAGCGATCGCAGTGACTCCAGCAACTGCGTAGCTTCTCCTAACGCCTTTCCAAACGGCGATTGCTGCGAAACTGTGGTCATTGTGTGAGTGATCCTTGAAGCTTTCGCGTGTTGAGTCCGTTTCCCAAGTTCAAAGCGACGCACAAGGCAGCTACGTCGCCGATCTTTCTCCCTAGCGCTGCGGGCACAATCTGGCAGACCTCGGCCGCGCCGCGCAGTGCTTCCCGCCCCATCACTCTGCGAGCCGGCCCGAGCAAAGCGTCGCCCATGTAGACCGCGAGGCCGCCGACCACGATGCAGTCTGGATTTAACAGGTCGACGAGTAGCGCAGCGACTTCTCCCAGCCGCTCCCCAGTGATTTGCACAACGCGTTGCGCAACCGCGTCGCCGGTTAGTGCCGTTTCCCACACATCTTGCGCGGTAAGTGAATCAAGGTCAAAGCCGCCAAGTAACGTGGCTTCGCCTTGCCTTAGTGCTAACCGAACAGCCGCTCTTCCTGACTCAGCCATCCCTGCGCCGCTGGCCCAACCTTCAGCCGAGCCGACCTTTCCGTATGCACATGGCCCATTCGAGGTGAGCCGGATATGTCCGATCTCGCCCGCCAAATTTGAGGCTCCACGGTATAGGCGCCCGTCCAAAATTAATCCCGCACCAAGACCAGTTCCCATTGTGAGAAACACAATGCTGTTGACCCCTTGACCGGCTCCGAACCAAAACTCGGCAAGCGCTCCCGCATTGGCATCGTTCTCCACCAGGCATTGGACTCCGAACTCCTTTTCGAGGATCGACTTGATCCCAACATCTCGCCAAGTCGACAGATTCGGAGGTGCCTGAATTATGCCCGCAACTGGATCCAACGGACCACCGCAACTCACGCCAATCGCTTGCAGGGCACTCGGAACTAACTGGCGAGAGGAAAGCTGTCTCCACAAACTGTCAATGATTTGTTTTAGGGCAGGGTCCGGTCCATCTATTGGTAGCGTCGGGAATTCGTTCCGCTCCAGGATGTTTGGTGGCTGAGAAGAAAGTACTACCGCGGTTTTCGTGCCACCAATGTCAACCGCAGCGTAGACCTTCTCACTTCCCATATTGCCTGTGTCAAACTTAGTCACTGAACTCTCCGAACGATATGAACAGATCCCGCACCGCTTCGTATTTCAACCTTAAAATCGATGGGTACCCGCGACGGCAGTCCGGTCACTAAGCGGCCGGCGAGCTACCCCATGCGATTTCGGCTCGCTGGGATGACCGGAGCGGAAACCCAAGATCCACTTCTGATTTCGGTGTTGGGCGCGCCGATATAGTCGGCCTTGAAGATGTCGTAAAATTCAACCTTCATTGTTTCCCTATTGACGATGTCTCGGCCCGGAACGGATGTGTTTGACTAGGCTCATGTTTCCGAAGTCGCTCGTGGGGTTCCGTTGGCTAAACTGTTTGACACTGATGAGAAAACAATCGTCAACTGGGCCGCTCACCTTTCGAGAATGGATATCCTTATCCAACACCGTCTAGATTTAACTCCAATTCAATCGAAACTGTCAAGAGGCACTTCGAATCTTTCCTAGGTACTAGATCTATCGTTCGCGCAACTCTGGAAACCGGCCAACACTTTCGGGAAGCGGGTTGCACGGGGATATGGAGAATGATATCCTGATCACCTGAGCGGTCGATTCGGTGAGTAATGAAAACGATTCACGAGGATTGATCCGCAGTTTCGAAAGCGAGAAAGATGCCAACCCTTTCCGATGTCGCAAAGGTAGCTGGAGTTGGTGTGATGTCGGTGTCCCGGGTTGTTAACGGAACACGACAGGTCTCGGCATCCACTGAACGCAAAGTTCGTGCAGCAATCGCACGTATAGGTTACGAACCAAACGAAGCTGCGCGCATTCTTAAAGGCCATCGAGCCCATATTCTGGGACTCATCGTTCCCGATCTAGCAGATCCGTTTTTTGCGACGTGCGCCAATGCTATCCATGAAACCGCGCGGAATGCGGGCTACATGACACTAATGGCAGCCTCCTTTCATCGTGAGGATGTTGAGCGAAAGGAGGCAGAAATCATGGTTCATCGACGTGTCGCCGGCATGTTGGTAATCCCAAGTGGATCGCAGAACGACCATTTTGCCGCCGCCCAAAAGAACGATATTCCCATTGTCTCGGTGGATCGGCCACTAGAGAATCTTGAAGCAGATGCACTCGTCGTGGACAATCGCTCCGCATCGATTCGTGCCACTGAGCATTTGATTGAACACGGACACCAGCAAATTTTGTGCATTGCCGACGACGAAAAGATCTTCACGAAGTCCCAGCGTGTGATCGGTTATTCTCAGGCGATGCGCCGTGCTAAGCTGCCTGTTCGCGTCCTGCAGGTCGGATCGATAAGCGGGAGTCTTTCCGACCAATTAAGCTTCGCGCTCAATTCTTCAACTCCTCCAACTGCAATTTTTGCGACCAGCGACGTATTGGCAGTAGCGGTGTTGCGCGAATTGCAGAAGCGATCGATCCTGGTTCCCGATCAAATGGCCTTGTTCTCCTTCGATGATTTCGACGCCGCTACTCTTATGCATCCCACAATTACTGTAGTGAGACAACCGGTGATTGAACTAGGACGAAGAGCAGCTTCTATTCTGCTTGACCGAATAAATCAAAGCAGTCCTTCGAAGGTTTCGCAGATAGTGCTTCCCACAGAGTTAGTGATACGAGAATCGTGCGGGTGTGGAGTACTGGCCAACGGACGTACGCAAATCGCGTCATGACCATGTCAAATCGCAGATGGACTAGCATCCGGTTGCAGTGCGGAAGATCCACGCCATGGCTCGGTGATCACTAGCGGTGCGTGTTTTGACTTTTCGCTTAGTATAGTGCCACTGTATGTTCGCCGCGATCGAATATTACTTGCCGGAGTTAATTCTTGGCGCTGGATGGGCGACTCAATCTGGATTCGGCTTGGAGCAAATATGCGGCAGTTCATGTGGAAGGTGATAGTGGGCGCAGCAGCGCTTGGAAGCGTTTCCTTGTCGGCGCAATCGAAGCCTGCGACCTGCACGCTTTTGGATTCTGCGGAAAATGCAGTTCGGATCGCATGCCCTTCGGGAATCATCGAAGTGGAGTTGCTTAACGCTCGTACTCTGCGGGTTCACATTCTTCCAGACAACCAGTCCGATTCCCGCACCGAAGTGATGGATCCTTCCTTTCACCCGGCACGCCCGAGCGGAATCGTCACGCGGGCGACAGGTGATTACATCATTCTCCAATCCAGCGCGCTGCTCGCGTCCCTGTCAAAACAGGAACCTATCCGGCTGACGGTCAACAGTCCAGATGGTCGGCTGTTGTTTAGTCAACAAGATCTTTTGAACCAAGCGAGCGATGGATTGGCGGATCTTATTCATCGTCCCGGCGAAAACCTTTACGGAATGAGGGGACTCAACATCTGGGACTCTTCGGCTGGCCTGCTGCGCAATGGCGGTGCCGAAATCGATTCCGGAGCGCAAGGTGATGGGGCAGCGCCACTTTTCTTCACGACGCGATTCGGCGTTCTTTTCGACACTGTCGGAGGCGTCTTCGATACACGCGATGAACTGGTTGAATTTTCGGGCGGATCGCGGCGCGACATAGAATACTTTGCAGTCGCCGGGCCGCCAACGGACGTTCTGAGCGAGTTATATGAGCTTTCGGGTCGTGCACCTATTCCGCCCAAGTGGACACTTGGATTTCTGAACAGTCAATGGGGTTCGAATCAAAAGGAAATCCTGGCGATCGCCGATACCTATCGCTCGAAGCACATTCCTGTCGATGCGTTTATCTTGGACTACGACTGGAAGGCCTGGGGCGAAGATCACTATGGCGAATGGCGCTGGAACAGCATATCGGGCGCGGGAGAGGCGGATCCAGACAAGTTCCCCGACGGCGCAAGTGGAGACTTCGCACAGGAACTGCGGGCCAAGGGCGTTAAACTGGCAGGAATCCTGAAGCCGCGAATCTTTGTCACCAGGCCAGGCAGCGCTACCATTGAGGATGACGCAGCTGCCTACGCTACTGAACATAACCTGTGGTATGGGCCTGAGCCGAGCGAATCGTGGGGTGGGCGCCCGCTCCGCGACCTCGATTTCAGCAAACCGGAAACGCGCTCATGGTTCTGGGCACACCTTGTGCCCTCGTTCAATGCCGGCATGATTGGCTGGTGGAATGACGAGGCGGATCGTACCCCAGCCCCAGGGGGCCCGCAATTTTACTTTTACAATCTTCAGTTTATGAATATGGGCCGAATGCTGTACGAAGGCCAGCGCAGTGTCTCGAATCTTCGAGTGTGGTCGCTTAATCGTAACTTTTATCTGGGTGCGCAACGATACGGTTATGCAGCGTGGTCTGGCGACATTCAAACGGGCTTTGCTTCCATGCGCTATCAGCGCATGCGCATGCTGGTCACCGTCGACCTCAATGAACCCCATTGGAGCATGGATACCGGCGGCTTCGTCGGTCACCCTTCACCAGAAAACTACGCGCGCTGGATTGAATTTGCGACTTTCGTTCCCATCGATCGCGTCCACGGCACTTTGGGCGAGAAGCGCCAACCTTGGGTTTATGGGGCGGTTGCGGAAGCCGCCGCTGCTAATGCGATTCGGCTTCGCTATCGCTTGCTGCCCTATATTTATTCTTATGAACGGCTCGCACATGAGACGGGAATTGGCGTCGTGCGCCCGCTGTTTTGGACCTATCCGGACGATACGCACGTTGCGAACACCGACGAGGCATGGATGTTTGGGGACGCCCTGCTGGTGTCCCCTGTCGTCGACCAGGGGCAATCCGTAAAATCGCTCTATTTGCCTGAAGGAACCTGGTATGACTTTTTCCGTGGCACGCAACTTGCCGGCGGCCGTACGATTCAGTACAGAGTAGATCCGCATAGCTGGGCGGATATACCTGTCTTCATCCGCAAGGGATCAATTCTTGCGTCCCAGCCCTTGCAGGACTATGTGGACCAACACCATGTTTCCGAAATAACGCTGGATGTATTTCCATCCCAGAAGCCCTGCATGTTCGTCTACTACGACGACGATGGAAATACCTACGAATATGAAAAGGGTGTTTACCTCCGGCAGGTTATCACCGCTGTAGCGGCTTCTAGCAATAAGGTGCACATCGCCATTCAGCCGCCAGCGGGAACATATGAATCAGACCTGCGTACCTATTTGATCAACGTGCACGGGTTGCATGCGCGCGCCGTACGTGTGAACGGTCATGCGATCCCGCAGGTGGCTGCGGGCCCCTCAGCATCCGTGCCCATCGGGCAATGGCGCGCAGGGCGTGATCGGTACGGTTCCGTGACGACACTGTGCGTTTCAATCTCGCCAGCGTCTGACATCGTTATGGACCGCTGATTTGCAATTCCTGACAATAGAGTGATGAACAAAACGCCATCGCCGTGAACCTTGCTTCTTCCCGTGCAGTTCCTTTGGCGTATTGACGGAGCTACGGCCACTGCAATCAGGTCACAGTCACCCTGAGAGTATGCCTGACAGCCTCACGTGGCAGATGCTCAGGAAGGGCCACACACTGATCTCGTCTTAGTTTGTCGAAGTGAGGTTCGTGTCCGCGTCGTTCAGGCAAATGGGCTCGGATAGGGGTTGGATCATGAAGATTCTGAAACCCACATGAAATTTGGGTTTAACCCGTATTCCAACTATTGAAAGAGTCCCTTTGCATCCCTTCTTATCAGTTTCTCGGCTTTCTTGTTTCTCGTTTCGTCTTTCCCGCAAACGCCGAGGGTCCGGCACCCCTCTTCCTTGATGGTTGTCGCACGGAACGGACTTTCCCGCTCTGACTCCCGCTCTACAGCACGCCTCCGACCGGCAAACAGTTCCTATGCGCCGATGCGCCCGCAGATTTGTCCAGTTTCCCTGTCAACAACGGGCGTTGACGTTCACGCCGGTCGTCGCCATTTCTCGGCTACCCCGACCGGTTTCGTCGGAGTCGGCAAGAATCTCAGTAATGAGCAGAGTAACAATCTTCAGCATGTCCGGTCATCCAAGCTCGTTGGTCCCGCATCAAAGATGCCGCGTTCAGCGAGATCGCCTCCACGACCAGTACCACCCCGGCTGGTCTTCCGCGCATGATCAGAATTCCGAGGACTCAGTTTTCTTCGAGTAGAGAATCGAAGGATCGATGTGTCAGACCCGGCGCGCATTCCGATCAAGACTTCGAAGAAAGTTTCCTGAGGCGAACGATGACTCGATCGGCACCAAACTCCCAAGCAATGCGCACCAGCATGGAGAAGGAAGGACGGAGGCAACCGGTCTCGAGCCGAGACAGATGGGACCGGCTTGTCTCAAGATGCATCGCACATTCGGCCTGGGTCATGCCGCGCTCGCGTCGCAGGCCGCGCATTCTTCGCCCGAAGGCGCGCGCGTATTCCTCCGAGCTGTTCTCCGTTTTGTGAGGCAGGATGAGCGTTACGTAGTGGATGCCAAGCGACCTCCGGCATCGCTTGCAGGTCGTGGAGAAGCTCGAGAACTGAACGAGACCGCATGCCGGGCAGCGGATAGAATCAAGGCCGGTATCAGAATTCATGAGGGTGCTCCTTGGGTTTGAGCCGCACAACTGCGTCGGCTTTGGTTAGCCTGCCGCGTCGGACCGCGGCAGGCTGTCCTGCCGGGGCTGGCGATGATGAGATAGTCGGCGCGCGGCCGCCCCGGTTCCGCCCGCCGCGAACAACTGGTTTGTGACCGGCAGTCTTCTCTACGCCAGAGAGGATGGCTCGCCGAGTAGCTCGGCCAGGTTGGGCCGCAGAAGCCGCAGAAGCCCGAGCAAAGATTGCCGATGCTGCTTCTCGGGATCGTTGCCATCCTTAGCGAAGTAGGCGTCGATCTCGGCCAGTGCGGCGGCGGTTGCGTTCGGGTTGTTCATCGTCGCCAGAACTGCAGCATCGAACAGTTCATCTTCCAGTTGGTCCGTTGAGAGCCAGCGAGCCGGCCTGCCGGATTCGGCCGGCGTCAGGATGGGATCGCGGGTCCCGGCAGTTTCTTTGAGGGTCGGAAACGTGAACGCCCCGATCTCGAAGGAATCGGCCGCCATCTGTTTTCTGGCGTCAAGAAGCTGCCGGATCGCCTGGCTGCCGCAGGCGCACGCATAGGCCTCGGGCGTGACCCAGATGTCGTGGCAAAGGAACATGGGCCGGTGCTGGTGACGCAACAAGTCGGCGGCCACCAGGGCTGGGGCGACCCGGCGGGCCTGTCGAAGCCAGGCGCCGCCCATGCGAAGTTCACGCACGAAGGCCTCCTCGGCCTCGGGGGCAACGGTGAAGAAAGTGACGAAATGGAACATAGGCTTTTTCCTTTCTGGGGTGGAGGCGCACGAAGGCCTGCGCGCAGGTTGGAGCGCGGGGCGGAGGTGCCGATTGGTTTCTGGGGTTAGGTCCTAAGGAAGGGGTGGGGCAGGAGAGGGTTCACGAAGTTGGGGGGGCGCGGCTTTGCAACGATAATACAGATTGTCTGAGAGGGATCCCGGCGAAGGCCTTCAATGAGCCGGGACCCTCATCTATATATGGTCGCCATCTACGGCCGGGTCAGAGACCCAGGTTGTCGTTGACCGCTACGGCGATCTCCTGCTCGCAGGCGGTGTAGATCGCGGTCGTCTCGATCGACTCGTGGCCCAGCATGAACTGGATCTGCTCGAGTTGCCCTCCCTTCTTGCGGCACAACTTCGCGCAGCTCCGGCGGGCGTCGTGCGGGCCGAATCCTTCGATGCCGATGGCTTTGGCCGAAGTGACAACCACGTCCCAGATCCCCCAGACGCCGAGGCCTTTCCCCGGCAAAACGCGGCCGCTTTTGGTCAGTCGGCGGAACACGGGTCCGGAGGTGATGCCGGCCGCTCGGGTCCATTCGTCGATCGCCGCCTTGGCGCTTGCGGGCAACGCCACGGTCCTCACCCGGCCGCGCTTGCCGCGGATGTCGGCCAGCACCCAGCGGCCTTCGCGCATCTGCAAATGGCTCATAT
>Ga0182030_10006443_pt1 | contig 24764 bp, 16 predicted proteins | sample 812S3MmetaG_FD_121299 | JGI IMG/M metagenome (GOLD analysis project Ga0182030, IMG submission 121299) | Permafrost microbial communities from Stordalen Mire, Sweden - 812S3M metaG (Illumina Assembly) | ecosystem: Environmental > Terrestrial > Soil > Wetlands > Permafrost | place: Sweden...
ATTACGCCGGCGGCGCCGCCAACGGCATCGACGAAGATCGCCGGGGCGGCGCCGGTAATCCGCAGCGTCGCGGTGGCCACCACTGCGACGGGGCTGCAGATCGCCATAGTGGGCACGTCGACCACGCTCGACATGAAGACGGCGGCGTTCCACTTCACTCCCGCGGCGGGCGCCACGCTGCAGACCACGGACGTCGCTATCGACGTCAGCAGTCTGTTCGCCGCGTGGTATGGGAATGCCGCATCGCTGGCGACCGGTTCGCAGTTCTCGCTGATAGTGCCGTTTACGGTGGCCGGGAACACTTCGACAATCGCTTCGGTGACGGTAACGCTGATCAATTCGGTGGGCGGCTCCGCGCCGGTAAGCGCCAACATTCCGTAGGCGAGGGGGTGCTTAAACAGTCTCGGGATTTTGGTTAAGAACCGCTTGCTGGCGCGCGCGGCTCAGAATGGCGTCTCAATGTTCGTAAGTGTTTACAGAGCCGCGACCGCGAGGGAGCGGTCGTTCAGAGACGTGCTTCCCCCAGATCGGTTACGCACCCGTAGGCGAGGGGGGGCCGCAGTCTAGTAGTGATATATAGTACAATCGGGGGAGTATGCGAGTAGTGTGGGCCCTTCTTCTCTTTTCCTTCGGTTGTTCCGCAATGAACCCCCTGGAAATACGTCTGATGGACCAGATGAAGTCCTGGCAGAAACGCCTGGGACTGGACGATTGGACCATGACTTTGCAGGTAGTTCGCCAACGGGAGATTAACCCCAACGCCTGGGGATCGTCCCACTGGGATATTCACGCGAAGACGGCGACAATTCAGGTTCTCGATCCGCGGGATTACAACCTGAAAGGCACGGACCTGCGGCTGGATATGGAATGCACCATCGTACACGAGTTGGTACACATCCAGGTATCGCCGCTGGACGCACGGGACGTCCATGTGCGCGAGGACGTAGTCAACAAGATTATGGCCGCGTTGCTCAATCGGCCGTGTCCGAATTAGTTTCTGGCGCGAAACTCCGACTCGTAACGGCAAAACCGCTCCCTGGCGGTCGCGGCTCGGTAACAAGTCCCGTGGAATCATCGCGGCGTTTCCGAGCCGCGCGCGCAAGCAAGCGGTCCTTGCCACTTGACGGGAGTTTCGCGACAGAAACTAATTAGAGCATTTCGGGGACAGGCTACATAACCTCGAAATTCAAATCGGCGAGCGGACCGGAGTTTCGAGGTTATGTAGCCTGTCCCCGAAATAGCCCATTCATGCGTGGCGCAGCACCGTGCAAACGCTGGCGCAAATGGGGCCGCCGATGTTGAACGTGGCGGCCAGCTTCGGATCCTCAACCTGCAATTCCGCGGGCGCTTTTCCCTGTAACTGCAGGGATGCCCAGCCGATCATGGCGATGCCCGTGGCGCCGATGGGGTGGCCTTTGGCGATCAATCCGCCGGATGTGTTGATCCCGCATTCTCCATCGGGCCGGGCCCTGCCGTCCACCCAATATTGCGCGCCGCGGCCGGTCTCCGCTTTGCCGATCACTTCCGTGCCGATTGCGCCCATGACAGTGAAGCAATCGTGGACCTCGGCCACATTGACGTCCGCGGGCCTGGCGCGGGCCATCTTGTAAGCGCCGTACATGGCGCGGTAAGCGCCCAACGGATGGAGCACGTCGCGGCCGGCTTTGCGGATCGGGTCGGTGGCCTGCCCCCACCCGGCGATTTCGACGCAATCCGATTTCGGCACGCCCAGCTTCGCCAATCCCTCCTTCGTGGCCAGGATCAGGGAGGCGTAGCCATCGGTGATTTGCGAGCAGTCGTAGGTTTTCAGCGGCAGGCCATCCACCACGTAGCGGTTCAAGCCCTCGATCTTGAGCGCCTGGTCGAGCGTGATCTGCACCTTGCTCATCTGCGCGCAGGGATTGTATTTGGCATTGGCGTATTCCTGGACGGCGATAGCCGCGAGGTCGGCCTCCGATACGTCGTGGGCGGCCATGTAGTCCTGCATCACTTCGGCAAAAATATGCGGGAAGACGAAGACCTTGCCTTCGCGCTCGGCGGGATAGGAGAAATAGCCGAGCACTTCGCCGATGAGCTTGCCATCCATCTTGCCGGCGTCGTCGCGCATCTTCTCGTAGCCCACGGCGATGCCGGTGTGGCCCATGCCGAGTTGCAGCTTCTGAATCACGGACAGTACCGCCTGGCCACCCGTGGCGCAGGCATTTTCCACCGCCTCCATGGGTTTCCCTTCGAGCCCCGGAGTCATGGCCATCAAACCGGCCAGCAGTCCCTGCCGATTGAGCGAGAAGTTGCAGGCCGCGCCGATGGAGCCGACATCCAGTGCCGAAGCCGGCGCATCCACCTGGCGGCATGCGCTTTGAATGGCGGCGTCGACGATCTGAGGCACAGTCATGCCCATAAGTTTGCCGAACTTGGATTGATGATAGGCGGCGATATAGATTGGCTTCATAAGAGTTCTCCGTGGGATTGGCGCCACACTTCACTAATTGGGGCTTGATGACTTTGCCGTAAGGGTCCGCGGCAACGCCTGTATAAAATAGTACCTCTTGGGCAGTTTGTAGTGGGCGGACGGGTTTCCAGAAACTGCGAAGAAGACCATCGGGTCCACCCGCCGCATGGAGCTTACGTTCCGGTGACTACGCCGCCATCCACGCTGAGGACCGCGCCGCTCACGAACGACGCGGCGTCGGAGGCCAGCCAGAGGTAGGCGTTGGCGATGTCTTCGGGCTGGCCCAGGCGGCCGACGGGTGTATGGCCGATCATGGTCTGCAGGACCTTTTCGGGCATCCCTTTGGTCATGTCGGTGGCGATGAAGCCGGGCGCCACGGCATTGACGCGGATGTGGAACTTGCCCAACTCGCGAGCCCACACGCGCGTCATGCCGATCACGCCGGCTTTGCTGGCCACATAGTTGGTCTGGCCGAAATTGCCGTGGAGACCCACCACGCTGGAGGCGTTCAGGATCACGCCGCCGCCGCTCTCGATCATCCGCGGGGCCACGGCGCGGGTGCACACGAAGACGCCCTTCAGGTTCACGCCGATGACGGAATCGAACTGCTCGTCGCTCATCGTGCCGGTGAGCGCGCCTTCCTTGAACTTGACCAGTTGGCCGTCGCGAATGATGCCGGCGTTATTTACCAGCACATGTACCGCGCCCCACTGGGCCATCACTTCTTCCACCGCGGCCTCTACCGACGCGGCATCGGTGACGTCGACCTTGCGGAAGATGCCGCCGGGAGTGGGCTCACTGTCGCGAACGTCCCACGAAGCTACCCGGCAGCCTTCCTGCGCGAAGCGACGCGCGGTGGCGTTGCCGATACCGGCCGCGGCGCCGGTGACGATTACCACTTTGTCGTGCAGTCCTGTTTCGATCATGACTTCCTATAATGACAGGCTTGGGCAAGCCAAAGCTTAGCTAATTTCTGTCGCGAAACTCCGGCTCGTAACGGCAAAACCGCTCCCTGGCGGTCGCGGCTCGGTAACAAGTCCCGTGGAATCATCGCGGCGTTTTCCGAGCCGCGCGCGCCAGCAAGCGGTCCTTGCCATTTGAACCTAAAAACGGCGGTTGACAGGCCGCCACACAAGCTTCCTCTTTAGCCCCAAGTGCTTGCAGAAACAGCAGTTGTCACCCAACGGGTGAACTGCGCGGCAGTTGGAGACCCATACGGGTCTCGGACTTGCCGGCAACGCCGGCAGTCAACCGCCGCTTTTAGGTTGAAGGCAGTTTCGCGACAGAAACCAGCTAGGAACCGCTCCCTGGCGGTCGCGGCTCGGAATGGCGCTTCAGTTTTTGTAAGTGTTTACAGAGCCGGGCACAGAGGGCGCCCCGCGAGGGAGCCGTCGATCGGAGACGAGCGGCCTGCGGCAGCGTCAAAAACACTGGTACACTTTCTCTTTCGCCAAAAAAACAGGAACGAGGTGTTCGCTTGACCATTCTCCGAACGCTACTGGTGTTGGCCGGTGGCTGTGGCGCTCTGCTGGCGCAAGGCAATTATGAAGTACAGGTGTACGGGAGCGAGCTTGTCCCTCCCTCCCGCACCATGGTGGAGTTGCATTCGAACTTCACCTTCGAAGGATCGAAGACCGCCGTGGATGGAGTCCGTCCCGACGAGCACGCCCTGCACGAAACTCTCGAGATCACGCAAGGCTTCACGAGCTGGTTTGAAATCGGGTTCTATGTATTTACAAGTTATCGGGCGAGTGAAGGCTACCAATGGGTGGGAGACCATATTCGCCCGCGCGTCCGCATTCCGGAGGACTGGCACTGGCCGGTGAGCGTAAGTCTGTCGACGGAGATCGGCTACCAACGCCGCTCTTACTCGCCGGATACCTGGACGTGGGAAATCCGGCCCATTGTCGATAAGCAAATAGATAAGTGGTACCTGGGATTCAATCCCGCCCTGGAACGTTCCTTTCACGGGTTGAGCGTGCACCAGGGGGTCACGTTCGCGCCCAATTTCAAGGCGAGCTACGACGTCACCAAGAAAGTCACCATGGGCATCGAGTATTACGGCGACCTGGGCTCGCTCACCGGCTTCGATCCCTTGCACCAGCAGATCCAGGCGATTTTCCCCGCGCTCGACCTGAATCTCGGACCTAACTGGGAATTCAACTTCGCTCCGGGCTTCGGCCTGACCGGCAGCACCGATCATTTCCTGATCAAGATGATTATCGGCCGGCGTCTCAAGCTGGGGTCAAGATAGTCAGGGCAGCCGTGGCGGCGCTTGGATCTGTTGCCAGCCCTCGCCGCTGAGCGACTCGAGGAAGGCCAGCAAGTCCGCCTTTGCCGGCGCATCCAGAAAGAAGGGCGCGATGCGCGAATCGAGTTGCGGACCCGGCTGTCCGCCCTTGCGATAGAACTCCAGCACCTCATCCAGGGTCGCAAACCGGCGGTCGTGCATGTACGGACCGGTATGGGCTACCTCGCGAAGCGTGGGCACCTTGAACTTCCCTTCGTCGCGCCGCTTCCGGGTGATTTCGAATAGCCCCAAGTCGGGCGCCTGGACTTTCGGATCGACGCCCAGACTGGCGAATTTCTCATTAGTGAAGTTGTCGCCGTTGTGACATTCGGTACATTCGCCGGTGCGCTCGAAGATCTGCTGGCCCCGTTTTGCCGCGGGACTCAGCGCTTGTTTGTCCCCATTCAGGGAACGGTCGTACGGCGAGTTGCCGGAGAGAATCGTCCGCTCGAAGGACGCGATGGCTTTCGTGATCCGCTCGAAAGTGACCTTGGCATCGCCGAATGCCCGCTCGAACAGCGAACCATAGCCCGCGACCTTCGATATGGCTTCGGCCGCCGCTTGTGGCGTGGCGCCCATCTCGTCGACGTTGGTGACCGGACCCAGGACTTGGTCTTCCAGCATGGCCGCGCGTCCATCGTAGAACTGGCTTCGCCCGTAGGCTCGATTAATCAAAGTGGGCGCGCGCCGCCGGAGCGGCTTGCCCGTGACGCCGAACGGAGGAGGTTCGCCGCCCGCAAACGCGTGATCGGGAGGATGGCAAGTGGCGCAGGAGACGCTTCCATCGGCCGAAAGACGGGGATCGAAGAACAGATAGCGTCCCAGTTCGACGCGGGCGGCCGAGTATGGGTTATCGGCCGGCCAGAGCACCGGCGGCAATCCCAGTGGGGGCTTGGGGGGCGGCTGGGCAGGCAGATTGCCCGGCGCGATCAAGGCGATCGCCAGAAGAAAGTTCGCACCGGGTTGCCGTATAATGCGTTTGCGGAGTGCAGTCAGCAAGATCTTACCTATTGTCTCAAGTTGAAGGGCTCGGATGGGGGAAACAACATGAAGCAATTCGTTTTCGGGTTCGTGGCCGCGATCGTTTTGATCGTAGGCGGAGCGTTCAGCTACCTCGCACTGGGGAAGGCCCCGGTTGCGACTGCTTCCGCGCCTCTGCCGTTCGAGAAACTGATCGCGCAAATGGCGCTGAATGCGCGGGTCCGCAAAGAGGCGCCGGCATCGTCGCCGATTCCGTTGTCGGATGAAGCCTTCACAGCGGGGGCACGCATCTACCGGGTCAACTGCGCTGTCTGCCACGGCTTGCCGGGCCAGGAGACGACGACCATCGCCAGGGGCGAGTTCCCAAAACCGCCCGACCTTTTTACGGGCAAAGGCGTCTCCGACGATCCGGCAGGCGAGACTTACTGGAAGGTCGCCAACGGCATCCGGCTCACGGGAATGCCCGGGTTCAACGGTTCGTTGACTCCCGAGCAAATGTGGCAGGTGAGTCTCCTGCTGGCGAACTCCGACAAGTTGCCGCCCGCGGTTCGAACCGTGCTGCAGCAGCCGCTTCCGCAGTAGAGTTGGCGCGTACATTCCTCCGTAGACGTGTGGAGACTCCTGATCTCATGGAATTTTTGGAAAGCCCGGAGTGGGGCAGGCGGTGCTCGCCTGCCCCACCGAGCTGGCTTCTGTCGCGAAACTGCCATGCGGAGGAGCAGCACCGCTCCCTGGCGGTCGCGGCTCGGTAACAAGTCCCGTGGAATCGTCGCGGCGTTTTCCGAGCCCGGCCCAGAGGGCACCCCGTCAGCAAGCGTTCCTTGCCACCCGAAGTGAGTTTCGCGACAGAAACAGGATAGAGGGCAGGCGAGCACCGCCTGCCCCACCGAGAACCGCCCGAAATTGCGGGGCGACCTCATCACCCCCTGCCCTCATGCAATAACCGATAGAGCTGCGCACCGTACTTCTCCACGGTGCTGATCCCGATGCCGGGAATGGCAAGCAACTCGGCAGCCGTGCCCGGGCGAGTGGTCGCCATGGCTTGCAACGCCCGATCGCTGAAGATGCGGAACGCCGGAACGCCGTGGCGCTTGGCTTCGGCCAGCCGCCAGTTTCGAAGCGCCGTTTCGACGCCCGTATGGGGAGCGCCCGTATGGGGAGCGGCGGCGTGGGGAGCGGCGGCCGCGGCCGGCATCTTCCCGGCCCGCTTGCGCTTGCCGGAAGCCGTGGCTTTCTTCTTGCGTTTGCGGCCTTTCGACACCGGCTCCACGTCCAATTTCATGAGGATTTCGAAACTCTCGCGATCGTCGAGCAGGCTGGCCTTGCGGTACGGGATGCTCTTGCCGTCTTTTTCGAAGACCTCGCCGGTGAGACGCACCAGGCCGGCGCGCGCCATGGCGCCGAGCAGTTCCTCAAACGCGTCGCGGGTGACGCCGCCATCCGGATGGAGTTCGGTGTGCAGCCGGCCGGTGGATTTCCCGCCCCTGCGGAGCGCCGCCATCACCGCCAGCGCGGTGGCGCGTTCGTCCGCGGTGGCGGCGCGGAACTGTTGCCCGGCGCATTCGGAAGGTGCGCAGAAATCGCAAATGCCGCAGGGCTGGCGGGCGCCCGCGAAGTCGCCGAAATGGCGCACCAGCGCGGCCATGCGGCACTCGTTGCTCTCGGCGAAGCGCAGCATCAGGTCCAACTGCTGCTGTTTCTGTTTTCCCTGAGCGACATAGGTTTCGCGCCAATGGTCCTGCCCGCGGGTGACGTTTTCCGCAAAATCCACTACCGCGCCGCCGTGGATCCACAGCTTCTCCAGAGCCTTATCGAAAGCATCCTCGCCCATACGCGACTGCCGCTGCAGCGCCGCCTTCTCTTGCGGCTCCGCGCCCAGCCGCGCGAAGATGCTGTCCAGCACGGTCACATCCGGGTAGTCGCGCTCGAAGAAATAATCGTGGGTGCGGCGGTCGGCGTAGGAGTGCATGAGGATGGTGCGGCTGGGCTCGCCGTCGCGCCCGGCGCGGCCAATCTCCTGGTAATATGCCTCCAGACTCCCCGGCAGCGCGGTGTGGATCACGGTGCGCACGTCGGGCTTGTCGATGCCCATGCCGAACGCGATGGTGGCCACCATCACTTCGATCCGGCCGGCCAGAAACTGCTCCTGGACTCGCTTGCGGCGGTCCGCATCCAGCCCGGCATGGTAGGCGGCGCATGGGAAGTGCGCCTCCAATTCAGCGGCCAGGCTGGTGGCCTGCGCCCTGGTGGGCGCGTAGACAATGGCTGGCCGGCGCGCGGGGTCCTGCAACAGCTCGCCGACCAGCGCCGGCCGCTGCGACGGCGGCACCTCGATCACTTCGACGGCGAGGTTGTCGCGACGAAAGCCGTGGATGAAGCGGGACGCCTGTTCCAGCCCCAACTGCTCGGCGATATCGTCTTGCACCAGTGGAGTCGCGGTCGCGGTCATGGCGATCACCGGCGCGGGGCGAAGCGTGGGCAGGTATTGCCCGAGCATGCGATAGTCGGGCCGGAAATCGTGCCCCCATTGGGAAATGCAGTGCGCTTCGTCGATGGCGATCAGGCTGGGCTTGCGCTTGGCCAGCATTTCGGGGAAGCCGGGAACGCGCAGGCGTTCAGGTGCGATGAAAAGGAATTGCAGATTGCCGTTGAGATAGTCGATGCAGGCCTGGCGCGCCGCCGCGCGGTCGCGGCCGGAATGAATGCGCTCCACCGCCAGGCCGCGTTCGCGCAGTTTGGCCGCCTGGTCCTCCATGAGCGCGATGAGAGGACTGATGACCAGGGTGGTCCCGCCGCGCGCGATTCCGGGCAACTGGTAGCACAGCGATTTCCCGGCGCCCGTGGGCATCACTAGGAGCGCGTCCTGACCGTCGATCACCGCGCGGCAAACGGCTTCCTGGTTGGCCCGGAACTGTTCGAAGCCGAACGCGTTGCGCAGCAATTCCTGCGGCGTACCGGTGTAGCGGGTGGGCTCAGGCTTGTTGACAGGCGCCGCGCTGGGAGCGGCCTCGACGGTGGATCGGGGAACGGCGGGAGTTTGCGCCACTTTGCCCACCACCTCGGTAACGTAATCTTCAATGCCTTTCAGAAATGGCGCCAGTTGCGCCGACCCGCGCTGGATGCGATGGAGATACGCCTCCCACTGGCCCGTCATCGCCGGACTCTTGACTTCGGGATGCACCACCTCGATCAGCCGTATGCCTTTGTCGGTGGCGACCAGGTTCTTGCCCTCGCGCACGATGTACTCGCGTTTGAGCAGCACTTCGATAATGGCCGCGCGGGTGGCCGGCGTTCCCAGACCGGTCTCCTTCATGGCGTCGGAGAGTTCTTTTTCGTCGAGCGTCTTGCCGGCCGTCTCCATGGCGGTGAGCAGAGTGCCTTCGGTGAGGCGTTTGGGCGCGCGGGTCTTCTTCTTGAGAACCTCGACATCCACCACGTCTTGCGGCTGATCTTTGGCAAGGCCCGATGGCAGCGCCTGCTCCGCACGGGGATCTTCGGCGCCGGGTTTGGCCTTGGGCGGCTTCGCGGCGGGCGCGAGGTCGAGCACTTTCCACCCCACTTGCCGCACCTCGCTGCCGGTGGTGTGGTAGCGGTCGACCACGCCGGGGTTGCGGACGGCCGTGATCACGGTGGTGACCGAGCAGATGTGATCCTCATGCCAGGCGCTCAGCAGGCGGCGGCAAATCAGATCGTAAATCTTGCGCTCCTCGGGCATGAGCGACACCTTCTCGGGCGACACCGTGGTGGGAATAATGGCATGGTGGTCGGTGACTTTGGAATCGTCCACGAACCTGCGGCCCAGGGGACGCTCGCCGGTGCCGGGCGCCAGTTGCTGGCGATACGGGGCCGCGATGGCGTCGACAATGCCGGGGAGCGTTCGCGCGACGTCCTGCGAGAGGTGGCGGCTATCGGTGCGCGGATAGCTGATGAGCTTGTGGCGCTCGTACAGCGCCTGGGCGATGTCCAGAGTCTTCTGGGCGCTGAAGCCGAACAGGCGGTTGGCGTGGCGCTGCAATTCCGTCAAATCGTAGAGCGGCGGCGGCGCCATGCGCTGGGTCTGGGCTTCGATGGACTGGATGGCCGCGGAGCCTGTGCGGGCGCGCGCGGCGATTCGCTCGGCCTCTTCGCCATCCGCCGGCAGACGCATGTCCTCCTGCGTGGGACGCTGGCGAAACCACGTTCCCTTGTAAGTATTTTTCGGAGGGCTGCCGGTGGGATGGAAGGTGGCCATCACTTCGCGATAATCTTCCGGCACGAAGTTGCGGATGGCCAACTCGCGCTCCACCACCATAGCCAGGGTGGGAGTTTGCACGCGCCCCACCGAGAGATCCTTCACGTCGTAGGCCAGAGCATAAGCGCGCGAGAGGTTCATGCCCACCAGCCAATCGGCACGGCTGCGGCCGCGTGCGGCGTCGGCGAGCGCGTCGTAATCGCGGCCGGGCCGCAGGGTGTCGAAGCCTTTGCGGATGGCGTCGGGAGTGAGGGAGGAGATCCACAGACGGCTGAAGGGCTTGGAACATTGCGCGGCTTCGTAGATGTAGCGGAAAATCAACTCGCCTTCGCGGCCGGCGTCGGTGGCGCATACGATGCGCGCGACTTTGGGCGAAGTCAGGATCTTGCGCACCACCTCGAACTGGTCTTTAGTCTTTTCGTAGACCACCAGCGGCCATTCGGTGGGCAGCATGGGGAGCAGATTACGCCGCCACTGGCGCCATTCCGCGCGGATCTCATGCGGTTGCGCCAGCGCGGCGAGGTGTCCGATGGCCCAGGTGACCACGTAGCCGTTGCCGTGCAGGTATCCATCGCCCTTATTGCCGGCGCCGAGCACGCGCGCAATATCGCGCGCCACCGAGGGCTTTTCGGCAATTACCGCGATGGTTCCGGACTCGGGGTTCGCGCTCACTCATTTCAGTGTAACGGGGCTATCGAGGCTGGCGGGAAGACTACTCCATGTGCTTGGGCCAATTTTGGAGCGGGCTGTAGCGAATGGAGTAGGATTTAACGGCTGCGGTACTCACGGCCGCGGCATTCTCTGTGCTCTCTGTCCCCTCTGTGACCTCAAAACTACCAGGACGACGCCACGACCAAAATGTTACCTAAGGAAGCGCGCAGGAATAACTTCGCAGCAAGCGTCGTGGCGCAGACACTCTTGTCTGCGGCGCCGAGACTCATCTCGGCGCTCCGGGACGGCGGATGCCGCTCGCGAAGAGGGTCGAGATGAGTCTCGACCCGGCAGGCAAGAGTGCCTGCGCCACATTGCTGCCGCAGACAATGTGAAGTTATTTCTGCGTGGCTCCTAAGGACCTTTCTAGTTTTCCTCTGTGCCTCTCCGGTGAACATTTCTTTTCCACCTCAGATGTTCACAGCGCGGCGAGCCAGACCCAGCGCTTCCCCCCAGAAAGACGTGGACGTGTGTGCCAAATGGACTACCTCCCGCATGGCGGTGACGAATTCGTCTATCTGACTCTCGGTGACTACCAGCGGGGGAGCGACTTTCAACACCATGTGGTTGTTCCCACAAATCTGCGTGAGAATGTTCTTGTCGCGGAACAGGCGCATTACCAGGATCTGTCCGAACATGGCGGGATGGATGCGGCGGAATGTCTCGAACGGCAGGCGCAGCCGCATTTGGTGCGGCGCCTGAAATTCGATGCCGGAGAGCATGCCGGCGCCGCGCACCGATCGCACCATCTCGTATGGCCCCAGCGCTTCCGAAAGACGGCGGCGCAGTTCGACGCCCAGCGTTTCCGCGCGCTCGCCCAGCGACTCCTGCCGCAGCACGTCGAGCGTGGCCAGACCGGCGCGCATCGACAGGCTGTTCTCCCCGAACGTGGAGGCGTGCACGAAGGCGCGGCCCAGCGAGCTGAAAACGGAGTCCGAGACAGCCTCCGACAGGAGCACCGCGCCCACCGGCATCAGGCCGCCGGAGAGCGCTTTGGCCAGCACCACGATGTCGGGCTCTACGCCATAGCGGTGCGCCGCCAGGAAAGGGCCCGTGCGGTACATGCCGGTCTGCACTTCGTCGAGCACAAATAGCGATCCGTAACGGTGGCACAACTGCTGGGCCGACTGCAGATAATGCGGCTCGGGGAGGCGGATGCCGGCCTCAGCTTGCACCGGCTCCACGATGAAGGCGGCGAACTTCTTGGTGGCCAGGTGCAACTCCAGAAGGTCCAGATTGCCAAAGGGCAATTCCTCGGTGCCCGGCAGAAGGGGGCCGAAACCTTTGCGCCACGTAGCGTCGCCCATCAGCGAGAGCGCTCCGCAGGTGAGCCCGTGAAAGGCCCCTTCGGCGTACAACAGGCCGGTGCGGCCGGTGTGGGCGCGGGCGAACTTGATCGCGGTTTCCACGCCTTCGCTTCCGGAATTGGTAAAAAAGACGCGGCTCAAGCGGCCGCCGGCGCACCTGGTGAGGCGCTCGGCCAGTTCGGCGGCGTACTCGGGAACGTTGCTCTGGAGCATCACCGGGCCGCCGCGGTCCAGCTCCTGGTGAAGCGCCGCCACAATTTGAGGATGGTTGTGCCCGGTGTTGTGAACGCAGTAGCCCGACAGGAAATCGAGAATGCGCCGGCCATCGACGGTGAATAATTCGGCGCCGGAGCAGCGCCGGTATTGCACGTTCATTTCGAGGAGGTCCAGCAGGCGGACCCATTGCGGATTCACGTGCTCGGCGTATTGCCGGTCGATGGATGGTGCGGATGTAGTCCCGGGCATCAGTGGATACCATTACTGACGAATGCCCGCCGGCGTACGTTTCCGGTTAATTTCGGGGACAGGCTACATAACCTCGAAATTGCGCGCGTAATTTCGAGGTTATGTAGCCTGTCCCCGAAATCCCGGTACAATTGAACCGTGACAGGTCACGAAATCAGACAGCTTTTCCTCGACTTCTTTGCCGCCCGCGGCCACCGCGTGCTGCGCAGCTCTTCGCTGGTCCCGGCGAACGATCCCACGCTGCTGTTTACCAACGCGGGCATGAACCAGTTCAAAGACACCTTTACCGGCGTGGAAAAGCGCGACTATTCGCGTGCCGCCACTTCGCAGAAATGCGTGCGCGCGGGCGGCAAACATAACGACCTGGAAAACGTCGGCTACACCCGCCGCCATCACACCTTCTTCGAAATGCTGGGCAATTTCTCGTTCGGCGACTATTTTAAAGCCGACGCCATCGAATTCGCCTGGGACCTGATCACCAAGGATTACGGCCTTCCCAAAGACAAGCTGTACGTCACCGTCTTTCGCGAGGACGACGAGGCCGAAGAGCTGTGGCAGAAGGTGACCGGCATCCCCAAGAGCCGCATCTTCCGGCTCGACGAGAAGGACAACTTCTGGCAGATGGGCGAGACCGGTCCGTGCGGTCCGTGCTCGGAAATCCACTACGACCTGGGCGTGGAAGCCGCCGAACCGGGCCGCGAGCGCGAGCAGTTCCCCGACGATGCCGGCGGCCGCTTTGTCGAAATCTGGAACCTGGTGTTCATGCAGTTCGACCGCGACGCATCCGGCAGAATGACGCCGCTGCCGCGCCCGTCCATCGACACCGGCATGGGCCTGGAGCGCATCGCCGCCGTGCTGCAGGGCAAGATTTCGAATTACGAAACCGACCTGATCCATCCCATCATTCTGCAGGCCGCCGATCTGTGCGGCCTCACGCACGGGTCGGACCCCCGTATCGATACCGCCCTGCGCATCGCCGCCGATCACGGGCGCGCCGCGGCTTTCCTGGTTCACGATGGCGTGCTGCCTTCCAACGAGGGGCGCGGCTACGTGCTCCGCAAAATCATGCGCCGCGCCATGCGAAACATTCGCATGGTGGGGATGGAGGAGCCGTTCCTTTATAAGTTGACCGGGTTCGTGGCCGAGCTGATGAAGGGCCCTTACCCGGAAATGATGGAGAGCGTGCAGCGCGTGGCGCGCGTGGTGAAAGACGAAGAGCACCGCTACGCCACCACCTTCCTGACCGCCGAGAAGGAGTTCAAGCAGGCGATCGAGGAGCTGGGTCTGCTTCCCGCGAGGGACCGGTCCCACCCGGCATACGGCGCACACATGACCGAGACGCCGATCCCCGGCGCCGTCGCCTTCAAACTGTACGACACCTTCGGGCTGGCGCTCGACGAACAGGAAGATATGGCTCGCGAGCGTGGTCTCGCGATCGACCGCGAGGCTTTCGACCGCGAAATGGAAATCCAGCGCGACCGCGCCCGCGCCAGTTGGAAGGGCGCGGAGAAAGGCGCCGTGGTCCCGGCCTATCAGACGCTGCTGCAACAGGGGCGCACGAAGTTCCTGGGGTACACCGATCTGCAATCGACGTCGCGGGTCATCGGGTTGCTGCGCGAGAAGCTGCCGGTGGAAGAGATCCCCGAAGGCGCTCACGGCGAGCTGGTATTCGACCAGACGCCTTTCTACGCCGAGACCGGCGGACAGGTGGGCGATCGCGGCGCGCTTTACTCCGCCGAAGGCAACCGGGTTGCCGATGTGGAGGGCGTCTTCCCCGGCGTTCCCGGACTGAGCGTCCACAGGATTCTGGCCGCGGCTGCCATTCGCGTGGGCGACGTGCTGCGCGCCGAAGTGGCCGTGCCTTTGCGCGACGCCACGCGCCGCAATCATACCGCGACACACCTGCTGCACGCCTCACTGCGGCAGGTGCTGGGCACGCACGTGAAGCAGGCGGGCAGCGTGGTGGAACCGGGCCGCCTGCGTTTCGATTTCACCCACTATGCCGCGATGGACCGCGTCGAGCTGGAAGAAGTGGAGCGGCTCATGAACGAACAAATTCTGCGCAACGAGGGCGTGGAGACGAACATCCTGCCGCTCGATCAGGCCATCGCCACCGGCGCCATGGCGCTCTTCGGCGAGAAATACGGCGAGGAAGTCCGCGTGGTCACAGTGCCGGGTTTCAGCCGGGAACTGTGCGGCGGCACACACGTGCGGCGCACCGGCGATATCGGGGTCTGCAAGATCGTCTATGAGGGCAGCATCTCGGCCGGAGTGCGGCGCATTGAGGCCATCACCGGCGAGGCCGCCCTGCATCAATATCAGGAGACCACGGGCGCCCTGCGGCGGATTGCCGACCTGGTGCGCTCCGGCGAGCCCGAGTTGGTGGAGCACGTGGAGAAGTTGCTGGCCAATGAGCGCGTGCTGGCCAAGCAGGTGGACCAGTTGAAGGAAAAGCTGGCGCAAGCGGCCGTGGGCGCGCTGGAATCGCAGGCCCACACGGTGAATGGCGTGCACGTGCTGGCGGCGCGCCTGGATGGCATGGACCGGCAGCAGATGCGCTCGCTGGCCGATTCGCTGCGCAATAAGTGGAAGAGCGCGGCGGTGGTGCTGGCTTCCACGGATGACGGCAGCGTGGCCATCGTAGCGGCGGTCACCAAGGATCTGACGTCCAAAGTGCAGGCCGGCAAACTGGTGAGCGCGGTGGCGCAGGCCACCGGCGGCAAGGGCGGCGGACGTCCGGACATGGCGGAGGGCGGCGGCAAAGATGCCGGCGCGCTGGATGCCGCGCTGGAGGCGGTCCGCCGCGACATTGAGGGCAAACTGTGAGCGAAGCTTTCGACGCGGTGGTGGTGGGCGCCGGGCCAACGGGTCTGGCGTGCGGCATCGAGCTGGAAAAGCGGGGCGTGAAGACGGTCCTGGTGGAGAAGGGATGCGTGGTCAATTCCATTTACCACTACCCCACCAACATGACTTTCTTCACCACGCCGGAACTGCTGGAAATCGGCGATCTGCCGATGACCAGTTTGAACGACAAGCCCAATCGCGTGGAAGCGCTGAAGTATTACCGGCGGGTGGCGGAACATTACAAGCTCAACATCCGCCAATACGAGCGCGTGGATCGCATCGAAGGCCGCGACCTGGATTTCCACGTGCATACTACCGACCGGCTGGGATGCCGGCACGTGCTGGACGTGCGCAAAATCGTGCTGGCGACGGGCTACTACGACGTGCCCAACATGCTGGATGTCCCGGGCGAGGAATTAGACAAGGTGCTGCATTATTATAAGGACTCGCACCCGTATTTTAACCATGACGTAGCCGTAATCGGGGCCAAGAACTCCGCCGCCATCGCGGCCCTGGAGCTGTGGTGGACCGGGGCGCGCGTCACCCTGATTCACCGTGGCGCGGGTATTTCCAATAAGGTGAAGTACTGGATCCGTCCGAACATCGAAAACCGTATCAAGAATCGGGAGATCCCGGCTTACTTTCATTCACGCGTTATAGAAATTCTCCCCGGCTCGATTCGCGTGGAAACACCCGAGGGCGAAATCTCGCTGAAGAACGACTTCGTGTTTGCGCTGGTAGGTTATCGGCCGGACCTGGAGTTTCTGAATGCCACCGGAATTACGCTGGAGCCGGAATCCCAACGTCCGCGGACCGATCCGCAAACGCTGGAGAGCGAGACTCCCGGTGTTTACCTGGCAGGCGTGATAGTGGCGGGGATGCACACCAACGAGATCTTCATTGAGAACGGCCGATACCACGGCGTGCAGATAGCGCATTCGATCGCTTCTAAGATCCTCGGCTAAGTATGCCTTAACTCGAATTACAACGAGAGTGTCACCGGGCGGTAGTGCTGTCAGACGCACCGCAGTAGTACCGCCGTGTCTTCGCTCCTTGAAACTTAGCACACGTTTAGCGTATCTAATGGGGTAGGAGAGGGAGGCTGAATATGCTTCAGTCGCTTTTCGATACGCTGTTTGGGTGCTCCCACCAGCGAACTACGTTTCCATTGACTCCCGCACGCCGAAGCGCGGGCAACTTACCTTCCGGCACGCAACGGTATGGTACGTATGTTACCTGTCTGGACTGCGGCAAAGAATTTGCGTATGACTGGAAGGCAATGCGCATCGGCCAGGCGGTGGTTGACCGTGTGCCTGCGGTCAGGACGCAGCCTTCGTTTCGCTAGGCTTACTGCCAGCCCCCGGTAGTTCTATACTGGAACCGTGAAATGGCTGGCGTTTGGCGTAGGGTTGGCGGCGGCCTCTTTTGTCGTTTGCGGACAGGAAGCGCTCCCCGATTGGGTGATGCGGCTTTCGCGCGTCAAACACCATTTAAGAGATAACTTCGAACGTATTCCGAACTACGTTTGCAGGGAGAGCGTCGACCGGTATCAGAAGGCGCGAGGCGAGTTCCTGCCGGTCAAAGTGGACAGCCTGCAGTTCGACGTGGCCGTTGTAAACCGCAAAGAGTTGTTGGGGCGGCCAGGCGCGGGTGGATTTGAGGAGAGGGGTTTGTCGTCGTTGGTGTCTACCGGGATTCTGGGGACAGGTTCGTTTGGATCGCTGGCGATGAACCTGTTCGTTGCAGACCGCGCGCGCTTCACGCCGCGTGCGGAACCAGCGCCCTACCAGCCGCCTTCCGCAGAGGGTTGGGACTATGACCTCCCGGCATTTCTGGACGCCTATGAGATCGAGAGCCACGGGGTCCGGGTGAGCGTGGGGGTCCGGGGCACGTTCTGGGTGGATACGGAGAGCATGGATCTGGTCCGAATCGACGAGCAGGTGGTGGACCCGCCTTCGCAAACGGGCATGAGGGCGTCGAGTTCCACCGTAGGGTACGCACGGATGCAAATCGGGAGTTCCAACGTGCTGCTTCCGCAATCGGCGGAATTGACGGTCGCGAACCTGGACGGCGCCGAGATGCGCAACGAGATTAAGTTTTCCGGCTACCGGGAGTATGTGGCAGAATCGACGGTGCATTTCGGGGATACGGTGGATACGCCGCCGGTGGTGAAGAAGAAGTAGGCTCATTCACCCCTGCCCGCCCGTCCTGAATTACAGAACTCCCGACGTCGTGGAATTTGGGATGAGCCCGTTTTCGTGGCGCAGGCACTCCTGCCTGAGACTCTGGACTCCTGAGGTCCCCGCAGTTTCGGCTGGGCCGGGGAAATAAGGTGAGCCACTTCGGGCCGCCACTCGCTGGCGAGGCGGGGCAGACTCAGTCTTCCCCAGAGGGGACCCTGGGCTTCAGCCCGCCCTCCTGCCAACGATGTGAGACCTGAGACTCATCTCGACTTTCTTCGCGAGCGGCATCCACTGTCCCGGAGCGCCGAGAAGAGTCTCCGGCGCCGCAGACACGAGCGTGTCTGCGCCACGTCATGGCTCAGGTCAATTCCCCCAACTATCCGAAATCCCCGGCCGACATCAGGAGTTCTGGAGGTGGGGCAGGCGGTGCTCGCCTGCCGGTCGGCCCGCGCTGAACCAGGCCAGGGCTGCCCAAACAGAATAGGGGGCAGGCGAGCACCGCCTGCCCCACCTCGGGAGTCATCCCCGGTCTGACCAAGAATCAAAGACTTACGAGCAGTTTCCGGAGAGCCGGGGTGCCGCGTCCAGACGGCTTTTGGCTATTAGCAACGCCCTTTACCGTCGCGGCTCCGTAACAAGTCCCGTGGAATCATCGCAGCGTTTTCCGAGCCCGGCCCAGAGGGCACCCCGCTAGCAAGCGGTCCTTGCCACTGGAAGTGAGTTTCGCGACAGAAACCAGCCAAGCTAGAACAAGACGTCGAAATCCACGGTAAATCGCCGGCCGCGATGTCCGAAGAAATATCCGTAGGCCGGGTCGTCGACGTTCGAGTGGACCGCTTCCGGATTGAAATGGTTGGTTAGATTAAAACTTGCCATAGACAGGCGGACGGCGTACTTGGGATTCACCTGGATGTCTTTCGAAATTCGCGAATCGACCGAGAAAAAGTGGGGATAGCGGCTCAGATTGGGAACCCCGACATAATTCTGGTATTCGTCGATCGAGGAATAGGGGAATCCGTTGCGGTATTCCACAACCGGGGCGATCCGGAACTTCAGCGGCAACTGCACCACTCCCCACGCCAGGAATCGATTCGGCAGGCTGGTGGGCAAATTGCCGATCTCGTTCGGGCGAATGATGGGGACGGGAAAACTCCCTAAGTAGTTGTTGAAATCGTTCAAGTCGCCGCGCGCCCGGCTATACACATAAGAGAAGAAGAGTTGCCGGCCCTCGCCGTGCAGCCGCACTCGTGCCGTAGCTTCCACTTGACGGTATTTGGAACCGCCCGCCCCTGAGAGCAGGTAACCGCCGGTGTCGGTTGCCAGGTCCGGCCCTTCCGAATTCACGGTTACCAGACCGTCGGCATCGTTCTGCATATAACCCAGGCGTAGTTTCACGGCGCTGGTGACCGGCTGCTCGATGCGCACCGTCCAGATCTGGCTTTGAGGCGAGAAATTGCCGGGTTGGGGGCCTTGAAAAATCAGTTGATTGTGGCGGAAAACCTCTCCCAGGGTGTTCTTAAAAAGAAACGGTCCGGCCGAAATCGTGCCGTCGGCGGCATATTGCGTGATGAATTCCCACGGGTAGTCGGCGAAACCGTAGATGTTCAGGGGCACGCGATCATAGAACCAGCCAAAACCGGCATTCACCACGGTGCCTTCGCTGGGCCACAAGCTCCACGACACGCCCATCCTGGGCGCCAACCGGAACGAATCGGTGATCTCCTGCGATTCGGACCGCAGGCCGAGATCGAGCGATAGCCGCTGGCCGATCTGCCAGTGGTCCTGGGCGAAGAACGACATGCCGACATCGGAAATCTCGAACGGGATACCGGGTGTGAAGACGATGCGTTCGAGTAGCTGTTTGTCAGCGCTGAGAAGGTCGACCGGATGCTTATTGACCACGCCGTCTTCATTGCTGCCCGCGACGTCCGCGCCGATCTTGAAATCGTGCTTGCCCCAGTGGCGCCAGGGGGCGAAGGAGAAGGTGCTCGTGCCTCCGATGCGCAGCGCTTCGCGGTTCTGCGTGGCGAAATAGTTCCCGCTGTTACCGCCCGGAGCAAGTTGCAAATCGGCATTGCCCGCGCCCCAGATATCGGCGTCGAACTTCGTGACCGAAAAATTGGTATCCAGCAAGCCGCCGAGAATGGTCAAGTGGTCGGAGAGCACGCCGGTGTAATTCTCCGTGCGGGCGTAAGGCGTGGTGGGCCGCGGATTGAAGTAGTCGAGGTTTACGAAGTCCATCCGCTCGGGAGCCACGTGCGCGGTCAGGGTCATCAGGTGCTTGTCGGAAACCACCCAGTCCAACTGAGCGAAGGAATTCACGCCTTCCTGTTTTTTCTGATTGAAGGGGAAGGGCAGTTCGAAGATGGCAGTCTTGCGCACTTCATAGTCCACGCCCTCGGAAATGTACAGCTTCCCGGCCACCAGCGGACCCTCGAAGTTGAAGCGCGGGGTGGCGTCTTTGAGGCCGCGTAAACGCCAACTGCGGATGAAGAACTCCGGCAGGGGGTCGTTCAATTCCCATTTCCACTTTTCGCCGCCGCGGCGGGTTTCGACAGCGATCAACCCTGACGTGAACCGGCCATACTCGGCCAGAAAAGGAGTCTGGTACACGTTGATGGTTTCCACGCTGTCAATGGGGACGGTCAAGCCGAATTGACCGGTAGCGGGATCGGTAACGTCAGTGGAGTTGACCACCATGGCGGCGCGATGTTCGGCGCCGCCGGAGACCGAAAGGCCGCCTCCCGGGTCGCGGACCACGCCGGGGACCAGCGGGAGGGCGTCGGCCACGGTCGCGGGGCGGGTGGGAAGATCGTTGGTGGCCTGGGGCGTCAACGACGCGGGCGTGGAGGCGCCCTGTTCCACCGTCGCGGCCGTGGCTGAGACGTCCACGCTGTCGCTGTGCGACAGTGCCGGAATCATGGTCAGTTCGAGGGAGATGGCGCTTTCCAGTTCGACTTCGAGATCGGCCTGGTGAACTGGCTGGTATCCGTTTTTCGTCGCCTGCACGCTGTAAAGGCCCGGTCTGAGGTCGGAAAAGACGACTTGCCCTTGCGCGCCGGTGGGCAAGGTGGAAACCGGATCGTTGGCCAGGCGCAATTGCACCACGACACCGGCGACCGGATGGTTGGCGGCGTCCAGGGTAGACACACGAATGATCGGTCCGGCCGGCGGCGCAAGCTCCGTAGCGGCCAGGCGGCACAGCAGCAATATTGCGACGCAAAAACCCCGTGCCTGTATCACCCCGGCCCTTCCGCCTTGTATCGGTGTAACACAAATCGCACTCCCCATGCAGAGGGCCTTGCAGCTCTCCGCATGCTATCGTGAGAGATAGTGTCGTCGCCACTCAATTTCCACCTGGAACAGTATGAGGGACCGTTAGATCTGTTGCTGGACCTCATCCGCAAGCAGCAGATCGACATCAAAGACATCCCCATCGCCACCATCACCGCGCAATACCTGGAATTCCTTGAACAAGCGCGCGAAATGGACATCGATCTGGGGGCGGAGTTCGTCTACATGGCGGCCACGCTGATCCATATTAAGTCGAAGATGCTGCTGCCCCGCGACCCGGCATTGGAAAAAGAGGGCGACGAGGCGGAAGATCCGCGCCAGGAACTGGTGGAACGGCTGCTGGAGCACGAGCGCTTCAAGAACGCCGCCGAAATGTTGCAGCAGAAGCGGCTGATCGAGGACAACGTCTGGTCGAATCCACAGCTTAAAGCCTTCATTTCGGAGAGTGAAGATCCGGGCTTGTCGGTGACTCTGTTCGATCTGGTGAAGGCGCTGGGCACCATGCTGGAGCGGGCCAAGCAACGCCCGGTCTACGAGGTGGAAGCGGCCGATGTGACCGTGGCCGGCATGATCCGCTACCTCCACGAGCAGTTCCTGGAGGTGGGCGACAACCAGCCGGTATTCATCCTCCGCATTTTCGAAAAGCAGCGCACGCGCCGCTCTATGATCGCCCTGTTTCTGGCCGTTCTGGAGATGGTGCGGATGCAGGCTGTGGTATTGACACAGAAGGACTTATTCGGGGAAATCGCGCTCCAGCGGCACGAGAGCTTCGACGCTGTTTTCAAGTCCGGCCAACCCATCGCGGCGATTGAAAACGACTACATCTAAGGCATGATTTAGACAGGCATGGAAGAACTGGAACTACAACCCCAAGACAACCCTCCGGAGCTCGACCGGGAGCCCGCGCTGGAACCGGAGCCGGATTCCGGGCACGCCTTGCCGCAGACCGTCTCTATCGAGGAATGGATGGCATCGAGCCAACCCGGCGTGGAGGACGCGCCGCAGGCCGAATCGCTGGCGGACGTGCAGCTATTGGCGGTGTTGGAAGCCTGTGTGTACGTGGCGGAAGAGCCGCTGATGCCGGCGCAGATCGCCGCGGCTCTCGATCAGGACCCGGAACGGGTGCGCACTCTGCTGCAACAACTGGTGGTGGAATTCGACCGTCCGGAGCACGGCGTCAGTATTAAGGAAGTGGCCGGCGGCTTCAAAATGGCTACCAAGGCGGAGCATCACGAGGCGGTACGGAACTTCGCGAAGAGTCTCAAAGCGCCTTTGAAGCTTTCCCTGCCGGCGCTGGAAACGCTGGCGGTAATTGCGTATAAGCAGCCGGTGACGACACCCGAGATCATGGAGATCCGCGGTGTGCAGGGAGGCGGGGTGTTGAAGACGCTTTTGGATCGCAAGCTGATCGCCGAAGCGGGCCGCAAGAGCGTGATTGGCAAGCCGATTCTGTTTAAGACCACCAAGGAATTCCTGATCCAGTTTGGGCTCAAGGATTTGAGTGAGCTGCCCTCGCTTAAGGAGTTCGAAGAGATCCGCCGGATGGCCATGTCGGACAGCGAGATTCCGGCAGTGGCGGCGGCCGAGGCTGCGGACGCCCAAGCGCCGGCAGGGGAATCGGACACGGCACTTGAGTCTGAGGCTTCGGCGCCGGACTCGGAGGCCGTGGCGGCTCCCGAAGCTAAGTCGGCGGACGTCGAAGTTGCGGTTGCCGGGGAAGTGTCGGCGCCGGACTCGGAGACTGCCGTCGAAATGCCGGCTCCCGAAGCTTCGTCGCCGGACGTCGAAGTTGCGGTTGCCGGGGAAGTGTCGGCGCCGGACTCGGAGACTGCCGTTGAAGTGGCGGCTCCCGAAGCTAAGTCGGCGGACGTCGAAGTTGCGGTTGCCGGGGAAGCGTCGGCGCCGGACTCGGAGACTGCCGTCGAAATGCCGGATGTAGAAGCTAAGTCGGCGGACGTCGAAGTTGCGGCCGCCGGGGAAGTGTCGGCGCCGGACTCGGAGACTGCCACCGTCGAAGTGCCGACTCCCGAAGCTAAGTCGGCGGACGTCGAAGTTGCGGCCGCCGGGGAAGTGTCGGCGCCGGACTCGGAGACTGCCGTCGAAGTGGCGGCTTCCGAAGCTAAGTCGGCGGACGTCGAAGTTGCGGCCGCCGGGGAAGTGTCGGCGCCGGACTCGGAGACTGCCGTCGAAGTGGCGGCTTCCGAAGCTTCGTCGCCGGACGTCGAAGTTGCGGCCGCCGGGGAAGCGTCGGCGCCGGACTCGGAGACTGCCGTCGAAGTGCCGACTCCCGAAGCTTCGTCACCGGACCTCGAAACGGCGGTCGCCAAGGAAGTGTCGGCGCCAGACTCGGAGACTGCCGTCGAAATGCCCGCGGTAGAGCCTGAAGCTTCGTCACCGGACCTCGAAACTGCCGTCGCCGGGGAAGTGTCGGCGCCGAACTCGGAGGCCACCGTCGAAGTGCCGGACGTGGAGGCCCTAGCGGCTTCCGAGTCTGACGCTACGGCGCCGGAATCCTCCCCGACCATCGAAAGCCAGGACCATTAATGCCCGAAGAACGGCTCCAAAAAATTCTCTCGCAAGCCGGCGTGACCTCGCGGCGGCAGGCGGAAAAATATATCGTAGAAGGCCGCGTGTCGGTGAACGGCACGCCGGTCACCGAACTCGGATCCAAGGCCGACCTGGAACGCGACCACATCAAAGTGGATGGCCGCCTGATCCACGCGCCCAAGCATCAAGTCTACATCGCTCTCCACAAGCCCAACAACACCGTCACCACGGTGAGCGACCCGCAGCACCGGGCCACCGTGATGGACTTGCTGCACGGTGTCAAGGAACGCGTCTACCCGGTGGGGCGCCTGGATTATCACAGCGAGGGCCTGCTGCTGCTGACCAACGACGGCGAATTGGCCAATGCCATCACGTCGGCGTCCACGCATCTGGTCAAGACCTACGTGGTGAAGGCCAACGGCGCCTTGTCCACCGACCAGGAGCAGAAATTCCGCGAGGGCGTGCCGCTCTCCGGCCGCCGCACCCTGCCGGCCGGGTTGAAGCTGATTCGCGACGCCGCCAACCCCTGGTACGAAGTGCGCCTGTATGAGGGCCGGAACAACCAGATCCGCATGATGTTCAAGCATTTCGGCAGGCTGGTGGAGAAGTTGCGCCGGGTACGCATCGGCCCCATCGAACTGGGCCCGCTCAAGCCCGGCCAATTCCGCTACCTGACGTTGGACGAAATGCAGAAGCTGAAGCGCGCCGTGCATGCGGCATCCAAGGAGCCCCGAACACAGGAAGCCGTATGAACCAGATCGGCGCAGTCCTCCATTCCTGCCACACCATCGCTGTCGTGGGACTTTCCGGCAGGCGATTCCGCCCCAGTTATGGCGTAGCGGAGTACATGCAGAAGGCCGGCTACCGCATCATTCCGGTGAATCCCCTGGAGTCGCAGATTCTGGGCGAGAAGTGCTACCCGGACCTGGAGTCCATCCCCGGGGAGGTGGATATCGTGGACATTTTCCGGCGCTCGGAATTCGTGCCGGAGATTGTGGAAGCGGCCATTCGTAAGGGCGCCAAGGTGATCTGGATGCAGGAGGGCGTGGTGCATGAAGAGGCCGCCCGGCGCGCCGAAGCGGCCGGGCTGACGGTGATCATGGACCGCTGCATTCTGAAGGATCATCGCCGGCTGGCGTACGCGTCGTAGAGCCGATCCGCGTTAAGATCAAAAACTCATAGGGGCAATCTCACCCACACATTCGGTTTGGACTCCGGAATTTCGGTCGGAGCGCAGCCTTGATCTTTCACAATGAGAATGATCGCGTGGGCTATGCTCTATGGACTATGCTTCGCGCGGTTGCATCGCCTTTTGGAAATCCCAAGCCTCAGACCTCCTGATGTCGGCCGGGGATTTCGGATAGTTGGGGAAATTGACCTGAGCCAAGACGTGGCGCAGACACTCGTGTCTGGATAGCGCCGGGATCAAAACCGGCATGGAGTAGCGAATGAAAGAGTCGTA
>Ga0182030_10006444_pt1 | contig 24762 bp, 25 predicted proteins | sample 812S3MmetaG_FD_121299 | JGI IMG/M metagenome (GOLD analysis project Ga0182030, IMG submission 121299) | Permafrost microbial communities from Stordalen Mire, Sweden - 812S3M metaG (Illumina Assembly) | ecosystem: Environmental > Terrestrial > Soil > Wetlands > Permafrost | place: Sweden...
CGAGCTGCTGCACATTGGTGAGGCTGGTGGCAGGGCTGAACCCGTCGTCTAGGAATCCGGTGTACTGAATCTTCCGGCCATCGAGGCCACCGGCTTGATTGAACCGATAGAGGCCGGCATTGAATCCTGCGCTGATGTCTGGATTCTCAGCCAGGCTTCCCTCGCCGCCCACCACGATGGGCGTGCTGCTCGAAGCGGCGGAGGCTGGAGCGATCGGGATGACAGCGGCGCTGGCGAGTAGCGCGACGACGCTGACACACAGAGGTACTAAGAGGCGGCGCAAGATGTTCCCCCAACTGAGTCATGGGACAGATGTCCCGAAATCCAGCTACTGCGGTTGCAGCAGCTGGCCTGAACCTCAATTGCTCAAGCCCCCCCAAAATCAGGCCAGTCGCAATTCAGCGGGCAATCGAGATTGCCTGAGGTGGAGATTAAGACTTGCAGTCCAAAAGGTCAATATAAAAGACCACTATTTCTCTATTATCTTCGAATCTGGCCTCTTGATCAGGGAGTTTAAGGAGAAACTGACGATTCATCAGTTCGATAGACAACCGGAATAGACCCTCCATTTGACTTAAAGGCTGTTCGCCACGTGCAACTTACGATTGCAAAATATGCGTAGCCACTAAACGACACGGCCGCAAGAGCTTCGAGCGCGCCGCGTTCGAGCTAGGTCAGAGCACCAGCTCGGCCAGGAGGTCCAGGGAGCGCAGCCAGTCGTCGAGGTTCTTCCTCCACGGGGCCGACACGATGTGTTGGATCCCCGCTTCGGTGAAGGCAGCCAGCTCGTGGCGGATCAGGCCAGGGTCCATTCCCTGCGGATCCCATCCGGTGCGCAGCGAGATCGGGAAGGCCGCCTCCGGGTGATCCTGGCGAACGCGCGCCACGACCGGTGCGGCCTTTTCAGGAGTCAGCCCGACGGCCTGGAATCCATCACCTCGATCGGCGGTGCGCCGATAGGCCGCCTCACTCCCACCGCCGATCCAGATCGGAATCTGGCGGTGCGGCTTCGGCAGGATGCGCAGGTCATCGAACGAGGTGAACTCACCGTGGAAGCTCACCGGGTCCTCGGACCACACCGCCCGAAAGAGATCGACCGCTTCGTCGAGGCGCCGGCCGCGGTTGTGGAACCCGTAACCAAGTGCGGTGTACTCCTTCTCCGACCAGCCGACGCCGACGGCGATGGTCACACGACCAGCAGACAGGGCGTCGAGGCTGGCCAGCGCGTTGGCGAGCTCGAGCGGGTTGTGCGTGGGCACCACAAGGACGCTCGTGCCGAGGCCGATGCGTTCAGTGGACGCGGCCGCCCAGGTGAGGGTGATCAGGGGGTCGAACAGGTAGGGCGACGGGTAGGACTGGGATGCAGGATGGACGATGTGGTCGCTGACCCACACATCCTCGAAGCCGAGGGCCTCTGCGTGACGAGCCGCCTGGGTGATGGCCGCAGCACCCGCCACTCGTCCATATTGGGGGAGGTGGACTCCGACTCTCATCTGGTGGCGACCTCTCTTCGTCGGCGATCACCGTCGCCGACAGATCTCCAAACCTAACGGCAGGTGGTGAGAGGGCCCGACAGACAGCGCCGGTGATGGCGGATCCCTACGATGGGCACCTTCCTACCGCAAGGGAGTGTGGATGCCCATCGCAGGTCTCGACCACGTGGCTCTCCCGACGGCTGATGGTGAACGGTTCATGGCGTTCTACAAACGCCTGGGGTTCACCACGGTCGACGAGGACGAGTGGATGGCAGGGAGGTACCCGATCTATTCGCTCGCCTGCGGGAACAACAAGATCAACGTCCATCCTGACGGCTTCACCGCCAACCTCCGCGGACCGACGGCTGTGCCGGGCTGTGGGGACCTCTGCTTCGTGTGGGAGGGAGGCTACGACGCCTTGACGCAGATGTTGGAAGACGCCGAGGTGCCCCTACTGCACGGTCCGGTCGACAGGCAGGGAGGCCGTGCCGGAGGCTCAGGGACAGGCGTCAGTGTCTACGTGCGAGATCCCGACCAGAACCTGGTGGAGTTCATCTGTTACGACGAGCCCCCTGTCGGGCGGGTGCGCTGAACCCGTCGGCAGATGGGCCGTCAAAGGCACGCCCGGTGGATCAGGTGAGGTGAGTCGGCGAGGCCCGGCGGTGGCCCTGGGCGGTCTTGGCCTCCCGGATCTGGGTGGCGGTCAGGGGCGGGTGTGTCAGCGGCTTGCCGTTCGGGGCAAGAGACGAAAGCAAAAGGTCGAGGTGGCGGAGCCAGCCATCGGAGGAGATCGAAGCGATGGTCTCGATGACACCTCGCAAGGACCACAGCAGCACGACTACGTCCTCGTAGACCAGCTCGGGACGCAAAGCTCCAGCCAGTTGGGCTCGGGTCAGCAGTACCGTCGTGACCTCCTCGATCTGATCGCGGACCTCGGCGTGCGAGTCGTTCCAGAGACGGGCGAGACATCCCGAGTGCTCGAACTGCAGCCATCCGACCGCCCGAATGTAGGCGGCGAGACCCTCTTCAGCCGACTCCTCTTCGACCGCCGCCTGCCCAGCGGCGAGTACCTTGCTCAGTACCTCTCCGACCACCGCTTCGATGAGAAGCTCCTTGGTGGGAAATCGGCGGTAGACGGTCCCGATCCCGACACCCGCCCGTTGGGCGATGGCATCGACACCGACGTCGAATCCCTCCTCGTCGAAGGCGACCCTGGCGGCTGTCAGGATCTTGTCCCGGTTGCGGGCGGCGTCTCGACGTAGCGGTGGAGGGGCGACCGCCGAGTTGCCCGCCGGCGCAGCGGTTGCGGATGGGTCGCCTCCGTTGCCCTCCGAAGTCTGGGGTGAGCGGAGTGCCGTCGAGGCTGGCGTCATCCTTCGGTCAGCGTTCCGCCGGGGGCGATGGCCAGCTCGGCATTCATCAGGTGGCTTCCATGATCGTCGTGGGCGGCCTTGGAGGTGGCGGTCGGGATGAACGCAGCGGCGATGACGGCGGCGATCGTCACGACGCCCAAGAAGGCGAATCCCCGTGAGTAGCCGGCGATGGACGGGAAGCCGTCGCGGAGCAGGGTGGCGGTGACGATGGTCGACATGACGGCCGACCCTACAGCCCCGCCGATGGTTCGGATGTTCGCGTTCATGCCGCTTGCCACCCCGGTCTGGGCCGGGGGCACGGCCTGGACGATGAGGTTGGACATGGCCGAGAAGGCGAGGCCGAGGCCGATGCCGATCAAGGTGGAGGAGATGTAGATCTGCCATGACGCCGAGTGGGCGAAGGCAATCATGAAGTAGGAGGCGCAAGCGAAGCCCGCTCCGATGATGACGGCGGCCTTCGACCCTATGCCGGCGGCGATCTTTCCGGACAGCAGTCCGAAGACGAACATGGTGACAGTGAGGGGCAGCAGGTAGAGGCCCGATTGGATGATGCTCGCCCCGAACCCATACCCCGTCGACTTGGGCGTCTGGACGAACTCGGGCAAGAAGGCCATGTAGGCGTACATGCCGAACCCGAAGAGCAGGGCCACCAGGTTGTTGGTCCAGACGGCCGGCACCCGCATCATCTTCATGTCGATGAGGGGCTGACGAGACCGGACCTCGACGACGACCCAGGCCACGCCCAGGATGACAGCGAGGACGATCAGCCCGAGGACCTTGAACGATCCCCAGCCCCAATCAGGCGCCTCGCTCACGCCGACCAGGAGGGCGACCAGCCACCCTGACAACAAGACGGCGGCCAGCCAGCTGATCTTTCCAGGCGTCCGTTGGGGCGACTCGGGGACAAAGAAGTGGGCCAGGACAGCAGCCAGCACGGTGGTGATGAAGGGGATCCAGAACAGCCAGTGGTAGTTGAGTTGCTTGACGATCGGGCCGGCGAGGACGACGGCGGCACCCGCTCCAACGGCCAGCATGGCGGCGATGATGCCAACACCGCCGGCCACCTTGGCTGTCGGGAATTCATCGCGGATGATCCCGAAGGACAAGGGGATGACCGCCCCACCGACTCCTTGGATGGCGCGGGCCAGGATCAGGATGCCGATCGAATGGGACACCGCCGCCAGTGCCGACCCGGCGGCCAGGGCCAACAGGGTTGCCACCAGCACGCGCTCTTTGCCGATCATGTCGCCGACCCGGCCGAGGATGGGCGTGAATATGGACGCTGACAACAGATAGATGGTGAGTACCCAGGTGACCGTGCCCTGTGAGGTGTGGAGGTCGTGTTGGATGGTTGACAGCACCGGGATCACTAGCGACTGCAAGAGGGCGTAGGAGACGGTGCCGATCAAGAGGACCACGAAGGTCACCTTGTAGTTCGATCGCTCGAGTGATTTGGTCATGGGCCGTCCTGTCCGTGGTGCGTCTTGGGCGAGGTACCGATAGGCCGGCCGGCGGGAAACGATGGGGCCAACCAGGAGCGGAGGGGTGGGTCCGGATAATTTAGCACAAGCGGAACCACGGCTCCTCTTGTGCTACAGGTGATCAGCCCGCCCTTCTGTGGCGCGCCCTTCCGCCGTCGGCCGAGGGCAACGGCCTCCAGCCCAGCTCATAGCGCCGACCGCCCAGCCCAAACTCGACGACTCAGTAGACGGCCTTGCCCGTCGCCGACACGGTCGAGATCATGGCCAGGCACATCTCGTCGGATGATCCGTCGCCCCAGGTCACGTAGCGCGGTGGGAGCTTCCGCAATTGCGGGAGCTCCTGGCGCAGGGTCGGGTCGTAGGCGCAAGTGATCCCGATGGTGTCGCCCGGCTTGGTCAGCACTGGGGTCTTCAAGGTGTACGAGCGTTGGTAGTCGAAGTTGTAGTTGGTCACGTCCAAGAGGGTCTTTGCCTCGGGCGTCCCGGGGTTGAGCACGATCTTCATGCCTCGGCCCAATAGGTGCATGTGCACGCCGAGGCGGACGATGTCCCGGCCGCTCTCCACCGGCCTCGTGCACGACGTGGTGTCTCCACTCGGTGGGTCGCTCGGATTGCGCCCACAGGTGCTCTCGAGGATGTCGTCGAATATGGCCGCGCCCGGACCGAACCGCCGAGCCAGGTCGGCGAGAGACGCCGATCGGCTGCAGAGGGGGCCGGTGACACCCGTCGGGGACGGGATGTCGGGAGGGGCTGGCATGAGGTCGAGGCTGATCGGCTTCAGCGCCGTAGAAGAGGGGACGGTATTGAGCTCGAGCTTTGACCGAACTGGCTTGTCCCCGCGAAGCAGGTTGTAGTGGATCTGCATGACGACCATGCTTCCGGCCGGAAGCTTGACGCCGGTTCCGACCGGTTCGACGTCCTCCCCGTGTCCGGGGGCCCACGCAGCCAACCACGGGGTATTGGAGATCTGATTGATGGCCACCGTGCCGGGGAGGGCGCTCTCTCCAAAGCACGTCCATCCCTTGCCCCCCTGGTCGGCCGCCACCGCGGCCTTGGCCAGGTCCGGGGGGATGAGGAACACGATGGCGTGGTGGACCTCGATGCTGTTCGGATAGAAGTGGCTCGAGACGATGAACGAGTTCTGGGTGACGTGGGGATTGACCAGTGTGCAGTGGTAGTCGTCAGTGGCACCGGCGGGGGCTACCGGGGTGTAGGAATTCTTGGCCTGCATGGTCAAGGTGGTGATCTGTGGGGCGGAGGCACCGGCCGTCGTGGTGGACACGCCGGTGGCGAGTGCTGTCGCCACCAAGAGACCGACCAACGTCAGTCGGACTGTGCGGGAGGTCATCGGAGTACCGTAACGGTGAGCGGAGGGCTACGCCGCCCGGTGTGACAGTTGGCCAGCTCGACGGGAAGCCTCAGACCTTGGATTCGTCGGTCTCCAGCCACGCGTGGTTGCAGTCCCAGCAGTGCCCCTGCCACTCGGGGGTCCTTGATGGGATGGCGCCGAGGACTCGCATCCGTATCTCCACGCTCCCGCACTCCGGGCAGACGTCAGTCGGTGAGGACCGTGTCATATTCGCCACCGCTCCAGACGAGCCTGGTACTCAGCGCTGTCCCGGGCCCGCCACATGACTTGCAGAAGCCACTCGTCCGCTGTGACGACGGATGCGAACACGCCTTCGTCGATGAGCACATGTCGTATCTCAGTCTCTACCTCGGTAATAGTCACCGTCTGTCCCGGGGTCAGTGGGCAGGCCCCCTGGTTGGAGCCCGCCTCTCGTACTGAGAGGAACGCTACAACTGTCTGAGCCACTGTCACTATCTTTTCCGGAGCCAGGCCACTTGGCACCTCTGGCGGTATCCCGAGACCCCGTCAGGTCAGACCCGCCATTTCCTGCGGTCAGGGTCCGCCCATTCCCGGCTCAGCGGAACCAGTGACGCCTCATGGACCTGGTGCTCGACGAGCGAACCACAGAGTCAAGGGACTCCACCGCACCGCTCGGTGACCGTCGATAAGACCACGTTGTCGTCGTCACAGGTGACGAGGACCTCGCCGATACCGAACGCCCGTGCCAGCTCCAAACTGTCCCGCAGTATGGCGGTGGCATAGTCCTTCCGGCGCTCGCCAAGGGACTACGGCGTAGCCCATGCCCTCCCTCGTGGCAGGAAGGTGTTGAGCTCGTGACGGATGGAACAACGGCCCACCAGCTTCCCGACCACGTCGGCGGGCAGCAGTGTGGAGGGGAGTGGCACCCCTCACGACTGCAACGTGAGCCACGAGTAGGAATGGAATGCCACGGTGGTCGACTTCTTGGCCACCTGACGAGAAGCTGCAGAGCCGTCGAGTCGGAGGTTTCGATGGGCATCGATAGGGTTGCGGCGTGGTGCACTCGAGCTACAGCGACCTTTTCGTCGTCATCGCCACCGCAGCCGCCACCCTGATGGGCCTGCTGTTCGTGGCCATGTCGGTGGCGAAGGGTCGGTCCGAGCAGCATTCGCCGGTCATCCGTGAGTTCAGGGCCGCGGCATCACTCCTGGCCTTCAGCAACTCCTTTTCCGTCTCCCTGTTCGGTCTGGTCCCGGGCAACAACATCGGTTATCCGGCGCTCATCATCGGCCTGATCGGGATCTTCTTCACCGCCGCCGGCGTGCGCACCACTATCGCCCTGCCGGTCGCCGAACAGCGGCGAAGAGCGCAGTTCTTCCTCATCGTGGGGCTCCTGGGCGTCTTTGTGTTCCAGTCCATCTTCGGGTTCAGGCTGATAAGCAACCCGAGCCGTCCTGGTGCCCTCGCCGTCTTGGGGGATGTCCTCATTGCCTCCCTGCTGCTCGGGATCGGCCGGGCGTGGGAATTGGTGGGCAACTGGGACACGGGCATCGTGGCATCGATCGGCCTTCTCCTCGGCACCGGGACGCACCGACCGACGGCCAAGGATCCGGCCACGATCAGGACGACGAGGCCCTCTAGTCCTGGCAGCCAACGCCAACGCCGGCCCCATGGGCACGGGCCCCGGCCCGCGGTCGCGCCGGACGCCTGGCTTGTCAGGGACGCCTGGCTTGTCAGGATCGTGCGGGCGCGACGGACGGCCGTCCCGACCCGGTCGACGGAGAAGTGGGATGACGGGATACCGGAGTTTGCTGGCCGACCCGCTTAAGCTTTGCCCGGCTCACAACGGGCGGGCGAGAGCCTCGATGGTGGTAAGAGTGGCAACGGAGGCCGAGCGCTCACTCGTGGTCTGGAGGCACCCCGCACAATGGAGATCTCAAGGATGTGGAAACCGACAGAGCGGCCCCCAGCCGGTCGGATCCAGCGGCGGAGTCGAGCGAGCCGTTGACGTCGGCGATCGATGATGCGCCAGTCGGGCTCGACGCGCCCGTCGTAGCCTGTTCCGAGGGCGGTCCGGCGTCACCGCCTGTCGGCGTGGAACGTCCCCAGCACGCCAGGAGGAGGAGGAGACGGCGACAGATCAAATGGTCGCTGATCGTCCTGTTGGTCGTGGTGGTGGCCGTCGCCGGCCTCGTCGTGGCCCGGCGCGTCAACCGGCCCCTGGCCCAACCAGTGCTGCCCGCCGTAAGCCGATCGTCGATCGTGGTGCAAGGAACGGCACCCGCACTGGCTTGGCCCGCCGGCGGCCAGGCGGCAGTCTCAATCCCAACGCTCGGGTACGGCAGCCAGTCGGGGATCGAGACCCCGGTCCCCGTCGCCTCACTGACCAAGATGGCGACGGCCGTGGTGATCCTGCGAGACCACCCGGTGGCCCGTGACACCAGCGGGCCGAGCATCACCATCACGGCCGACGATGCCGCTCAGTTCGGGATCGACCTGCAGAACGACGAGACCAACATCCCCCTTCAGGCCGGCGAGACCCTCACCGAGCAGCAGTTGCTCGAGGCGCTGCTCAACCAGTCGGCCAACGACGTGGCCTACAGCCTGGCGTCGTGGGACGCAGGCAGCGAGTCCGCCTTCGTCACGAAGATGAACTCCCTGGCCGCGTCCCTTGGCGCCGTCAACACGCACTTCGTCGATGCCAGTGGCTTCCAGACGCAGTCGGTGTCGACGGCCTCGGACATGCTCCGTATCGCGGCCGCCGGGATGTCCATCCCGACCTTCGCCGATATCGCCGGCATGCCGACTGTCAGCCTCCCGCTGGTCGGCACGGCGAAGAACATCGTCACCGAGGTGGGTACCGACGGGGTGGTCGGCGTGAAGTCCGGCTACACGGCGCAAGCTGGCGGCTGCATGGTGTTAGCCGGCTACCGAACCATCGGCGGGCGCTCCGTTTTGGTACTGGCTTCGGTCCTCGGCCAGATCGAGCCACCCCCGGCGGCCCCCGCACCACCCCCCGCCCCTGGGGCGGCACCGACGACGACCACGAGCACCGCTCCCTACAGTGCCTTGGAGGCGCAGTATCCGCTCCGCTATGCCGGGCCCATCGTCGAGGGCCTACTCGACGCCACCAAGGCGACGATCGTGCCCGTTGCCGTGGCGAAGTCGGGAGAAGCGGTTGGCACGGCCACCGCTGTTTGGGCCGGAGTCCGTCACAGCTTGCCGGCCGTCGCCTCCCGGTCGGCATGGCTGCTCGGGGTGCCGCGGCAGCGAGTGATCAGCTACACGACGCCTGCGCCCGACCTGGGCACGACGTCGAAGCAGGTTGGCTCGGCCCACTTCACCTTGGGCACACAGAGAGAGGTCGTCGACTTACGAACCACGCATACCCTGTCCAGGCCCTCGTGGTGGTGGAAGGCCCTACACAACTAGACCTCCATGATCTGTCGACGTTGGCGTCGGGCCACGTGCCCACCTCGACCGGCAGAGCGGACCACGACACGCCAGTCCACCCACTGACGGCCCGCTACTGATCAGGCGTCAGTGTGCGGGTGAGCGGAGCAGCTGCGGCCCGCATGCTGGTGACAGCTGCATCTACCCGGGCTCCCATCTCGGTGGCCCTGGTCGGTGACTTGGCCATGATCACCATGGCACCGGCCAACTCTCCCACCAAGTGCTGGGCCTGTTCGAGGAAGTGACGCGAAACCGTGGCATCGATGAGCAGCGGTGCGGCGACCAGCACCAAGGTCATATAGGTGCGCATCTCGTCAGTCGCCACCTCCTTGTCGCCTGTACCGCCTTGTCGCCTGTACCGCCCAGCACCGCTCTGACCGCGTCGGCGGCCTGAGCCCCTGGGCCAGCACGATGGCGGACTGCGCGCCCGTGACCCTCGAGCGGTCTCGCTCCTGCCTCAAGCTCCTACCTGATCAACCACCAAGATGGTGACCGACAGCACGAGGAGCCCGCCGACCATCGAGGTGGTGAGCGCTCGCTCCTCCCACCAGCGCCGGAACCTCGGGTCGGTGACGTCGAGGACGATGAGGACGGTGATGGCGGCCAGGACGATCAGGGCAGAGAGACCACCGACCCAGCGCTTGAGCATGGACGAAGCCTACGGCGCAGTGGTCGTCCACCCACAGTGGGGCGGCAGCGGTCTTCACCGCCTGTGAGGCTCGGGGATCACCCTCATTGGAGCGCTCGCTGACTATCTTGGGCGGACATGGGAAAGAACAAGCGGAAGCAGATTCCAGAGCTGCGTGTCGTCAGCTCAGGCGAAGTGCCGAAGGTCACCAAGACTCCGATGACGGGAGCACGTTCGCTGCACGACGAGATGGCCGCCCTGTTCGAGGAGTGGGACCGACGAGCCGCCAAATGGCAGCAGGCCGGCTAGCACTGACACGCCAACTGACCATCTCCGACTGACGGCGTCAGTCGGGGGCCATCGGGAGTGGAACAGCCCGAGCTCGGACTCCGATCGCTGGTCGGCGTCCCGGCCTGAGGCAGGGATGGGACGGCGCCGGGGGCAGACGGACTCCGTGCCTCCCTCATGGCGGGGCGATAGCCTGGTGCAGCCCGAGAGGAGGCCTCCATGGCTGAGTTCCCGACCATCACCCACGTCGCCCTCACGGTCAGCGACCTTTCTCGGAGCGTGCCCTGGTATCGACGGCTCTTCGGCGTCGATCCGTTGGTCGATGAGGACACCGGACCGTTCCGTCATGTGGTCTGGCAGATCGGCGGCCACACCCTCGTCGGCCTCCACGAGTTCAAAGACCCGGTCGATGACCTCCCATTCGACGAACGTCGACCGGGACTCGACCATCTGGCCTTCGCCTGCGCCAGCCGTTCCGAGCTGGAGGTCTGGGCCGAGCGTCTGGGTGAGCTCGGTGTGCCGAACGGCGGCATCGTCGACGCCCCCTATGGGTCGGGCCTCTCGTTTCGAGACCCCGACAACATCGCCCTCGAGTTCTTCGCGCCGCCGGGCTGAGGGGGACCACCAGCCGGCCGAGAGGTCGGCGGCGGGCAGCGTCAGCCGGCATCTTCGCTGGCTGCCCGGTTGAGCTCCTCGAGTATCCGGCTCGCGCCCTGGGCCGGTGTCATCGTCCGCTGGCGGAGCCGGGCCTCGATGGTCGGGGCCAGCGCCTGCACGCCAGGGTTGTCTCGGAGACGGGCCAGCAGTCGTTGCTCGACCATGGCCCACATCCACTCGGTCATCTGCCTGTCGCGCTTCTCTGTGAACTCGCCCGATGCCGTGAGGACCTCGCGATGGCGGACCACCTCATCCCAGAGCCGCTCGATCCCGGTGCCGTCGAGGGCACTGCAGGTGAGCACGGGAGGCTCCCATGTCGGACTGGCCGCCCCGAACATGTGGAGGGCGTCGGCCAGCTCCCGGGCCACGTTGCCCGCCTCGACGGCCCGATCGCCGTCGGCCTTGTTCACCATGATGATCTCGGCGAGCTCCAGCACGCCGCGTTTGATGCCCTGGAGGGCGTCGCCCGTCCCGGGGACCATGAGCATCACGAAGCAGTCGACCATGCTCGCCACGGCCGACTCGGACTGACCCACGCCGACCGTCTCGACGATGACCACGTCGAAGCCTGCGGCCTCGACGATCAGGAGCGCTTCGCGGGTCGACCGGGTGACCCCGCCGAGCGAGCCAGACGAGGGGGAGGGCCGGATGAAGGCGTCCGGATCGGCGGCCAGCGTGTGCATGCGCGTCTTGTCGCCCAGGATGCTGCCCCCCCTGCGGGTGGAGGACGGGTCGACGGCGAGGACGGCCACCTTGTGCCCGGACGAGGTGAGGTGGGTGCCCAGCTTGTCGATGAGTGTCGACTTGCCCGCACCCGGCACGCCGGTCATGCCGATCCGTTGGGATCCCCCGGTGTGGGGCAGCAGCCGGGCCAAGAGGTCCTGGGCCAGCTCTGCGTGGTCAGCCCGGGTCGATTCGACGAGCGTGATGGCCCTGGCCAGTTGGGTCCGGTCTCCGGCCAGCACCCCGGCCACGCACTCGTCCAGCTCGATCGGTGGGCGGGTGACGGCCGTCAACGATCGTCTTCAGACAGCTGCGCGTCGAGCTTGGCCAGGAGGTCGACGGCAGCGTCGGCGATGACCGTCCCGGGCGGGAAGATGGCCGTCGCCCCGGCGGCGAGGAGCTCGTCGAAGTCCTGTGGGGGGATCACCCCTCCCACCACGATCATGATGTCGTCCCGGTGGAGCGCGGCGAGCTCGTTTCGCAGCTCGGGCACCAAGGTCAGGTGCCCGGCGGCGAGGGAGGACACGCCGACCACGTGCACGTCCGCCTCGACGGCCTGGCGGGCCACCTCTGCCGGGGTCTGGAAGAGCGGGCCGACGTCGACGTCGAAGCCCAGGTCGGCAAAGGCGGTGGCGATCACCTTCTGGCCCCGGTCGTGGCCGTCCTGTCCCATCTTGGCAACCAGCATCCGGGGCCGACGGCCGTGGCGGTCGGCGAACCGGTCGGCCACCCGACGGGCCTCGGCGGCAGCCGGTGACTCACCCACCTCTGATCGGTACACACCTGAGATAGTACGGATCGAAGCGGTGTGGCGGCCGTAGACGGCCTCGAGGGCGTCGCTGATCTCGCCCACCGTCGCTTGGGCCCGGGCTGCGTCCACCGCCAGCTTCAACAGGTTGTCCCCGAGTCCCGAGCCCCGGGTGCCCTCGTCGGCGGCCCGGGCGGCGGCCGTCAGCCGACCGAGCGCCTCTCGACAGGCCCGATCGTCCCGCTCGGCCCGAAGTTGTCGGAGCTTTGCGATCTGCTGGGCCCGCACGCTCGAGTTGTCGATCTTCAACACGTCGATCTTGTCGTCGGCGGCAAGGCGGAACTTGTTCACCCCGACGACGGCCTGGCGACCCGAGTCGATGCGGGCCTGGGTCCTCGCCGCCACCTCTTCGATGCGTAGCTTCGGGATCCCGGCCTCGATAGCCGAGGTCATGCCTCCGGCCGCCTCCACCTCTTCGATGTGGGCCCATGCCTTGCGGGCGAGCTCGTAGGTGAGCCGCTCGACGTAGTAGCTCCCGCCCCAGGGGTCGATGGTCCGACACGTGCCGGACTCGTACTGGAGGAACAGCTGGGTGTTGCGGGCGATGCGGGCACTGAAGTCGGTCGGGAGCCCGAGGGCCTCGTCCAGGGCATTGGTGTGGAGGGACTGGGTGTGGCCCTGAGTTGCCGCCATGGCCTCCACGCAGGTCCGCATCACGTTGTTGAAGGCATCCTGGGCGGTGAGCGACCAGCCCGAGGTCTGGCAGTGGGTGCGCAGTGACAGCGACTTGTCGTTAGCCGGGGAGAACTGTCTGACCAGCTTGGCCCAGAGCAGTCGGGCGGCACGCATCTTCGCCACCTCGGTGAAGAAGTTCATGCCGATGGCCCAGAAGAACGACAGGCGGGGGGCGAAGGCGTCGATGGCGAGGCCCGCGTCCAAGCCCGCCCTGATGTACTCGACGCCGTCAGCCAGGGTGTAGCCGAGCTCGAGGTCGGCCGAAGCCCCCGCCTCTTGCATGTGGTAGCCGGAGATCGAGATGGAGTTGAACTTCGGCATCTCGGTCGACGTGAAGGCGAAGATGTCCGAGATGATCCGCATGGAGGGCTTCGGCGGGTAGATGTAGGTGTTGCGGACCATGAACTCTTTGAGCACATCGTTTTGGATGGTGCCGGCCAGCTTGTCGGGCGTCACCCCCTGCTCTTCGGCCGCCAGGATGTAGAGGGCGAGGACCGGGAGCACGGCGCCGTTCATGGTCATCGACACCGACATCTGGTCGAGGGGGATGCCGTCGAAGAGCTGGCGCATGTCCAAGATGGAGTCGATGGCCACACCGGCCATCCCGACGTCGCCGGCCACCCGGGGATGGTCGCTGTCGTAGCCGCGATGGGTGGCGAGGTCGAAGGCCACCGACAGACCCTTTTGGCCACTTGCCAGGTTGCGGCGGTAGAAGGCGTTTGACTCGCTGGCCGTCGAGAACCCGGCGTACTGGCGGATGGTCCAGGGCTGGTTGACGTACATGGTCGGATAAGGCCCCCGCAGGAACGGGACGACGCCCGGGTACCCGTCGAGGAAGTCGAGGCCGGAGAGGTCCCCGCTCGTCAGGAGGGGCGGGAGGGTGATTCCCTCTGGGGTCTCCCAGTCGAGATCGGCCGTTGTCTCGCCGGTGGACTTCTCGACGGCGTGGCGCCAGTCGCCTCCGGTGGCCGCCGGGCGGGGAGCGTCGGAAAGGGGGAGCTCGGCGAAGCTCGGGACGGGCGAGTCAGCCATCACTCGACTCCGAGCGTGTCGAGCACGCCCTGGAGGGAGGCGAGCACATCGCTGCCCACCCCGATGAACTCGTCGACGCCGGCTTCGCCCAACGGAGCCAACTCGGCGCTCTGGCGTCCGGCGACGAAGACCCGATCGAGGCCCGAAGTCGCCAGCTGGCGGGCCACGGCCTCACCCACCTCCACGTAGCGGCCGTCCGACGAGCACAGGCAGGCCACCCGCACGCCGGCAGCGACCTTGGTGGCGAGGGCGGCCTCCAAGTCACCGCTCCCCTCCAGGCTGTCCGTACTCAGTCCGGCCGTCTCGAAGAAGCTCTTGGCGTAGGTTGACCGCGCCGTGTAGTCAGACGGAGTGCCGAGGTTGACAAGGAGCACCGTCGGGCGGGTGCCGATCTTGCGCTCAAAGGCATCGACCCGCTCCCTCAGCTCCTCGAATGGGGCGGCGTAGCGCCGCCGAGGCAGCCCTGAGGGGGCCGGGCGGGTGCCACTCGGGGCGGGGATCGTCTCGGCGGCATTTGGGAAGTCGCTGACCCCGGTGACGGTATCTTTGCGGCGGCTGAGATTGGCCAGGCGACGCTGCCAGGTCCGTTCGATGGTCCGTTCGATCAGGCCGTCCTCCAGGGCCGCCAGCATGCCCCCGGCGGCCTCGATCTCCTGGAGGAGGGTCCAGCTCCGTTCGGCCACCGACTGGGTCAGGGACTCGACGTACCACGAGCCCCCGGCCGGGTCGATGACCCGGGCGGAGTGGGACTCCTCGATGAGGATGACCTGGGTGTTGCGGGCCATCCGCAGGCCCAGCTCGCTGACCGTCCCCGGCTCGACCACCAGGTCATAGGGCTCGACGGTCACGGCATCGGCCCCCCCGACCCCGGCGGCGAAGCAGGCGATCGTCCCCCGCAGCAGGTTGACCCACGGGTCGTAGCGGCTGAGCATGGCCCGAGAGGTGAGCACGTGTTGACGTTGGGGAGGGGCGGCAGTCGAGCCGCACGCCTCGGCCACCCGTGACCAGAGTCGGCGGGCCGCCCGCAGCTTGGCGATGGTGAGGAACTGGTCGGAGGTGGCGGCGAAGCGGAACTCGATCTGTCCCAGGGCCTCGTCAATCGACAGCCCGGCATCGGTGAGCTCCCGCAGATAGGCCACACCTGTGGCCATGGCGCAACCGAGCTCCTCGGTGTCGGAGCAGCCGGCCTCGTGGTAGCGGGTCACGTCCACGACCACGGCCCGGGCGTTCGGGTAGTCGGCGACGCATCGGCGACCCATGGCCACCATGACGGCAAGTCCGGCGACGACGTCCGAGTCACCGGCCGAGGCCCGCTCCCCGATCGGGTCGATGCCGAGTGCGCCGGCCGCTTCGTCTCCCAGCCCACCGCGGTCCCAGAGATCGAGCAGCGCCGCTGGGGCCTCGGCCCCGAGCGAGGCGTCGAGCGAGACGGTGATCAGGTCGAGGTAGACGCCGTCGAGCATCGCCGCCAAGCGGTCAGCATCGATTCCCGTGGCGCCCCCAGTGCTGTGCAGGAGGATCGAGTCCGACCCGCTGCCCAGCTGCGAGAGGACCTTGCGGCTCGTCGTCTGAGGGTCGTCGAGTGAGACGTCGACGGCCTGGCGCACGTCCCAGCCGTCCTGAGAACTGACCAGCAGCGTGCTGCCCCGGGTGAACGGGGCGATCCCCGGCACGCCCTCGGCCCCGGCGTCGGGAACGTCCTCTGCCGTGTAGAGCGGCTGGATCGAGATGTCGTCGTAGAGGGCGGTGACAAGCGAGCGGTCGAACCGCTTGGCCAGTTCCTCTCTGGTGAGGTCCTTTGCCCCCTTGGCCAGGACGCGGTCGACGCCGCTCATCCACTGGTCACGGGTGGGGGCCGGGAACTCTCCCCCGAGCACGAGGGGTGCCTCGGTGGTCATGAGCGCTCGCCGCGCTGTGAACCGGCGCCGGCGCCTCGAAGCTCCACGAAGTAATTGATCAACGGTTGGCCACCTCATGCTTTGAGGCAGCGACCCGGTCATCACTCGCCTGAGACAAGTTCTCGACCGAACCCCTGCCACAATTCCCGACGGGTATGGACTCCTCACGCAGTAGTTCGGACTCCCCGGGGCCGATGCATCATCGACACGGGCACCCTCGACTCCGAGCCAGCATCTGTGCGCGATCGTCGACCCGAACTACGGCTTTACTGCGTCGCGCACCCTACCAGACGTGCTGTTTCTCCAGAATCGGACGGTGAGCTGGCCGGCTGCCGGACGGGGCCCCTCCCGGTGGCACCGCCCGTTCGAAAAGCGACACCCATGCCTGGGTCAGCCGTTGGCCGTGTTGGCGCCGTGGCAGCGCTTGTACTTGGCTCCCGATCCGCACGGGCACGGGTCGTTCCGGCCGGGCTGGCCGCTCCTCGGATTGGCGAAGTGATCACGGCCGGCGAGGTCCACCAACACGGCCTCGAGCCCTCCGCTGATATCGGAGAAGCCGTGCTTGGCCTGCTCCATCTCAGGCCCGGTCGGCTCCACGGAGGCGAGGACGAGCTCCATCGGCATCCTCGCCGCCCCGGCGACGAGTGCTTCCAGGTGCTCGTTCACCTGGCGGTCGGGACAGGGGTTGGCGGCAAGCCAGTCGGCGGGCACGCCGACCACGTCCTCCAGTCGCTGTCCGCTCGCAGCCAGGGTGGGCGAGCCACCCGAGACCGCCTTCGCCGCCTCTTTGGCGGCTGAGGCCAGCTGGCGGATGTGGGGCTCAGCGGCCTGCCTCCAGCGCTGCAAGGCCCTTTGCTCGTCGTCCACCCGTCCATTCCTTCCCAGTCGTTCGTGACCGCAGGCTGCCATGCGAGCCTACCGGGGGGCCTCCGGCCGGCGTCTGAGCCGTGGTCATCCATGCCGAGCCGGGCACCGAAGACCTGTGAGGATTCGCTGAGGGGGAGCTACCGGGACGTCACCCGCGGCCCACTGCCGGCTATCGATCCAGGTGCCCGAGCCGGGCCTGACTCGAATCGTGGGGCGTCCGGTGAGAAACTAGAGGGGACAGCAGAAAAGGGGGACCGGACTATGGCGACTGGTACGCATCAGGAGCAGAAGATGGTGCGCCTCCGGAGTGGTCGAGAGGTCCCCTCCTGGTATGAGGCGCTGGCTGACTGGGTGGTCGGGATCGGGGCGGCCATGGTCCTGGCCGGTGGCCTGGTCAGCGGCCAGATCGGTTGGGCCGTGTTCGGTCTCATCCTCATCGTCAGCGCATTCTTGACCCTCCAGTTCGCCGGGCCCGACCAACCCGACAACCGCTCGCACTGACCGAGGCAACAACGGCTCGGCCCGAACCGCCTCCCAGGCTGGCCGGGTTATGGTCGGCCTGTGACGATCTCCGCTGAGGCCGGCCGGGTGCTCGGATGCCTGGTGGAAAAGCAGCTCACGACCCCTCAGCAGTACCCGCTGACCTTGAATGCCCTGTCCGCGGCCTGCAACCAGGCCACCAATCGAGAGCCGGTCATGACCCTCGAGGAGCACGCGGTCCAGGGCGCCCTCGACGAGCTGAAGGCCAACCGCCTCGTTCGCTTCGTGCTCCCGTCACACGGCAAGTCGGTGACGCGGTACCGCCACGTGTTGGACGAGGCGCACGGCCTGGACACCGCCCGGGTGGCCCTTCTCGCCGTGCTGCTGTTGAGGGGCCCGCAGACGGTCGGCGAGCTGCGGGCCCGCACGGCCAGGATGGCGGAGTACGACTCGACGGCCGCCCTCGAGGCAGAGCTCGAGGTACTGGTCAACCAGCCCGAGCCCCTGGCTCAGCACCTTCCTCGCCGCCCGGGACAGAAAGAGGACCGGTGGCGCCAGCTGTTGGCGGAGGTGCACGACGACTCGTCAACAGCCGTTGGTCCTCCGACCGACCGGTGGGGGGAACCTGGCGGTGGGTCCAGAGGCGGAAATGCCGGGACTGGTCTGGTCGGCATCGATCAGGAGCGAGGGGAGCCAGTCGGCGCCACGGGCACTCCGGCCGACGCCGGCGACCGCATCGACGAGCTGTACTCCGTCGTCGATGGGCTGCGGGCAGAGGTGGCAGAGCTGCGCCAGTCGCTGCAATCCCTCCGGTCCAGCCTCGGCGAGTAATCAGTCGACGGCCGACCGTCGCTGACGGCGGCCCTCGACCAACCAGCGGTGATTGAATGGTTTCCGGCGTTCTGATTCGACCCCAGGAGGAGCGAAGTGAAGAGCAACGCGGCGGTTCTGTACCACCAGCCTGGCAAGTGGGAGCTCACCGAGGTCGACATCGATCCACCCCGCCAGGATGAGCTCCTCATTCGGATGATGGCCGCGGGATTGTGCCACTCCGATGACCATGTGGCCACCGGCGCCCTGCCCTTTGCCGGCCTGCCGATCGCCGGGGGGCATGAGGGCGCGGGCATCGTCGAAGAGGTGGGTCCTGACACCCAGGGGTGGAGTGTCGGCGACCATGTCGTTCTCTCGTTCCTCCCCGCCTGCGGACTGTGTCGATGGTGCGCCTCGGGCATGCAGAACCTCTGTGACAGCGGGGCCGGGATCCTGGGCGGGACCAGGGCCGACGGCAGCTTCCGGATGTCCTCGGACAGCGTGCCGGTGAGGCAGATGGCCGGAATCTCGACCTTCAGCCAGTGGTCGACGGTGTCGGTCCTGTCCGCCGTGAAATGTCCCCCCGACATCCCCTTGGACCTTGCCTGTCTGACCAGTTGCGGGGTGGGAACCGGGTGGGGGTCGGCCGTGAACTCGGCGGAGGTCCGCCCGGGCGACGTGGTGATCGTGATGGGAGTCGGAGGCATCGGAATGAACGCCGTCCAGGGGGCGGCGCACGCCGGGGCCACGGTCATCATCGCCGTGGACCCGGCCGACCTGAAGCGGAACAAGGCGGTGGGCTTCGGAGCAACCCATGCCGTCGCCACCATGGAGGAGGCCACAGAGATCGCCCGGGGGCTCACCAATGGCCAGGGCGCCGACTCCTGCATCGTCTGTGTCGGGGTGACGACGGGTGAACACATCGCCCAGGGGGTCGAGTCGATACGGAAGGCCGGCACCTGTGTGGTCACCGGCCTGCCCGACTCTAACGACGACACCAGTATTCCCATCTCGTCGAGGCACGTGACCCTCTACCAAAAGCGCATTCAGGGATCCCTGTTCGGAGCCTCGAGCCCCACCAAGGACATCCCGTTGATGCTCAGCCTCTTCCAGCAGGGTCGGCTCCAGCTGGACGAGCTGATCACCCATCGGTACTCCCTCGACCAGGTCAATGACGGCTACGCGGACATGCACGCCGGCAGCAACATCCGAGGAGTGATCGTCCACCAGCACTAGATCTGTGGTGACCAGCGACGGCTCGACCCCAGAGGCGGGGCGCTGTCGACGCGGCTCACGAACAGACGAGAGCGTTTGGCCCAACCCATGGCGGGTAGTCCGACGGCATGGAAATCGGATACACGATGATGTGCGAGCAGTCCGGTCCAAAGGACCTGGTCCGGGACGTACGGCTGGCCGAGGAGGCGGGATTCGACTTCTCGGTCATCTCTGACCACTACTTCCCATGGCTCGACGAGCAGGGCCACGCCCCCTATGCGTGGTCCGTGCTCGGGGCGGCGGCCCAGGCGACGTCACGGATCCCGCTCATGACCTTCGTGACGTGTCCGATCCGCCGTTACCACCCGGTGGTGGTGGCTCAAAAGGCGGCTACCGTCCAGCTGCTGTCCGACGGCCGGTTCACCTTGGGCCTCGGGGCCGGTGAGAGCCTCAACGAGCACGTGGTCGGGGGTGGGTGGCCGAGCGTGGCCGTTCGTCACGAAATGCTGCGGGAGGCGGTGGAGATCATCCGTGGTCTCTTCGACGGCGGCTACGTCAGCTATCAGGGTCGCCACTTCGAGTTCGACTCGGCCAAGCTGTGGGACCTGCCCGACGTGACGCCCCCCATCGGCATCGCCGTGTCGGGTCCGGAGTCGACGGCGCTGGCCGGCGAGCTGGCCGACGTCATGGTGGCGGTGGAGCCCGACGGGGAGCTCTCCAAGTCCTTCGACGCCGCCGGCGGCTCGGGCAAGCCCAAGTACGGGCAGTTGGCGGTCAGCTACGACGCCGACGAGGATCTGGCCAAGAAGCGCGCCTGGGAGCAGTTCCGCTGGTTCGCCGGTGGCTGGAAGGTCAACTCCGAGCTTCCGGGCACGGCGGCCTTTGCCGCCGCCTCACAGTTCGCCCGGGAGGAGGACGTGGCCGAGCAGATCTCGTGTGGCCCCGACGTGGAGCGTCACCTCGACGGCCTGCGACGATTCAAGGAGGCGGGCTTCACCCACGTGGCCCTCGTGCAGATCGGCGGTGACCAGCAGCCCGGATTTATCGACTGGGCGGCGGCCGAGCTGCTGTCTCGGGCCCGGGAGATCTGACCGCCGACCGGTTCCCGCCAACACGCTGCATGCCAACTCAGCCCGCCAGCTGGCCCCTGCCGATACGACCCGGGGGTACGAAGCAGGAGAAGCAGTCAGGACGACGGCGTTTCCTGACTGAGCGTCACCACAAGACTGGCCCACCCGCGATGGGCGAGTCCCGTCTCCCTGGTCGGCTCGCCCTCCAGCTCGACGCCACCGAACCGGTCGAGCAGCGTGGTGAGGGTGATCGAGGCCTCCTGTCGGGCGAGGGCCGCACCTGCGCAGTAGTGGATGCCATGGCCGAAGGCCAGATGAGGGGGCCGCCCTCCCGGTCGGCACTCGGCCGGCTCGGGATAGACGGTCGGGTCCCGGTTGGCCGAGCCGAGCCCGATCATGACGAACTGGCCGGCCGGGATGGTGGCTCCGGACAGCTCGACCTCCCGTGTCGTCGTTCGAGCCGGGAACTGCACCGGGCTCTCCAGGCGGAGGATCTCCTCGACCAGCGCCGGCACGAGGTCGCGGTCCGAGCGGAGCTGCCCGAACAGGTGCGGCGTCGAGGCGAGCTGGTGGAACAGGTTCCCGAGCAGTCGGGTGGTCGTGACGTTCCCGGCAGAGAGGACCACGCCCCCGAGCGAGGCGATCTCCTGGTCGGAAAGTTTGGACCCGTCGTCCTCTGCCTCGATCATGGCCGACAGGAGATCGTCCCTCGGCTCAGCCCGTCGCGCGGCGACAAGGGAGAGGAGGTAGCGCTTGAACTCGACCCGGCCACGGTCGGCGGCCTCGAGCTCCGGCGTTCGCTGCGCCCCGCGGTCACCGTGATAGGCAACGAACGTCCTGTCGAGCGACCACTGCTTGAGCCTCCCGTAGGCGTCGGGCGGGACGCCGAGGAGCTGGGCGATGACCTGGGTGGGAAACGGGTCGCAGTAGCCGCTGATGAGGTCGACAGGTCCCGGGCCCAACTCGTCGAAGAGGCGGCCAGACAGGGAGGACAGCCGTTCGGCGACGAGGGCCACCCGCCTCGGCGTGAACGCCTGGCCGACCAGTCGGCGGATGCGGGTGTGCCGCGGGGGGTCGTCGAAGATGAGAGGGGAGTCGTCGAACACCGGGTTGCCGTGCGACCCGAGCTCCGACGAGAACGCCTCGGGGTCACCCAGAGCGGCGCGCACGTCCTCGTGGTCGAGGAGTGCCCACCGGCCCGGGCCGACCTGGACGGGTCCGCTTCCCCGGAGCCGGTCGTAGGTCGGGAAGGGGTCCCGTCGGGCCGTGGAGCCGAAGAGCTCGTGGGGGGTCACGGATCCACAACTACCACACCCGACGGCAGCAGAACCCGGGTCGGCCTCTCACGGATGGCTCTCAGCCGGTTGACAAGATCCGCGGGACTCCCGACCGCTACGGTGACGTCTATGCCTTCGAGCCGAGGGGGAGAACGACCGTGACCCTCGCCCTGAACGCCCTGAACGCCCGGAGCCCCGGGCGATGAGCGTGAGGCTGGCCGACGGGGAGGCGTGGAACGTCCTCGGGATCTCGCACACGGGCATCCTGTCCAGCCTCCGGCGAGACGGCGCGCCGGTCAGCCTTCCCGTGTGGTTCGTCACCGACGAGCACTCGGTGCTGGTGGCTGGGCCCAAGGGGTCCCACAAGTTCGCCCGAATGCGACGTGACCCGAGGGTTTCGTTCCTCGTCGAGTCGGGAGAGGCGTGGCGTGACCTACGCGCCGTGCATCTCATCGGTCGAGCCGAGATGGTCGAGGAACCCGACTGGGAGGCGCTGGACCGGAGGTTCGACGACAAGTATGAGGGATTCCGGACGCCACGAGCGGAGATGCCGGCGTCAGCCCGAGAGCGCTACGACGGGGGAAGGTCCCTGGTCCGGATCGTTCCGACCGAGCCCTTTCTCACCTGGGACAACCATCGATTGGAGCCGAGATGACAGTCAATGGGCTGCGCGAGGTCCGCCATGCCGGGGTGTTGACCGTGACGTTCGACCGACCGGAGGCCCGCAACGCCCTCACGCTCGCCATGCGTCTGCGGCTGGAGGAGCTCTGCGCCGAGGCCGACGGGGACGACAGCGTCGATGTGGTGGTCATCACCGGGGTCGACCCGGCCTTCTGTGCCGGAGCGGATGTCAAAGAGATCGCCGCCCTGGGCAGTTCGATGACGAGCACGGATCCCGGTGCGGCCATCCGTCGTGTGGCCAAGCCCGTAGTCGGTGCCGTCAACGGTCCGTCCATCACCGGTGGTCTGGAGATCGCCCTCAGTTGCGACTTCCTCATCGCCTCAGATCGGGCTTCGTTTGCCGACACGCATGCCCGGCTGGGCGTGCTGCCGCGATGGGGGATGTCCGCCCTGCTTCCGAGGGCGGTGGGAGTGAGGTATGCGAAGGAGCTCTCCGCTACCGGATCGGTCATCGATGCGGAAGAGGCTCTACGGATCGGACTGGTCAACCACGTCGTCCCCCATGCCGACCTCCGGCGTCGGGTCGATGAGCTCGTCCGCAGCATCCAGCAGTCGAACGGACCGGCGGTGACGGCCACCTTTGCTCTCTACGAAGATGGCCAGAGCCTGACCCAAGACGAGGCCGTCTTGCTGGAGGCGGAGCGGGGAGCGGAATGGGTGGTCGATCTGAGCCAATTCGGGACGGTCGGGCGCTGACGTGTCACTGGGACCGGAATCGGGCTGGTGGCTGGCATCGGTCCTGCTCATGCCGGATGCACCTGCGACCAGTACGGCATTCGTACAATCTGGCCAGAGGCTCCATCCGGTGACGTCTGGGCCTTGGGGAATCGGCGAGGGTAGGGACCAATGAACTGGGAGTACAGATTCGAGCAGTGGGAGCCCGGCTCACGGGCCGGAGACCGATCCCTGACGGGCATCCTCGGGTTCGAGGAGCTCTTCAGAGAGCTCGGCACTTATGGTTGGGAGTACGTGGGTAGCGTGCAGATCCCCGTCACCTCGGCTCGTGCCGCGGAACGGCTCATCTTCAAGCGGCCCGTGGCCCGGTCGGTCCCGGTGTGGCCGTTCGGGGCGAGCGTGGACGACGGGCACCAAATAGCCGGATAGGGGCTTGGCGAGGGCCCCGGCTGGACTACTCGCTCCCCGGATTCGCCTCGGGGTTGCCCGGGGGCGTTTCGGTGGCAAGCTCGGTGCTCTGCTCCGACGGGCCGGAACCGGAAGACGAGCCGGATTCACCCCCCGGCGCCTCGGTGGTCCGTGATCGGCGGTCGAGCAGGGTCTTTCGGTCCACTCTGATGCGGCGTTCGCTCACATAGTCGTATCGGTTGGTTGGGATGCTCCCTTGAGCGTGCCCACGGGACGGTGAGATGACGGTGACAGCCGGGGAACGACCACTTCGGGGCGTGAGCGACGGGTCACGCGCAGCCCTGGCGATAACCCCCGCCCCTGTAGGCTGATTTGACCATTCATACCTCCGGCACGCCCGCGTAGCTGCCGCACCTCGTTGTCGGGTTCCGGCACTTCTGAGCAAACAGGTGCACATGACCGACCTCCACTACGACCTCATCGTCATAGGCGCCGGCAGCGGCAGCATGGTGCTCGCAGACCTCCCCGAGGCGTGGCGCGTGGCCATCGTCGAGGCCGATCGGTTCGGCGGGACCTGTCTCAACCGTGGCTGCATCCCGTCCAAGATGCTGGTGCACGCGGCCGACGTCGCAGCCACGGTGAGGGATGCCGGCCGGTTCGGGATCGGAGCCGAGCTACTCGGTGTCGACTGGCCGGCCGTTCGCCAACGCATCTTCGGTCGCTTGGACCCGAAAGACGAACAGGCTGTGTCCTATCAGCGTCGACGGGGGGTGGATGTCTACAGAGGAGAAGCTCGCTTCGTCTCCTCCACTGCTGTTGAGGTAGGTCCCGACCGGCTCAGTGGTGAGCGATTCGTTCTGGCAACGGGGTCCCGGCCTGACGTCCCCGTTCTCCCGGGTATCGAGTCCACGCCGTATCTCACCTCCGACACCGTCATGCGCATCGAGAGGCTCCCCGTCTCGATGGTGGTGTTGGGAGGCGGGGCGGTGGCTGCCGAGATGAGCCACATCTTTGGCTCGCTCGGCGTCGAGGTCACGATCATCGGGAAGGACCCATATCTGCTCGACGACCTGGACGAGGACGTCCGGGAGTCCTTCACAAGCCGCAGGCGGCAACGAATCCGGGTGTGGACGTCGGCCGACCCGACAGGGGTGGAACGGACGGCCGAGGGTGTCGAGGTCCATTTCAACGGGAGTGAGGGTTGTCAACGCGTGGAGGCCGAGGTGCTCCTGGTCGCCACCGGCCGCCGCCCGAACAGCGATCGGCTCGACGTGGCGGCGGCAGGGATCGATGTCGACGTGCACGGCCATGTCCTGGTCGACAAGCACTACCGCACGCGGGCGAAAGGGGTATGGGCCTTCGGCGACCTGGTCAACCACTTCGGCCTGAAGCATATGGCCAACGCCGAGGGCCGGATTGTCCACCACAACCTCGTCCATCCCGAGGACCTCATCGAGC
>Ga0182030_10006445_pt1 | contig 24762 bp, 22 predicted proteins | sample 812S3MmetaG_FD_121299 | JGI IMG/M metagenome (GOLD analysis project Ga0182030, IMG submission 121299) | Permafrost microbial communities from Stordalen Mire, Sweden - 812S3M metaG (Illumina Assembly) | ecosystem: Environmental > Terrestrial > Soil > Wetlands > Permafrost | place: Sweden...
CGGTGCTGGGCGAACTCGCTGCCTCGGAACACGGCGAGCAGATCGCGTTCGTGCAGGGCGTTCCGCCGGCTGAGCCCTCGCCTCTGGCGGAGCTTTCGGCGTCGTTCGCCCGCGTCGGCGGCAACGTCAATTACGTCCTCACCTACGGCGATAGCGAAGGCTACGCCCCGCTGCGCGAAGCGGTCGCCGACCGGATGCGCGGCCGCGGCGCCGCGGTCGACGCGCGTGACGTGATGATGCTGACCGGCTCGACCCAAGGGATCAGCCTGGTCGCGCAATCGCTGGCCGAGCCGGGCGATGAGATCGTGGTGGAAGCGCCGACGTATCCGGGCGCGCTGCAGATCTTCCAGATCCACGGGTTGCGCGCGATTCCGGTTCCGGTCGACGAGCAGGGCGTGCGCGTCGATCACATCGAGGCGATCTTGCGCACGCGGCGCCCGCGTTTCATCTACACCATGCCCTCGCTGCACAACCCGACCGGCGTGACGCTCAGCGAAAAACGGCGCGAGCGGCTCGTCATGCTGGCGCGGCGCTGGGGCGTGCCGATCGTGGAAGACGATCCCTACGGCGAGCTCGCCCAATCGTCGCTCGCCCCGCTCATCGCGCGCGGCAGCGACGACGTCATCTACCTCTCGAGTTTCAGCAAGACGATCGCGCCGTCGCTGCGGTTGGGCTGGATGGTCGCGCCGCGCACGATCTACGATCGGCTGCTGTTGCGCAAACAATCCTACGACATGGCGACCAGCATGTACATCCAAGCCGGCGTCGACGATTTCATGCGCACCGCGTACGACGCGCACATGCGCGCGCTGCGCATCGAGCTGGCGACGCGCCGTGCGATCGCGAACGCGGCGATCGCGAAGTACTGGCCGCCGACGCTGCGCGTCGATCCGAAGGCCGACGGGTATTACGTGTGGGCCGCGGCGCCACGCGAATTTCGCGCCCGGGCGCTGCTGGCGAGCGCCGAGCGGCTGGGCGTGTCGTTTCTCTTCGGCGAAGCGTTTTTCGCGCAAGGCGGCGGCGACCACCACATCCGCCTCGCGCTGACGCCGGTGCCGCGCGAGGCGATCGAAGAAGGCATCGCGCGGATCGGACGCGTCGTCACGGCATGACACCGGGTTCGCTGCTCGACTGGTATCGCGTCCACGGCCGCGCGCATCTGCCCTGGCGGCAAACGCGCGATCCCTACCGCATCGTGGTGAGCGAGTTCATGCTGCAGCAGACGCAAGTGGATCGCGTGATCCCGCTCTACGAAGCGTTTCTGGCGGCGTTTCCCGATTTCGCGACGTTGGCCGCGGCCGAAGCCGGCGACGCCGTGCGGCTGTGGCGCGGGCTCGGCTACAACTCGCGCGCGATGCGTTTGCACGCGCTGGCGCGCGCCGTCGTGGAGCGGCACGACGGCCGGCTGCCGAGCGACCGCGAAGCGCTGCTCGCGCTGCCCGGGATCGGGCCGTATACGGCGTCCGCGGTGCGCGCCTTCGCGTTCGAACTCGACGACGTGGCGCTCGACACGAACATCCGCCGCATCGCGCATCGCACGGGCTTCGGCCTCGAGCATCCGCCGCGCGCAACCGACGCCGAACTCGACGCCCGCGCTCGCGCGGCGCTCGTTCCCGGTACCGCGCACGACTGGAACTCCGCAATGATGGATGTCGGAGCGACGATCTGCACCGCGCGCGCGCCGAAGTGCCTGTTATGCCCGCTGCGCGAGGGTTGCGTTGCAGCGCCGGTCGACGCCGCCGCATTAGCGGCATCGGCGCGCGCGCGCAGCCGCCGTTCGCCGCAAGAATCGATCCCGTTCGAGCGCACGACGCGTTACCTGCGCGGCCGCATCGTCGATCGTTTGCGCGACGTCCCGCGCGGCGAGACACTCCACGTGAATGAGCTGATATCCTCGCTCGCAACGATCGTTCCGCCCGACCGGATCATCGAGATCCCGGTCGTCGCCGACGCCCTCGAACGCGACGGCATCATCGAACAAACCGCCGGCGCCCTCCGCCTGCGCTAGGGGCGCGGCTTGCCCAGGCCGTTGATGCGGTCCATCCAGCGGGGGAGATCGGCGTAGCGTTCTTCTTTCCAGGGGTCGGCGTCGTTGTTGTAGCCGCGTGTTTCCCAGAAGCCCGGTTCGTCGTGGTCGCTGAACACGATCCGTTTGAGCCACTTCGCGCTCTTCCAGAAGTAGCGCTTCGGCACGAGCATGCGGACCGGCCCGCCGTGAATCGGCTCGATCGGCTGCCCGTCGTATTCCCATGCCACGAGCACGTCGTCGTCGAGCATCGCCGAGAGCGGCAAGTTGGTCGTGTAGTCGTTGTCGGCAACCTGAATGACGTGCGTAACTTCGGGCGCGGGGTTGGCGCGTTCGACGAGCGTGCGGAAAAGCGTGCCGCGCCAGTACGTTGCTTTCTTCGACCAGCGCGTGACGCAATGAATGTCGCCGCGGTACTCGGTCGACGGCAGCGCGCGCAACTCATCGTAAGAGAGCTCGAACCGGTTCTCGACGAGCCCGGTGAAGCCGAGCCGGTATGTCTTCGGATCGATCTCCGGCACGCCGCCCACGTGCAAAACGGGAAACTTCTGGGTCAACACCTGACCGGGCGGAAGCGTCGGGTCTTTCTGCTTCATGAAGGGCGCCATAAGCTCCGTTTCGGGACGAATTCGCCCTGTCATCCCGAGCTTGTCGAGGGATCGCCCCTGATCGGCGTACTTGGTGGCGGTCCCTCGTCCTGAGCTTGTCGAAGGATCGGGATGACGGGGACGCGGGGGCGAACGGGGACCAGCGTGACGATTCCCTTTCCCAAACGTAAGGTGACCCGCGCGGTTGCCGAGGCCGAGCTCAAGATCCTCGAGGCGACCTACCCGCATGCCGAAACGGCGCTCGAGTACGGCGACCCCTTCGAGCTGCTGATCGCGGTGATTCTGTCGGCGCAGTGCACCGATGCGCGCGTCAACCTAACGACGCCGTTCTTGTTCGCGCGCTATCCCGATGCGGCGGCGTTGGCCGCGGCGCGGCAAAGCGACGTCGAGGGGATCATCAAGTCGTGCGGGTTCTTCCGCACGAAGGCCAAGAACATCATCGCCGCCGCGCGCACTTTGGTCGAGAAGCACGGTGGTGAAGTTCCGCGCGAACGGGCCGAGTTGGAAGCGCTGCCGGGCGTCGGCCGGAAGACCGCCAACGTCGTGATGTCGGTCGTGTTCAAAGCGGCGGCCTTCGCGGTTGATACGCACGTGTTCCGCGTTTCGCACCGGCTTGGATTGACGCTCGGCACCACGCCGCGCGCGGTCGAAACCGACGTGACCAAACTCGTGCCGCCGGAGAAGTGGCGCCATGCGCATCACTGGCTGATCTTGCATGGGCGCGCCATCTGCAAGGCGCCGACGCCGTTATGCGCGCAATGTCCCGTTACGATGTGTCCGTCCCGTCCGCTGGTCGCGCGGGCGTTCGCGGCGAAACTTAAAAGCGCATCGGGCCGGGCGCGTCCAAGTGCGCCGGCCGCGGCAACTCCGCGTCGGCGGAAATCGTCTTCAGCAACGCGGAGCCGGTGAGCGCGTCGCCGTACCCCTCCTCGGTGGAGAGCTTCGAGAGATTGATCAACGCCGGCACGCTCGCCGAGGTATCGAATTGATACTCCCCGTCGAGGTCGAGCCCCGTAACGATCACCAGTTGCCGCTCGCGATCGAGGTCGAGGCTGATCCGTTTCGTGCCGAAGCGCAGGCGCAGGCGCAGCGGGTTTTCCAGCCGCACGAAGGTCACGCCGTTCTTGCCCAAGATCGAGTTCAGGCGCTTGGCGCCCGTCGCCAGCACCTCGGCCAGCGCGGCGAAGCGCGATTCGTCGTCGTCGCCGGCCGGTTGCGGGCCGTCGGCGGTGGCGGAGTCGATTGCCGCGCCGAGATCGCGCCGCGCGCGGATGCGCGTCGCCATCGCCACGATCGGGTTTTGGAGGGGTTCGTCGTGCTCGGCCATTGCCGGTCATAATGGAATTGATTGCGACATCGGTTGCGCGCTCGGACGCTGGTCCCCAGCGCGTGTGGAACTGTTTGGTCGACGGCCTGCGCTGCCGGCACTGGAGCCCGGAAACGGAATGGATGCTCATCGAGGGCCCGCTCGAGCCCGGAACCGTTGTGACGGTCAAGCGCAAGCGGGCGCGGCAGACGGCGTATCGCATCGAAGCGGCCGAAGCGCCGAACCGGCTGGCCTTAGCGCTCACCTTCGGCCCGGCGGCATTGATGCGCATCTCCTGGACGCTCGAGCCCGACGGCGCGGGAACCCTGATCCGTCAAACGATCGAAACCGGGGGCCGCTTACGGCGCTGGCTGACGAACCCGCAGGCACGGCGCGGAGCCGTGGCCTGGAACCATGATCCGGCGCGCCTCGCCGAGCTCGCAAGCGTGGGTACAGGCGTGACGTAGTGGAATCGCAATCGGCTTCGCTGCCAACGGTTCAACTGAACCGTTGGCAGTCGGTACGGCTCACCGCCGTCGGCATCGTCATTGCGTTCATGCTGCTCCGGGTGGTGCCGGACGTCTACCGGTTCATGGTGCCGCTCGGTACCTTCAACTACGCGACCAACGACGACAGCGTCGTCATCAAGGCACCGGCCACGCGGCCGAAGGGCACGGACGCCCTGCTCGTCGGCGACAAGGTTCGCATCGATCGCATCCGGCCGTTCGATCGCAAGCCCGGGCTCGCGCGCATCGGCTTTACGCAGTACAACTTCGACCGCTGGCTGCCGATCGAACGCAAAGGTGTCGAGCGCGTCGTGCATCTGAAAGCCACGACGGAGTCAATGGCGAGCCGCGCCGTCATCGCCTTGCGCATCTTCCTCTACGTGGGGGCGGTATGTTTCGGTGCGCTGCTGCTCATCGTCAACCCGCGGCTGGCAACGTTTGCCTTCTTCTTGTTCTGCCTGGGCGGCGCCGAGCCGACGTCCTTCACCGATACGCTGTTCGATCCGCCGTGGCGCGAGATTCCGGCTTGGATCGGCGATACGATTTCGGGCCAAGCGCCGTACGCATTGCTGCTCTTTGCGCTGAGCTTGGCCGTGAACAGCCATCGCGCGCGGTTTGCGATCGGCGCGGTTCTGGGCGTTATCGCGGTTGCGTTCGGCACGTTGCACGCCTACGATTCGTGGCGCGTCACGTACGGTGCGCTGCCGGCTGAGACGTACCGCTTCATTTACGCGCGGGCGGAGACGATTACCAACGTGCTCACCACACTCGCGTTCGTCGCGGCGCTCATACGAACGCGCGGCGCGGAGCGGCAGCGTGTAGTGTGGGTGATCGCCGCGTTTGCCCTGGCCGGTGCGGGCCGCATCCTCTCGGAGCGGTATTTTCCCGCGTACCTGAGCTTTTGGGAAAACGGCGCGCTGCTCTCGCTCTCGATCATCCCGGTCGTGGTGGTTTGGATCGCGGTCGTCAAGCATCACTTCTTCGACGTCGATTTCATGGTCAGCCGAGCCCTCGTCTACACCGCGATCACGGCGGCCGTTCTGTTCGTCGTCGGCGGCTCGGAAGAACTGCTGACGTATATCTTTTACAACAACACCAACCTCGCGTACGGCTTCACCATCGCGGTGTCCCTGGTCGTCGGCTCCACGTTCGGCAAGGTCCGAGACTTCCTCGAGAGCTTCGTCGACCGGTTCATCTTTCGCGAGCGGCACGCGCAACGCACCGAGCTCGAGCGGGTCGCGGCCGAGCTGCTCGATGCCGACGATGCGGCGACGGTCTATAGCGTGCTGCTGCACGAGGTTCCGCGCATTCTCGACCTCTCGTTCAGCGGTATCATGATGCGCCTGGCCGATGGCGGCTACACGCTCGCGCACGAGTGGAACTGGCCGCCGGAATGCGTGAACGAACTGAGCGCGGACCACCCGCTCACGCGGCAAATCTATCAGTCACGCGGCGTGCTCCCCGAAGACGCGGTGCGCTCGACGATGGTGAAATCGCTCTTCCCGAACGACCGCTTGACGTACGCAGCCCCGCTGTACTTCGACCGCAACGTGTCGGCGCTCGTCCTCTACGGCCACAGCGTGTCGGGCCTCGATATCGATCCGGAGGAGCGCATCACGCTCATTCGTCTCATGTCCAACGCGTCGATCGCGCTCAACGCGATCGAACTGGCGATGTACCGTGACGCCTTTACCGAGGAGGCGGCGCTACACCGTCAGTGACCCACGCCTTGGTAGCGCTGCAAGCCCAGACGCCAGCAAAGGTACGCGACGATCAGGAACACCACGCCGATCGCCGGCGTGAGCATCCCGACCGCGAGCGGTAGCCCTAAGCCGTTATCGGTTTTGTGTAAGAAGTACGACGCCGGGAAGTAGTTCATGAAACCGAAGGGGATCACGAACGCGAGCAGCAGCCGCACACCTTTGCCGTAGATGCTCAGCGGATAGCGCGTGAACTCTTGTTCCAGCTGCAAGACGATCCAGCGCAACGCATCGACTTGCACGAACCAGAAGGCGACGGTCGAGATCAGCAGCGCGATGCTCAGGTCGATCAGCGCACCGCCCGTGACGACGAGCGCGACCAGCGCCACGAAGCCAGCCGTCACCACGAGGTGATTCGCCGCGATCGCCACCACCAGGAACGCGATCGCTAAGATCAGTTCGTCGGGGAAGATCGCGCCGGGCGTGGAGATCACCTGAAAGAGCTCGTCGAGCGGCCGCACCAGCAGCCGGTCGAACTCGCCGTCGCGAATCCATTGCGGGATCTCGCCGATGGTCGAAAAGAACGTTGCGTTGAGCGCGTGCCCCGTCATCCACAGCCCGTAGAGAAACGCCATGTTGCGGAAGTCCCAGCCGTTCATCGACGGAAACGTCGTCAGCATCACCCACAGCGCCACGATCGCCGTTGCATGGTAGACGATCGTGAACCCGAACCACAGCAAGAAGTTCGTCCGGTACTCGAGCGTGGTGAGCAAGTTGATGCGCCAGTACTGGCGGTAGACTTCGAGCATCACCCGCCCTGCACGATCACGCGGCGGGCACCGGCGCGCCAGATCACGGTTGCGACGACCGCGAGTACGGCGATCCAGAGGAGCTGTAAGCCCATGTACTGGGCGTATTGTTCGGGTTTGATCTCGCCGATGTAGATTAGCAGCGGTGTCGAGAACATCGATGCGAACGGCAGCGCGACGATCGCTTGCTGGATGCCGGCCGGGAAAAACAGCAGCGGAACGATGCCGCCGCCGAGCAGGTCGGTGACCCAGGTGAGCATCAGCTGGACGGCGCTGATTTCGAGCGTCCAGAAGGCGATGCAATTGAGCGTGAAGTTCAAGAAGAAGCCGACGAAGTACGCTAGGAAAAAACTGACGATGAAGGCCCCGAAGACCGTCACGCTCGGCACGTCGATGTGGACGATCAGCAGCGCGAGCGCGAGCGACGGGACGATCAGCGCGGCATGGAAGAGCACCTCGCCGGTGCCGTCCGCGAAGAGGTAGAACGGGACGCTGATCGGCTTCATGAAGTCGACGACGATGCTGCCGTCGTGCAGTTTGTCGTGCAAGAGGCTGGTTTGGTCGATGTCGAGGATCATCCCCATCAAGAGCGCGACGGCCGAATAGGTGATGATCGCGTGGAGTTCCACGCCGTGCGGCGCCGCGTTGCGCGCGTAGAGCGCCACCCACACGACGCGCAGCAGGTAGACGCGCACGGCGAGCGAGCCGATGCTGGTGAAGACCTCGAAGCGATAGGTCGCCTCGCGCGCCATCGCCTTCAGTGCGAATTGAACGTACGGTTCGAGCGCGACCAGCATCAGGCTTCCGGCACGTGGGCGGGCGGCTTGGCGTAGCCCTCGCGGTAGAGGCGGCGGACGATGTCTTCCATCTCGGGCTCGACGATGGCGACGTCGGTGATCGCATAGCGTTCGGTGACGCGGCGAATCAGCGCTTCGGCGGTGGTCGCGCGGCGGTCGAAGCGGAGCCAGACGATCGGCGGCTCGCGGTGCTCGATCTCGACGCCGGCGAGTGTGAAGTCGGGCTGCGGATCCTTGAAGTGAACGACCAGCGTGCGGTGGATGCCGTACTCATCGCGCAAGCGCTCGAGCTTGCCGTCGTAGATCACGGTGCCCTCGTCGATGAGGACGATGCGCTTGCAGAGGCGTTCGACGTCGGCGAGATCGTGGGTCGTGAGGATCACGGTCGTGCCGAGCCGTTTGTTGATGTCGGCGATGAACGTCCGGATCGCTTCTTTAGCGACCACGTCGAGGCCGATCGTCGGCTCGTCGAGGTACACGATTTTCGGATCGTGCAGCAGTGCCGCCGCGAAGTCGCCCCGCATGCGCTCGCCCAGCGAGAGCTGACGCACCGGCGTCGCCATGAAGCGATCGAGGTCGAGGATCTCGACGAAGTGCGCGAGGTTCTCGTTGTAGCGGTCGCGCGGCACGCGATAGATCGCGCGCAGCAGTTCGAACGACTCGCGCAGCGGCAAGTCCCAATACAGCTGGCTGCGCTGGCCGAACACGACCCCGATGTTGCGGGCGTTCTGGCGGCGCTTCTCGTGGGGCACGATGCCGGCCACCTCGATCGACCCCGAGGTCGGCACGAGGATGCCGGTCAGCATCTTGATCGTGGTCGACTTGCCGGCCCCGTTGGGACCGATGTAGCCGACCACCTCGCCCTGCTCGACGGACATGCTAACGTCCTCGACGGCGACCTTTTCCTCGTATTCACGGGAGAAGAGCGCCCCGATGGCTCCTCCGAGGCCCTCGCCGCGGACCACCGAGCGGAACGTTTTCCGCAAGGCCCGCGTTTCGATGATTGGCATCAGGGAGCGATTCCCCGATGCGGCGAAGCCTCCCGGCGCGCCGGCTCACCGTTTGCGCCCCGGCCCTTCCCCAGGGAAAAGGTCCGAGTTGCGCGGCAGAGAAACGACACCGGGGGAACTTTCGTTCTTTGAGCGGAGAGTTTCACGATATTTATTACCGGAAGGGGGTGAAGTTTCATGGCCGCTAAGAAAAAAGCAATGAAGAAGAAGACCGTTAAGAAGACCCCGAAAAAGAAGTAAGTTCCTATCCGTTTTTTAGCTCTTATTCGAGACCCGGAGCACGTGGCGTAAGCCGCGTGCTCTTTTTTTACTTGCCCCGCCCGACCATCGATCGAGCGATCACGATGCGCTGGATCTGCTGCGTGCCCTCGTAGATCTGGGTGATCTTGGCGTCGCGCATCATCCGTTCCACGGGGTATTCCGTTGAATAGCCGAACCCGCCGAGTAACTGTACGGCATCGGTCGTGACGCTCATAGCCACGTCGCCGCATTTGAGCTTGGCCATCGCCGACCACGTGGTGAGGTCGTCCGCGCCGGCATCGCACTTGCGTGCGGCTTCGTAGAGCAACAGCCGGGCCGCCTCGACTTCAGTCTTCATATCTGCCAGCATGAACTGCAGGCCCTGTTGCTGCGAGAGCGGCTTGCCGAACGCGACGCGTCCTTTGAGGTATTCGGTCGCATACTCCAGCGCGCCGGTGGCGATGCCGAGCGCTTGCGCAGCGATTCCGGGGCGCGATTTGTCGAGCACCTTCATGGCGATCTTGAAGCCGCCGCCTTCGGGCCCCAGCATGTTCGCGGCCGGCACGCGGCACTCGGTGAACACCAGCTCGACCGTCGGCGACCCGCGGATGCCCATCTTTTTCTCGAGCTTGCCGACGGCGAATCCCGGTGTGCCCTTCTCGACGACAAATGCGCTGATGCCGTTGGCGCCCGCACCGGGATCGGTGACGGCGAAGACCGTGACGATGTCGGCGATGCTGCCCTGGGTGATCCAGATCTTCGTTCCGTCGAGCACGTAGTGGTCGCCGTCCCGGCGCGCGCGCATGCGCATCGAGCCGGCCGCGTCGGAGCCTGAGCCCGCTTCGGTGAGCGCATACGCCGCCACCCATTCACCGCTCGCCAGTTTGGGCACGAAGCGCTGCTTCTGTTCTTCACTGCCGCCGATGAGGATCGGGAGCGCGCCCAACTCTTGCACGGCGATGATGAGCGCGCTCGATGCGCACGCTTTCGCCACTTCCTCGACGACCTTGACGTAGGTGGCGAACGTGCCGCCGAGCCCGCCGTATTCCACCGGAAACGGAATCCCGAAGAGATCGTTCTGCGCGAACAGTTTCTGGACGTCCCACGGGAACTCGCCGGTTGCGTCGATCTCGGCCGCGCGCGGCGCGACTTTCTCGCGCACCAGCTCGCGCACGGCCTCGAGGATCAGCGCCTCGTCGTCGTCGGCCGCGGCGAAACTGCTCATCCGCTAGATGCCGTCCGGAACGCTCATCACGGCCGGCGCGCTGGGCACGGCCAGCTTCGCACCGGTCGCCGCGCGCACGTCGTCGACGCTGACGCCCGGCGCGACTTCGCGCAGCACGAGGCCGTCCGGCGTCACGTCGATCAGCGCGAGATCGGTGGCGATCTGCTGCACGACGCCCTTGCCGGTGAGCGGCAGATCGCAGCGCTCGAGGATCTTGTGCACGCCGCCTTTGGCGGTGTGCTCCATCATCACGATCACGCGTTTCGCACCGTGCACGAGATCCATCGCGCCGCCCATGCCCTTGACGACCTTGCCGGGAATCACCCAGTTCGCCAAGTCGCCGTTGCTCGCAACTTGCATCGCGCCCAACACGGCGATGTCCACCTTACCGCCGCGGATCATGCCGAACGACGTGGCCGAATCGAAGAACGACGCGCCGGGCAGCACGGTCACGGTTTCCTTGCCGGCATTGATCAAATCGGGGTCTTCCTCGCCCGCATACGGATACGGGCCGAAGCCGAGGATGCCGTTCTCGCTCTGCAACACCACGGTGACGCCGGCCGGGATGTAATTCGGAATGAGCGTCGGCAAGCCGATGCCGAGGTTGACGTATGCGCCGTCGCGCAGTTCGCGCGCAACGCGCGCGGCGAGTTGGTTTCGCGTGAGCGCCACGCCTATTCTCCTTGGCTCTGGCCGGGACGCGGGCGGGTCGTGACGCGCTCGATGCTCTTGCCGGCGCTCCCGACTTCGACGACGCGTTGCACGTAGATGCCGGGCAAGTGCACCGCTTCGGGATCGATCTCACCCGGTTCGACGAGCTGCTCGACTTCCGCGATCGCGATCTTTCCGGCCATCGCGCACAGCGGGTTGAAGTTACGGGTGGCTTTGTGAAAAACGAGGTTGCCGTGACGGTCGCCGATGCTGGCGCGCACGAGCGCAAAGTCGCAGACGATGCCCTCTTCGAGCACGTACTCGCGACCGCCGAAGATGCGGGTTTCTTTTTTCGGCGATGCAACGGCGACGCTGCCGCCGGAACCGTAGCGCCACGGCAAACCGCCGTCGGCCACCAGCGTGCCGACGCCGGCCGGTGTATAGAACGCCGGAATCCCCGAGCCGCCCGCCCGCATGCGTTCGGCGAGCGTGCCCTGGGGAACGAGTTCGACTTCGATTTCCCCGCCGAGATACTGGCGCTCGAACTCTTTGTTCTCGCCGACGTAGGAACTGATCGTGCGGCGAATCCGCTTCGCGCCGAGCAGAATGCCCAAGCCCTTCTCGTCGACGCCGCAGTTGTTCGAAACCGTCACGAGGTCGGTCGCACCGGTTGCGAAGAGGGCCTCGATCAGGTGGAACGGGATCCCGTTCAAACCGAATCCGCCGACCGCGAGCGATGCTCCGCTGGGGATATCCCGCACCGCTTCGGCGCACGATGCAATGACCTTGTCCATACCAGGCGGGTTATGCTACGCGCGTGCCGGACGGTCCCGCGTTAGCGCAAGACGATCGACATCCGGTCCAGGCGCGATGCGGCAAAACCCGCCAAGACGGCAGCCTCGAGCAACGTCGTCGCGCCGGCAACGATCAGCGCCGCCGTCACGGTGTGCGCGAAGAGGCCGAAGACGACGCCGGCCGCGATCGGCGGCACGATCAGCACGTATCCGACCAGCAGGCGTACGAACAGCAACGGGCCGCGCTGATCGATATCGTTGGGCAGCAGCGCGTAGGACGCGTAGCCGATCGCGCCGGCCAGCAGTACGGTGCATGGGCCGATCACGAGCGCCGCTACGACGACCGGCAGGCCGGCTTGTCCGGCCGCGAGGCCGATGCCCGCGAGCAGGCACCAGCCGATCAGGCGCCAGCCTTGTGCAACGCCGAGCGCGCACAAGCGCTCGAACAGCGTCGCGTCGGAGAGCCAGAACAACGGGCGGCGCAACTCGGTCGCCAGCGACGCCGAACGCATGACCGCCAGGATGAACACGATGTTCACCAGCGGTGACGCGAACGCGATCAACATCTCCGGGTCCGTCGTGCGAACGAGCAGCGCGACGGCGTAACCGCCGAAGAGCACGACGGCCGTCTCGATGCTGGTCGAGCGCGCGCTGTTGGTGCGGCGGTACTCGGTCCAGGCGCGCCAGATGAAGATGGCGACGCCGGCCGGCGTGCCCCGCACGGTCGATTCCGCGCGCACGGCCCGCACGGCGGATTGCGGTGCGCGCGCGGCCCAACCGAACGGCCGCGAGCGCAAGCGCTCGGTGCGCGCGAAGCGTTTCATCGACAACTCGTAGAGTTCGGGATAGGTGTCGCGGGCGGCGTGGGCGACGTAGGCGAAGAGCGCGGCCGTCGCGAGCAGCAACACCGCGATGGCCGTGTCGCCTTCGCGCGCCCCGCCGGCCAGAATGTTGCCGGGCTGCCACGGCGGTAGAAGCCGCGCGAAGGCCCGAGCTCCGGGTGCTGCCGCAAAGAGCGTCTCGGCGGCGTCACGAGCGATGACCAGGAGTCCGGCGACGATGCACGCTGCGCCGGCCGCGACCGCAAGCGGGATCAGGCGCGGCGGCAGAAGCTGGCGCGCCAACGGTACCGCTGCCGTAAACGCGAGCGCGACGCAGAGCAGCACGAGATCGCGCACGAGGGCCGCTGCCGGCAGCGTGGCCGGCAGATACACGAGCGCGATATACAATAGCCCGATCGCTTGGCGTGCGCCGCCGCGCACGATCTGCCGCGTTTGCACGTAGAGGGTTGCGACGAACGGCTCGGCGGGCGAGTCGATGATGAATCGCGCTTCGGCCGGGTGCGCGAAGAGGCCGGCATAGCGATCGCCGAACGCGAGCACCACGCCGAATGCCGCGAGGGTCAAGCTTGCGATGATATCGAGGATCGCGCGATTGCCGATCAGATGTCCGCGCAGGCCGGCGCCGTGCGCCGCGTTGAAGATGCGCAGCCCGATCAGTGCGGCGACCAGCGCCGCGAACAGCAGCCAAACGAGCGCGCGCGCCGGGGAACGCCGGATCTCGCGCAACTGGTTCACGAACGAGCGCAGGTCCGCGTAGAACAACGCGCCGAGCGTCGTCACGTACCGGTGAGGTCCAGAAAGATATCTTCCAGCGAACCGGCATGGTCGGCACGCAGCTCCTCGACCGTTCCACTGGCCACGACCCGGCCGTGGTTGAGCATGATGATCCGGTCGCTGAGCGCTTCGGCCGACTCGAGTTGGTGCGTGCTGATCATCAGCGCCGTGCCGGCGGCGCGTAATTCGGCCAGCATCTCGCGCAGTTCGCGCTGGCCGCGCGGATCGAGTCCGATCATCGGTTCGTCGAGGAGCAGCACCGGGGTTCCGGCCAGGACGGTCGCGGCGATCAGGGTTTTCTGCCGCATCCCCTTGGAGAGCGCGTTGCCGACGGTGTCGCGTTCGCCGGTCATTCCGAAACGCGCCAGCAACGCGTCACCGCGCGCTTCCCAACTCGGGTCGAGCCGGCACAGCCGGGCGACGAACACGAGGTGTTCCCACACGGTGAGCAGCGGATAGACGTCGGGTGTTTCGGGAATGACGGCGACCGTGCGGCCGCGATCGCTCTCGAGCTGCCGCCCGTCGAAGCGAATCGTGCCGGCGTTCGGGCGTGCCAGACCGGCCAGACACGCGAACGTTGTCGATTTCCCGGCGCCGTTGGGTCCGAGCAGCGCCACGATCTCGCCGCTCGCAACCGAAAACGAAAGATCCTCGATTGCGATCTTCGCGCCGAAGCGCTTGGTGAGACCCGAAACGCTCAGGCTCGCGCTCACGCGGGGGTGGCTTCTTCCTCACGCTCGCGGAATTGCGTCAAGTAGAGTTGGGCGTACGCGCCCTCGCGCGCGAGCAATTCGTGGTGGGTGCCCGATTCGACGATGCGGCCGTGCTCGACGACGAAGATCACGTCGGCGTTGAGGATCGTCGAGAGACGATGCGCGATCACGAGGCTCGTGCGGCCCTGCATCAGCGGGACGAGCGCGGCCTGGATCAGCGCTTCGTTGTTGGAATCGAGCGCGCTCGTCGCTTCGTCGAGGATGAGGATGCACGGGTTCTTGAGCAGCACGCGCGCGATCGCCAAACGCTGGCGCTCACCGCCGGAGAGCTTGTGTCCGCGTTCGCCCACGACCGTTTCATAGCCGAGCGGCTGGCGCACGATGAAGTCGTGGATGTTGGCCGCTTTGGCCGCCGCGATCATTTCCTCGTCGGTCGCGTCCTGGCGCGCGTAGCGCAGATTGGCCGCGATCGTGTCGTGGAAGAGGTACGTCTCCTGCGTGACGATGCCGATGTTCTCGCGCAGCGACGCGAGCGTTACGTCGCGCACGTCGATGCCGTCGATGCGCACGGTGCCGCGCTGCGGGTCGTAGAAGCGCGGCACGAGCTGGGTGATCGTCGTCTTGCCCGCGCCCGATGGGCCGACGAACGCGGCCATCTGCCCCGGTTCGATGTGGAAGCTCACGCCGTCGAGGGCCGTGCGGTCTTCGCTGTAATTGAAGTAGACGTCGTCGAAGCGCACGTCGCCGTTGACGTTCTTGAGCTCGATCGCGTTGGGCTTCTCCTCACCCTCGGGCTTCATGTCCAGGTAGTTGAAGATGCGCTCGAAGACGGCCAGCGCCGAGACGATCTGCACTTGAACGCCGGCCAGCGACGATGCAGGCGTGTAGAGGCGTCCGAGATAGCCGACGAACGCGACGATCGTTCCGACCGTGACGCCGCCGTTGATCGCGAGCCACGCGCCCGCGAGCCACACCAGCGCCGGGCCGATGATGATCATCGCGTTGATCGAGGCCATGAACCAGCGGCCGACCATCGCGAGACGGATCTCGAGATCCATCAATTCCGTCCCGGTGCGATAGAAGCGCGCGCGCTCGAACGGTTCCCGCACGAACGACTTGATCAGCGTGATGCCGGAGATCGAGAGGGTTTCTTGGGTGATCGATTCGATCTCGTCGCGCTTCCTGCGCGTCAGCTTGCGGATGTCGTACATCCGCCGGCCGACCGGCGAGAGCGGAACGATCATCAGCGGGATGATCGCGAGCGACACCAGCGCCAGGCGCCAGTCCAGAATGAAAATCGTGACGACGGTCGTGACCATCGTCGCGATGTTGGTTACGATCGACACGAGCGTGCCGGTCACCACGTTGTCGATGTTGTCGACGTCGGAGGAGACGCGGTTCATGATCTCGCCGGTCTTCGTGCCGGTGAAGAACGAGAGCGGCATGTGGTGGAGGTGCGCGACGAGGGTCGTGCGGATGTCGCGCATGATCCCCTCGCCGACCAGCGAGTTGAGGTAGCCCTGATAGACGCCGATGACGCCGCTCGAGATCGCGCTGACGGCCATGCCGCCGACGTAGAACGCCACCAGGCTCATCGAGTGCTGCGGGATGGCGTCGTCGATGATCCACTTGGCGAACAAGGGCGGCAAAAGGCCGATCACCGAGCCGACCATGATGCAGATCAAGGTCAGCGCCTCTTGCTTCCAATACGGCAAGAAGAACGACCCCAATCGCTTCCAATCGACCTTGCGTTCGATCTTCGGCTTGTCGGGACTGAACATCGACGACCACATCATGTGGCCCGGACCACCACCACCTAGCATCGGTCGCTACAACCCCCTCGGCCGCTCAACGGTTCGCCTTATGTCATCCCGAGCTTGTCGAGGGACAGCCACTCAGCGACGTCGATTGAGGCGGTCCCTCCCCTGCAGCTTGTCGAAGGGTCGGGATGACATTCATTTTTTGCCGTTTCGCATCGAGGCGAGTTCGCGGAAGAGCTTCTTTTCTTTGTCGTTGAGGTCGGTCGGCAGCGTGCCGATCAGCCGGACGTACTCGTCGCCGTGCGCCTCGCTCTTGAGTTTGGGCATTCCCTTGCCGCCCAGGCGCATGAACTTGTTGCTCGGCGTGCCCGCCGGCACGGTCATGCTGACCTCGCCGTCCATCGTCGGCACGGTTACGTCGCCGCCGAGGACGAGATCGTAGATGCTGACGGGCAGATCGATGTAGAGGTCGTCGCCGCGCCGTTCCCACGTCTTATCTTCCGGGAAGTGCGCGATCAGGTAGAGGTCGCCGCGCGGCCCGTTGTTGTAGCCTGCTCCGCCTTGACCGGCGAGCCGGATACGCTGACCCTCGCGCAAGCCCTTGGGGATCGTGACGTCGAAACGCTTCGTCTGCACGGTCTTGCCGCGGCCGCCGCACTCGGGACAAACGCGGGCATTCTTGGTCCCGCTGCCGCCGCACGTCGGGCACGGTTCTTCGATCTGCAGCGCGATGTTTTTCTTGCCGCCGGAGTACGCTTCGGCGAGCGTGAGATCGAGGGTCGTTTCGAGGTCTTCGCCTTGCTGCGGACGCGAACGCGTGCTCGCCTGCGGCCCGGCCGGACGTTTTCCGATGTTCTGAAAGAACGCGTCGAAAAAATCCGAGAAGCCGCTGCCTTCGCCGAAGTTCGCGCCGCCGAAACCGGCCGCGCCCGGTCCACCGGCCGGCCGGCCGGCGGAACGTTGCCGCGCACTATCTTGCGCGGCGCGCTGCCAATCGCTGCCGAGAACGTCGTACTTGCTGCGCTTTTCGGGATCCCCAAGAACCTCGTAAGCCTCTTGGATGTCCTTGAATTTTTCCTCGGCCGCTTTCGCGTTATCCGGATTCGCATCCGGATGCCACTTGCGCGCCAGTTTGCGGTAAGCCGACTTGATGTCTTTGGCTGCCGCGTCTTTCTGCACGCCGAGGATCGCGTAGTAGTCCTTATAATTCACGGCCATATCGGGTTACTTAGACTTTGCTACGATGACTTGTCCCACGCGCAGCACGTCGTCGCCCATCACGTACGCACGTGCGGCTTCTTCGAGAACGGTTTCTTCCGGCACGGCCGAATCCGGGCGCGTGCCGATCGCCTCGGCAAATTTTGGGTCGAACCGTGCGCCCTTGAGCGGCACGGCTTTGACGCCTTCGCTTTCGAGGACCGACTCGAACCCGCGCAACGTTGCGGCGAGGCCGCTCTGTAAGCCGTCGCTGGCCGGAGCGTAGGTCAACGCGCGCTCGAGGTTGTCGAGCACCGGCAAGATCTTCTTGAGGACCGACTTCTTGCCGGCCAAAGAGATCTCGCCGAGCTGACGTTCGACGCGCTTCTTGTAGTTTTCGAAATCGGCCATGGCGAGGAGAAACTTGTTGTAATTCTCATCGGCCTTGGCCTTCGCCGCAGCGAGTTCATCGGCGCTCGTGTCCGAGGACGAGCCGTTCGTAATGAACGGCTCGTCTCGGGGAACGCGCATCTCTCGATCGTCGTTCATGCCGAAGCCTTACTTGGCTTCTTTGAACTCGGCGTCGATAACGTCGTCGCTGGCGTGAGCGTGATCCTCGTGCGGCGCGCCGTCGTGGGCGGCACCGTTGGCCGAAGCTCCGGTTTGCTCGGCCGCACCATCAGGTCCGCCCGTGGTCTTGTAGAGTGCTTCGGCCAGTTTGTACGAGGCCGTTTGCAGCGCTTCGGTCGCCGCTTTGATCTCGGCGGCGGTGCCGTTGTCGCTCTTAGCCTTCAGCTCCGTCAATGCGGCCTCGACGTCGGCACGCGTTTGTGCCTCAGCCTTGTCGCCGACTTCCTTGAGCGATTTCTCGGTCGAGTAGATCAGCGAAGTCGCGTTGTTGCGAATCTCGGCCTCTTCGCGTTTGGCCTTGTCGTCCGCGGCCATCGCTTCGGCATCCCGGACCATGCGATCGACTTCGTCTTTGGAGAGATTGGTCGATGCGGTGATCGTGATCTGCTGTTCCTTGCCGGTGCCGAGATCCTTAGCCGAGACGTTCACGATGCCGTTGGCGTCGATGTTGAACGTGACTTCGACCTGCGGAATTCCGCGCGGCGCGGCCGGCAGACCCTCGAGGCGGAACCGTCCGAGCGATTTGTTGTCGGCGGCCATCTCACGTTCGCCTTGGAGAACGTTGATGTCGACCGACGTCTGGCCGTCTTCGGCCGTCGTGAAGACTTGCGTCTTGCGCGTCGGGATCGTCGTGTTGCGCTCGATCAGTTTCGTCGCCACGCCGCCCAGCGTTTCGAGGCCGAGCGAGAGCGGGGTCACGTCGAGCAGTACGACGTCGCGCACTTCACCGGAGAGGACGCCGGCTTGAATCGCGGCACCGATGGCCACGACTTCGTCGGGGTTCACCGACTGGTTCAGCTCTTTGCCCGTCAGCTTGCGCACGAGCTCTTGGATCACGGGCATGCGGGTCGAACCGCCGACCATGACGATCTCATCGATCTTCGAAACGTCGAGCTTCGCATCGGCGAGCGCGTTCTTGAACGGCTGCACGCAGCGCTGGGTGAGATCGTCCGTCAGTTCTTCGAACTTGGCGCGCGTCACCGTCACGTCGAGGTGCTTGGGACCGTTGGCGTCGGCCGTGATGAAGGGCAGGTTGATGTTGGTCTGGACCGTGCTCGAGAGCTCGATCTTGGCCTTTTCCGCGGCTTCGGTGAGCCGCTGCATCGCTTGGCGGTCGCCGCTGAGGTCGATGCCTTGTTCCTTGCGGAATTCCGCAACGAGATGGTCGACGAGGCGCAAGTCGTAGTCGTCGCCGCCCAGATGGGTGTCGCCGTTGGTCGACTTCACTTCGAAGACGCCGTCGCCGACTTCGAGCACGGACACGTCGAACGTGCCGCCGCCGAGGTCGAATACGAGAATCGTCTCGTTGCCTTTTTTATCGAGTCCGTACGCCAGCGCAGCCGCCGTCGGCTCGTTGATGATGCGCAGCACTTCGAGGCCCGCGATCTTGCCCGCGTCCTTCGTTGCTTGCCGCTGCGCGTCGTTGAAGTACGCCGGCACCGTGATGACCGCTTTGGTCACCCGTTCGCCGAGGTAGGACGATGCGTCGTTCACCAGTTTCTGGAGAACCATCGCGCTGATCTCTTGCGGCGTGTAATCCTTACCGTCGATCTTGACGGTGAAGTCCGTCCCCATGTGCCGCTTGATCGAGGAGATCGTGCGGTCCGGATTGGTGACGGCCTGGCGCTTTGCCAGTTGCCCGACGAGTCGCTCGCCGGTCTTCGTGAAAGCCACAACCGAAGGCGTCGTGCGATTGCCCTCGGCGTTGGCGATGACGGTGGGGCTCTGCCCCTCCATCACGGCGACGACGGAGTTCGTCGTGCCGAGGTCGATGCCGACCACTTTAGCCATGTTGAATTTTTCTCGCTTTCCGAGCCGCGTGGACCATCCGTCACGAGATTGCTCTCACTCGGGCCTTGCCGCTTACCGTGGCTCAAGGACTGTAAGTAACGCTGCCGCTCAGTGCGACGTACCGGCTATGATACGCTACCTGGGCGGTTTTGTTCCACTCACTGTGACAGTTTTTCTGGCACAATGGTTTCGCCTGAGGGACCCGGGCGGGATGAAAAAAAGGGCTCGCCCGGGACCATATTCCCCGGGCAAGCCCATTGCAATCGGGCCGATCTTTCGGTTACTGGCCGTCTTGCTGTTGCTGCTGCTGGTTGAGGTAGAGGTCGGCCGGTTGCTCGCCGAGCGTGAGGATCACGAGCTTCTTCGTGCCCGCGCTCCAGACTTGGAGGCGCACCGTCTGGCCGGGCTTCATGCCCTTGACCACGCTGATGATGTCGTCCGGCTTGGTCACGTCCTTGTCGTTGATCTTCTGGATCACGTCGCCGGGCGAGAGGTCGGACTTGGCGGCCGGACCGTTCGGCGGGATCTGGGCGACCACGACGCCGTTGCCGTCGGCGACCGGGTAGTTGATCTGGGCGCGGACGTTGTTGTCGAGGGCCTGGAGGGCGACCCCGAGGTAGCCGACGCCGGTGCCCGTGCCGTTGGCGTCGATCGTCTTGCCTTGGTTAGCAACGAGATCGGCGGCCGTCGTCCGCACGAGGTTGGACGGGATCGCGAAGCCGATGCCCTGCGCGCCGGCTTGCGGGTTGGCCGTCGACTGGTTCACGCCGATGAGCCGGCCTTGGTCATCGACCAGCGGGCCGCCCGAGTTGCCGGGGTTGATCGGCGCCGAGGTCTGAAGCATGCCGCGGAAGAGGTGCGCGTTGCCGCTCTCGTCCTGGATCGGTTCGTCGCGGTTGAAGCCCGAGACGACGCCGACCGCAACCGATTGCTTCAGTTCGAACGGTTCGCCCACGGCGATCGCCCACTGACCGGCGTTGAGCTTGGAGCTATCGCCGAATTCGACCGGCGGGGGGAGCTTCGCGTAGTTGTCAACCTTCACGAGCGCCAGGTCGACGCCCGGGTTCTGCGAGTAGACGTGTCCCGGCACGTGGTCGCCGTTCGCGAACACGACCGTGATCTTCGAGACGCCCTTCGGTACGACGTGATTGTTCGTGAGAATCAAACCGTCGCTGCGATAGACGAAGCCCGAGCCCGAGGCGCGCTCTTGAAAGCGCTGCTGCGTGCCGCCAGCGGCGCCGCCGCCGCCGCCGAAGAATTGCTGGAACGGGTCGTTCGGGACCACGCGCGTGCCGTTCACGGTGACGAGCAGCGAAACGACCGACGGTTCGACGCGCTTGACCGCGTCGACGATGCGTTGCTGATCGCTGCCGCCGCTGACCGGCAACGGCGCGGCGCTGACGACCGGTGGGGTGTTGCCGGGTCCGGCGACGTTCGTGAAGTGGGTGCTCGCGAAGAGCATCATCGAGAAACTCCCGAGGATGGCTCCGATGAGACCGACTACCGCCGTCCCGAAGAATCTCTTCATTGGGCTTGTCTCCTGTTCATTACGCCAGGGCGTCTGGGTTGGGATTCGTTGCGCTATTACTAACGATAGAGCCCCGGTGTGTCGTTCCGTCCGGAGGAAGATTTATCGGCCGGCGGCTCGATTGCCCGCTTGCGTCGCCGGGGGCGAGAAGAGGCTGTCTACCCCCAGTTTACCCTCAATCACCGCGCGTACGCGCTCCAGCTCGGCTTTTCGCAGCTCCAGCAGCTGCAGGCGCAAGTAGCTCCGGACGAGGCGGCGTGCCTGCGGCGAATAGAGGTCGCGCGCCGTCCCGGGGCCCAAAGGCAACGGCGCAACGATTGCCTTGTGTACGGTGGTTGCGCGGGGTGTCGCGCTCGGTGCAGCCCACGCCGGCCCCGAAAGCAGGGCCAGGCCAAGGCCCACGGCGGCGCCGCGCGATCGAAACGTCATACCGGGGCTTCACGCCCGCCTCATCTTTCAGCAAGGACCCCCCGCGAATTTGAACGGTCAACCCTACGCCGACACGCTCGTCGTCCCGCCGCCGCCGGACGAGCCGTACGTGCGCGTCATTCCCCTCGGCGGATGCGGCGAAATCGGCCGCAACATGACCCTGTTCGAAACGAAGGACGACATCGTCGCCGTCGATTGCGGACTGATGTTCCCCGATGAAGAGATGTACGGCGTCGACATCGTCATCAACGATTTCAGCTATTTGCGCGACCGGCGCGACAAGCTGCGCGCGTTGCTCGTCACGCACGGCCACGAAGATCATATCGGCGGCATCCCGTACTTCTTGCGCGAGTTTCCGAAGTGCCCGATCGTCGGCACGCCGCTGACGCTCGCGCTGATCAAGGCGAAGCTGAAGGAGCACAAGCCGAGCGATCTCGACCTCGTGAAGGTCGAGCCCGGCGACAAAGTCACCTACGGCGCATTCACTGCCGAGTTCATCCACATCAATCATTCGCTCGCCGGAGCGTGCGCGATCGCGATCCGTACGCCGCTCGGCGCGTTCTTTCACACCGGCGATTTCAAATTCGATCAGACGCCGATCGACGGGGATCCGGCCGACTTCGCGGCGATCGCACGCGTCGGCGACGCCGGCGTGCTGTGCATGCTCGCCGATTCGACGAACGCCGAACGGCCGGGACACACGCTCTCGGAGCGCATCGTCGGTGAGGCGTTCTCCAACATCTTCGCGCGCGCGGCCGGACGCATCATCGTCACGTCGTTCGCATCGAACGTGCCGCGCATCCAGCAAGTCGTCGATCAGTGCAAGCGCTTCAACCGGCGCTTGGCGTTTCTCGGCCGCTCGCTGACCAACGTCGTGCAGTACGCGAGCGAGCTCAAGTACCTCGACATCCCCGAAGGCTTGGTCATCAAGCTCAGCGACGTCGAGTCGTATCCGCCCGAACAAGTCGCCGTGATGACGACGGGCTCGCAAGGCGAACCGATGTCGGCGCTCACGCGCCTCTCGGTGCGCGATCACAAGCTGCTGCGCATCATTCCCGGTGACACGGTCGTGATCAGCGCGACGCCGATTCCGGGCAACGAGAAGAGCGTCGGAAAGACGATCAACAACCTCTACCGGCTGGGCGCGAAAGTGATCCACGGTTCGAGCGGTAACGCGCACGTGTCGGGGCACGCCTCGCAAGAAGAGCTCTTCCTGATGCTCAACTTGGTGCGTCCGAAGCACTTCATCCCGGTGCACGGCGAGTACCGTATGCTCGTGACGCATGCGGGTCTGGCCGAGAAGACCGGCGTGCCGCCTGAGAACACGCACATCATCGAGGACGGCGACGTGCTCGAATTCACCGCCGGCGGTTGCGCGCAAATCGGCCGCACCTACGGCGGTAACGTGATGGTCGACGGCTCGGGGGTCGGCGACGTCGGCGAGGCCGTGCTGCGCGACCGCAAGCATCTCTCCGCCGACGGCATCATCATGGTCGTCGTCACCGTCGACTCCGAAGAAGCGCGCGTCGTCGCGGGGCCCGATCTGATCTCGCGCGGCGTCTTCTATCTGCCCGAATCGGGCGGCGTGCTCGACGAGCTGAAGGTCACCCTCAACGAGATCCTCGCCGGCTGTTCGGCCGAGGGTTTGCGCGACGTCGGCAATGTGAAAGAACACATCCGTGCCGGCCTCTCCAAAGCCGTCTTCGCCCGCAGCAAACGCCGCCCCATCGTCATCCCGGTAGTAATGGAAGTCTGATCTCTGTCATCCCGAGCGGAGCGCCGCAGGGCGCGTAGTCGAGGGATGACATGGGGCGCGTCGGGCCGTAGGAATGCCCGATGAAAAGTCGGCGGTCGTTCATAGCTTCCGTGGCCTCGGGTGGTATCGGGCTTTCGCTTGCGCCCGCGGTCGGCACGATCGTCAACGCCGAAGGCGCGTCGGCATTTCGCGATCTGATCGAATCGGGCAAGTCGCGCACGCTACGGCAGAAAGACGATCGTTACGGCGGCTACGTCGCCTATGCGACGCCGGCCGTCGACTACATCGATGCGCAGCGGCAACGCACGCTCATGGTGCGCGCCTTGAACGAGGCGTTCGACGCCTACGACGCGGTCGCCGGCCCGACGATCGGCACCATCACGTATCCGATCGGCAAGCCGTTCGATAAGACGTACACTGAGTTCAGCGGCACGCCCGACTTGATCGCGCCGGGAAATCTGGCCGGGCTGCCCGCGCTCGCGATGCCCAACGGTTTCGGCGATCACGGCTTGCCGACCAGCATCACGCTGCAGGGCACCGCGTTCGCCGAGACGCGTTTGACCGCGATCGGAAAGCGCTACCAAACGCTGACCGATTTCCACCGCCGCCGGCCGTCGCTGGTGACCAAGCTTCGCGCGTGATCGCCGCTGCCGCGATCCTCGTTGCGTTGACGGTCCTGCGTGCGTATGCGGCATTCAACGTACCGTTGACCGCCGATGAGGCGTACTACTGGACCTGGAGCCTGCATCCGGCATACGGCTACACCGATCATCCGCCGATGGTCGCCTGGCTGATTGGGCTGGGCACGACGTTCGGGCAGGGTCCGGGCTTCGTGCGCTTGCCGTTCGTGCTGTGCGAAGCGATTGCGGCGGCGGCCGTCGGTCGCGCCGCGCTGCTCGTCACGAACAGCGCGCGCGCCGGCGCGATTGCGCTGCTGCTGTTTGCGCTCATTCCGCAAACGAAGTTGGCGCTTGGCGAAGCGTTGCCCGACGGCGCGTACATGGCGGCGTGGGCGCTCGCGCTGTGGGGCGCGGTCGCGCTCGACCGCCGGCCGTCGCTGCGCAACGCCGTGGGTCTCGGACTCGCGCTCGCGGCCGTCGTGCTTTCGCGCACGTTCGGCTGGGCACTCGTGGTGGGCGTTCTCGCGTGGTCGCTCGAGCCGTCGCGACGCGCGCGTTTGTGGCCGCTCTTGATGTGCAGCGCCGCGATCGTCGTGGCGGGGTACGCACCGTTCATCGCGTGGAACGCCGCGCACAACTGGGAGAACTTCGCGTTCAGTTTTCAGACACGGCAGCACTTCGGGCTGGCGGCAACGCGCCTGCTCGATATCTCGACCGTGCGCTTCGTGATCTACGCGGCGCTGCTGGCGGCGGTGACGTGGTTCGTTGCGCTGCGGCGCGCACCGCGCGTCACGCTGGTCGCGTGGACGGCGCTGCCGCTGCCGGCGGCACTGTTCGCGCTCTCGTTCGTGACCACGACCGAATCGTATTGGATCATCGGCCCGGCCGCCTCCGTCGCGCTCGGTGCGGGTTGCGCGCTCGACGTTGCGGCCGCCGGCTGGCGGCGCGGCATCTTGGCGGCGCTCGGCCTCGGCACCGCCTACACGACCGCGGCGGCGCTGTTTCTCACGTTGCCCGAAGCGGCGCAAGCCGCGACGTTCGCGGCGGTGC
>Ga0182030_10006446_pt1 | contig 24761 bp, 23 predicted proteins | sample 812S3MmetaG_FD_121299 | JGI IMG/M metagenome (GOLD analysis project Ga0182030, IMG submission 121299) | Permafrost microbial communities from Stordalen Mire, Sweden - 812S3M metaG (Illumina Assembly) | ecosystem: Environmental > Terrestrial > Soil > Wetlands > Permafrost | place: Sweden...
GGATTCTTCTGCGCGGCTTCTTGTTTTTCTTTGTCGGCTTTCTCTTGCTGGTGCTTAGGATCCTCGGACTTTTGCTGGTCGGTCTTTTGCTGCTCGGGCTTGTTGGGATCGGGATTCTTCCGCGCGGCTTCCTGCTTTTCTTTGTCGGCTTTCTCTTGCTGGTGCTTCGGATCCTCAGACTTTTGCTGGTCGGTTTTTTGCTGCTCCGGCTTGTTGGGATCTGAATCCTTCCGCGCGGCTTCCTGCTTCTCTTTGTCGGCCTTCTCTTGCTGGTGCTTCGGATCCTCAGACTTTTGCTGGTCGGTTTTTTGCTGCTCCGGCTTTTTCGGATCTGAATCCTTCTGCGCGGCTTCCTGCTTCTCTTTGTCGGCCTTCTCTTGCTGGTGCTTCGGATCCTCAGACTTTTGCTGGTCGGTTTTTTGCTGCTCCGGCTTGTTCGGATCAGGATTCTTCTGCGCGACTTCCTGCTTCTCTTTGTCGGCTCTCTCCTGCTCGTGCTTCGGATCCTCGGTCTTTTGCTGGTCGGTTTTCTGTTGCTCCGGCTTGTTGGGATCGGGATTCTTCTGCGCGGCTTCTTGTTTTTCTTTGTCGGCTTTCTCCTGCTCGCGCTTTTGATCCTCGGCCTTCTGATCAGCCTTCTGTTGTTCCGGCTTGTTCGGATCTGAATTCTTTTGCGCGGCTTCTTGTTTTTCCTTGTCGGCTTTCTCTTGCTCGCGCTTTTGATCCTCGGCCTTTTGCTGGTCGGTTTTTTGTTGCTCCGGCTTGTTGGGATCGGAATTCTTTTGCGCGGCTTCCTGTTTCTCTTTGTCCGCTTTCTCCTGCTCGCGCTTTTGATCCTCGGCCTTTTGCTGGTCGGTCTTTTGCCCCTCCGGCTTGTTGGGATCGGGATTCTTTTGCGCGGCTTCCTGTTTCTCTTTGTCGGCTTTCTCCTGCTCCCGCTTTTGATCCTCGGCCTTTTGCTGGTCGGTCTTTTGCCCCTCCGGCTTGTTGGGATCGGGATTCTTTTGCGCGGCTTCCTGCTTCTCTTTGTCGGCTTTCTCCTGGTCGCGCTTCTGATCCTCGGACTTCTGCTGGTCGGTCTTTTGTTGCTCTTTCTGTTGGGTGTCGGCCTTCAGTTTCTCGGCTTTTTCCTCGTCGTGCTGTTGTTTCTCTCGCCGGTACTCAGCATTTTGCTCGGGCTTCTGTACTTTTTCCTGTTCCCGTTTCTGATCGGCGATCTTATCTAAGCGCTCCTGCTTATCCTCGGCCTCTTTTCGTATTCGATCCGCGTACATGGCGGCATCGTTGCGGCGGCGATAATCCTCCTCCGCCAACCGGCCTCCCATCGGACCCGTATAGTAACCGTGGCCCTGCTTACGCTGAGTTACAGCATCGGCGGCCTGCAGATCGGCTTGTCTTCCGGCGCTGGAGCCAGCGACGACCCCGGACTGAGACGGTTCCGCAACCGTAGTAGACTTCGCGTCCGTCGTCTTTGCTTCCGTCAACTTCGCGTCCGTCATCTTCGCCTCGGAAGCTGCATTCAACTTCACGGCAGCCTCCGGATCGGCCACACTGGAGCGCGCGAGGCCGCCCGACTGAGGCGTATCCCGCACAATGCCCAGTGGTCCGCGGAGCTCCTGGCCGCTGGCGTGAGGATCGGGCGCATTCTTGTGATCCAGCGCCCGGCGGCCTGCGAAGTGCTCGTCGTAATGTTTGCGGATGGCCTCTTCGCCGTAGAGCTCGATCTTTTCTCCTTGCGGCCCAAAGGCCATCACATGTTGGCCGGAGTGATCCTGATACTGCGCTTCGCCGCCGTGTTGGACCATAGGCGAACCGATGCGCCCGTTGATATCGTTGGCAACGGGCGAAAGCCGCGGTCCTTGATAATGCTCCTGGCCATGCATTTTCGACACCAAGGCGAGATTTGCGCTTGGCCGCTTGGGATCGACCTTATCGTACAGATCGTAATCCGCGTGGACGAATTTCCCGTTGTGCTCCAGGCGGCCGAAGTTTGGGGAATTCTTATCCCGATTTACGCTATAACCATTTGGCTCGTGGCCGGGCGGAACGTCCATCCCCATTTCTTTCCAGCGGCGCTGCGCTTCCGCCGGGTCCTTATACGCCGTGGGGTGGAGGTTGGGATCCACCACCAGGCCCGCATGAGGATGGCCCGCAACATCCGCCGTTTTCGCTTTGCAGTCGATCGCCTTGGGCGTATAACCTTCGCGCCCGATGTACGGCAGCGATTCGGGATTCGTGGTCCTCACGACGAGCCATTCCTGGTGCTTGATCGCCGCATCCTGAAATACCTTCTCATCCTGCGGACGCATGCCAAAGGGCGGCGGAGCAATGGGAGGTTCCGGCGGCATTGGGGAGCCTATGCCACCGTGCATCATCCCGACCAGTGGCGGTCCGCCCGCTGCAGGAGGCGGAGGAGTCGGCCACTTCACGTCAAACGGGCCTTTTCCGATCACCGGCGTACATTCCCGCGGAGCCGTCGTCGGCAGGAATTTGTAGGAGATATCGTTGAGCCCTTTTGACGCAAAAAATTCGGGTAGCCTTTCGGCGGGAATCACCCACTTTTGTTGGTTATCCATGAGAATCACATCGCCGTTCACGTGGGCGGCGAACACGGCGTGGCTGATATCGCCCTTCTCGTTGTGAAACCACAGGGCACCGGAGCTGCCGTTTCCGGCGGCTTTCAGGCGATCGGCAACTTCACCGACGCCCTTGACTTCATAAAATTGACCGTTAAAATGCGATTCCAGATAGCTCTTGTCCAGAGAAGCATGAGGCGGAGCTTCCACGCCTCCCAGTCCGTGGTAGCGCGCGTGGGCGGCGATCACGGCGCTCTGACAATTTCCTTGTTCGCCCTTCACCTTCGGGACGTGCATCTCTTCAAGCGAAGACACCGCGCTCGCATCCTTGATCAGATGCTCCGCCTCCTCCCGTTTCGCGATCAGATTCTTGGCGGCATTGAAATTATCCGCGCTCTGCTGGACCCGCTTTAACTCCTGCTGCAATTCTTGATGGCGTGCGACGGCCGCGCCAAGCACACTCATTCGTGCTTCCTTGGGTGCTTCGGTATGCGCCACCTTGGCGAGGAGATCGCCTCCATTGGCGGGAATATGTGGGGCCTTCCGCTGGCTCATTTGGCGCAGGCGGTCGAGTTGGGCGGCATTCTCGGACGAATCGCTGTGCATCCGGGCTACGCCCTGCTTCGCCGCTTCCCAGGCCTCCGCGGGCTTCTTGGCCAAATTCAACAGGGACTGGCGCGTTTCCGGGTTTTTCAAAACTTCAACGGCCTTTACTCCTCCCTTGAAAATTCCCACGCCGCTATCGACCATCTGGACCGCATTGGCCGTATCTTCCAAGCCACTATCCTTCGCGAATTTTGCGGTCGCCTGGGCGGCTACGTGCGATGCCTGCTCGGTGGTCTTCAGAGGCTTCGCGATTGGCTCTAAAGCATCGTTGATGCCGTGCTCGGTGGCCCGGATGCCGGCTTTCACCGGTTCCGCCCAGGCGTCCGCGGCGACTTTCGAGCGATGTTCGACGGCCTTCAGTTCCGGTGCGATCGGCTTCAGGCTCTTATCCGCCGCCACCAGCACGTCCCGGACTCTCTGCCGGAATTGTTCCACCAGACCATCCCAACCTCCAGGACCAGCCATCACGCACCTCCGCTTTCTTCCGCGGTCGCTTTCTCAAGTTTTCTTCAGCCGCGGCAACTTCATCCGCCGCTTCTTCCACAATCGTTGCCGCGATCGCCAATAACAACGCGGCCCGCTCATCGGGGGATGCTACAGGATCGTTTAAGACATCGGGGACCCACTCGTTTTCGGGATCGGCATCGAACTCCTCACCCAGCAGGCAGGAAGCCGCGGTGAAATTCAAGATCTGCTGTTCCGTGGTCAGGCCATACTTGCCACACCGCTCCATGGAGGAATGCAGAACCTCGAGCAGCTCGTCATCGGTAAACGCGGGGGCGGCGATCTCGCCTTCTTCCGCGGGCAGCCCTGAGCGCAAGTAAAGAAGTGCTCGGCTTTCAAAATTGCCGTTATCGTCCGACTCGCTCATGGCTCCTCCTTCTCAAGGAAACCGACTCAAGAAAATCTAGGGAAGCATCCACCAATAAATCGAGCGCATAAATCCCGAAACGGTCACCCATATCACCACGATCGCGATCACGATCAATCCCCACTTGAACAGAAACTTAAACATTCACCCTTTAGTCATTCCGCTACTTCTTCAACGGATGCGCGCGCCACTGGAGTTTCTCTTTCGTCACCGTAGCCCGCGCCGCCAGGTGAACGATGGTCTCCGCAAAACTGTCATCGCCGCCGGTGGGAATCGCCAAATCGATGAATTCTTCCGGTCTCACTTTCTGATCGTACTGGCGGTTGGAGGAAGCGCCCGCGTTGCCGACACTCTTGCCTACGCCCTGACTCAGATTTGAAGAAGCCATCGCCACCAGCTTCTGGCCGAAAAGTTTGGAAGCGTATTCGTTGGTCTTGTCGTCCGTGTTGCGCAGGAAAATCTTCACGGCACAATTTCCCAGCAGATTGTTTACGACAGACTCCTTGTCGCCGGCCATCTTCGCCAGTGCCGGATAGTTCTGTGTAGCGATGATATTCACATGGAGGCTTTGGCGGGAGCGTTCGAAGAAATCGGCGTCGCCTTTCCCGGGCATCGGCGTGAAATAGGATTGGAACTCGTCGCAAAAAAAGAAACTGCAACGTGTCTTATCCCGGCGGTTCAGAATGACGCGTTGAAACTCCATCTTGACGAAGGTGCAGATCACCTTCGACATTCTCTCTTTGTCGGCGATAGGCATGTAGACATACAGAATCTTGCCGGAATCGACGATATCCGTGATCCTAATCGTGGAGCGGCCGCTAAACACAGTGGCGTAGGGCGTCATCAGGAACGGATCGATCATATTGGTAATGTATGCCTGGATGGACGAACGGGTTTGGTCCGCCAGCGCGCTCCATTCGTCGGCGAAAAAGGCCAGGCACTGATCCCCTTCCGGGTTGTCGTCCGCGACCAGGTCGGCGACCTCCGACACGCGCTTCATGCTGGACGCCAGTTCTCCGATTTGCGCGAAGGTGGGCGGTTGGCCCTCTGGATTCGTGATCCGCAGCAAACGGACGGCGTGGCGGATGAACTTCTGTGCCGAGTCGAGCCAGAAGCTGTCGCCGCCGCCCGACTTCATACCCGTGGATGCCTCGAGCGCGGCCGCAAAACGCGCCGCGACCTCCAGTTCGTCATCCTCGCAATCCAGCGGATTCCAGTGGATGCCATGTTTGGAATCAGGGTTGATCGTGACAATGTCTTCCTCGCGCCCATAGTGGCGGCAAATGGTGCGCAGCTTGGTGACGAAATCGCCCTTCGGATCGAGCATCAATCCCGAGCAATGCTCGTTCGCATCGCGGTCCGACAAAAGAAGGCCGTCGAGCAAAGCGTTCAGCACACAAACCGTTTTTCCGGTGCCGGTCATTCCGAACACGATACAGTTCTTGTAGAAGTCGTCCCACTTCCACTTGAATCCTCCCGCGGTGAAAGCGTGGTCGCCGTCCAGAACCACCGGCGGCTGATCCGGCTTAACTCCGGCTGCGGCAATCGCGTCAATATCGTGCGGTTGGAAATCGCCGGTCTCGATGCTCTCCTGTAACAGGCGGCGCTTTTGCATGACATCGGAGACATAGCTGCGGCCCCACATCGGAAAAAATAGAATAGCCGCGACCGATCCCCACCATGCCACAGCGGCGATCGGCGCGAGGATGATGAACGCCGGCATCCACGCCGTGAGAACTCGGATGGCATTGGCGCATACAAACGCGAGCATCAGAAGACTGACCATCCTGCAGAAGCGCCCCAACGCGGATAGATACAGGCGGTATGTCTGCTCCAGCGCGGGGCCGCCATCGGCGTACTTCAGTTCGTAGGTCCGCTTCATGTACTTGGCGCGCGGGCCGTCGATCAGCAATAAGAGAATGATGGCCGCGCCGAAGTAGGCGACCGTCAGCAATAAACGGAAGGTCGTATCCTCATGGGACTTCGGCAGGATGTGGATGGCCGCGATCGCCGCCAGGCACAACAACGCCTGTTGCGGGAATCCCTGCTTCAGCTTCTTGATTTCCTGCGCTGTGGCAGTGGCCGCCATGGAACCCTCTCGTATTTTATTCGGCGGGAGAGATGGTCACAAGGCCGTCTTCGCCGAATTCCAAACGCACGCGTTTTCCACCGGCTTCCTTGGCCGCAATGAAGTGATCGCCCAGCATTTCGCCGATCTGCCGGTCCAATTCGCGGATACCGAATTTGGCGAGCTTGTTGCCGCGCTGCATGGCTTCGAAGATCAGATGCGGATCCACGTACGCCAACTCCAAGCCGTATTCCTTCGCCGCTCCCGCCATCTTCAACGCCACGATTTCCGCGATCACAATTCCCTTGAGAGGCTTGAATACGTAAACCTTGTCGATGCGTCCGACGATCTCAGGACGGAATTTCCCGGTGGCCGCCAAATGCGATTTGACGGCGTTGACCATTTCCTGTTCGTTGGTCATCTCCTCTTGCAGCTTGCCGATCGCTTCGGCCTCGGCGTTGCTCGTGAGAATGATAATCGACTGCGTGTAGTCGGCCACTTCGCCGGAGCCCTGCTCTGTGAGGCGCCCGTCGCCCATCATCTGCAGGAATAGATCCATGACCTCTTTGTACGCTTTTTCGATTTCATCAAAGAGGATCAGCCGTTTCGGATTATTGATCACCGGACGTGTCAGCTGGCCGCCTTGTCCGGAGCCGACGTAACCCAACGGCGTTCCCACCAGGCGCGTCTTGGCCTCCGGGCCGCTGAACTCGCTGCAATCGAAGCGCAGCATGGCCTTCTCGTCTTTGTACAGATATTCGGCCATCGCTTTGGCGAGCTCTGTTTTGCCGGTTCCCGTAGGTCCCAGGAAAAGGAGATTGGCGATGGGCCGTTTACGCCTTTCCTTGGCCCACGCGAGTTTAATAACGCGGGCGACGTCCGTAACGACGTGATCCTGCCCCTTCACGCGGTCGTTCAGCGCGGCGATCATCTCGTCGGTATTGATGGTGCGCGATTCGCCGGAAGACTGCGCGTCCAGGAGGCGTTGCAGTTCCGCCATGTTGGTGATGTTTTCAAGTTTCGGCATGATAAGTCCTCTAGTGCGTTCTCTGCGAATATCTCTGCGCCGCGCTGCGGCTTTCGTCTTCTACATCCACGAACGGTTCCTTGGCCGCGGCTGCCGCCGCCAAGCGATTGTGCATGATCTTCGCCACCCGCGAAGGCGTAATCTCAAAGTTGCCCTGCGCGGAAATGACCTGGACTTCCCGCGCCAGAATCGCGGGATCCACTCTGCCCAGAGTGATATTGTACTTCTTGCATTCCTGCTGGATGATGCTGGCAACCACTTCCGCCTGCATCATCGGAGGAGGCAACACGAACGGATAGGTGCCGTGCAGCGACCAGGCCAGTCGCTTGTCGAGCGCCATGGCGTCTCCCAAAGCGCCGACCACGACGGTCTGTCCGGTTCCCGCCGAACTCTTCTTCTGCGGACGATCCATCGCCGAAGCGTCGCGATGAATCAGCAGGAAGAAAAAACAATTGCGGAAGCTGACCTTCGATCCGGTCTTCGCGTCCACTTGCGGCGCGCCCGACACAATCGACAGCAGGTCCTCCTGCATGGCCGCCGAGCAATTGTGAAAATTCTCCAGCACGAATGTCGTGAATGGATTGGAGCGCGCCTCAGCGATCAGCAATCCTCCGCGCACGCCGGGATCGGAAACATCCAGCAGGGAAACGCTGGAACCTTTATAAAGCTTGTAGCCGATTTCCGTGGCCAGGAGTTTTTTCCCCAAGCCCGGCTTTCCGATCAGAGCAAAAACGCCGATGGGAGGCAGCGAGACTTGCACGGCGCTGTTATCGCGCAACTGCACGTTGAGGCGGATTTGATCCATCAGCGCCTCGATCACGTCGTTGTGGCCGCGTACCGTTTCCTTGAGTTGGCGCGAAGCCGAGGCAAAGTCGGCGCTGCTGTGCAGCAGCAGTTTTGGGGAATCCGGTTCGCCGGGCTTATTGGGAGAGTTGCCGCTGGCAGCCGCTTCCGTGGCGGGATCCGAGGGCGGCTGCTCGTTCACCATTTTGCACAGCGCCACAATTACCGGTCCGATACCCGGCTTTAAGGAGAGGGAATACAGCAGGGGCCTTTCGTAGTGCGCCATCCAGATCACAGCCACGACGAGGCCCGCCAGCGCCGTTACGATCTTGTCTGCCGGGGTCACTTCGTGCAGGATGTTCAATCCTATATATGCCCCGGCAAAGAGCATCAAAGTCTGAATGACTGGATTGTCCATCCGCATAGTTGTTATTTTGTCGTCGCCGTCTTCTTCATCGCCACCAGGACACCCATAACAAACAGTGCCACGGCGCCGCGGAAATACAGCGATTTATTCCACAACTCAACAAATTTCGTCCACATGCACTTGCACTCCTGACGCGCGCGTCATTTTGACTTCCCGATTCGATCTACTTACCGAACTATTTTCCAAACTTGGCTACCTTTTGCTGCAAACCAAAACTCTTGTCCAAAGCCCCGGTGGCAACAATCGCGACCGCTGCCGCCACCACACAAAACACAATCCACGCGCCTAATTTTTTGAAATCCATCATACTTGCGGCTGCCCCTGATTCAACGCTTGCGCTTCGGCCGCCCGGCGGCCGGATTTATTGTACAGCGTATCCTTCCACCACCGGCGCTTGGTCATGCGATCGATATTTGTATCCGGCTCATATCGAGCGGAAGCCGATGAATTAGGCGCCGAAGAAGCAGAAGACGCAGAAGGAGAAGACGATGACGCGAAATCCGGTGACGAAAACCGCGCTTCGGAAGCAGGCCGGAACCCCGCCGCATTTCCGGGCGGCGTCGACCGGGAAAAATCGGCGGTTGGGGCGTCGTTTCTCCAGGTGGGAGTATCCTGTGAACGATCCCCCGGTGAACGATCCACCGGGGGATCGGCAGCCGGTGCCTCCGCCGGCCGCTGGGAAGAAAAGCCTTTCAGTCGAACGACGGGATTACTTCCGACGCTGGGCGCCGCCTGTTTTTCACCCGCAGGCGGTTGTCCGCCGGCCGGCGGTACTTCAACTCGAGGCTGTGCTTCAGCCGAAGGTTTGACCAAAGGCTCGACCGGAGGAACGTTCACGGCGGACGCCGATACCGCCGTTGAGGCCGATACAGAAGGTTGCGCTACTTCCGCCTGCGGGGAAGGTGCCGGCTCCGGCGGCGTCTTGGGCCCGAAGCCCTTCAGCCGGACGACGGAATAATTTGGAGTGGGTGGCGTGACGGGCTTCGGCGCAGGGTTACTCGACGGAGGCGCAGTTTCTTTGGTAACCTGCTCCGACGATTTCGCGGTTGCAGGCGCGGGCTCAGGGGGCGTCTTAGGCCCAAAGCCTTTCAGTCGAACGACAGGTGTTTTCGTACCGCCGCTCGCAGTATCCGCGTGTCCATCAGCCGCCATTACCGCCTCTTGTGGAGTCAAGAGTACCACTAAATGGGCGTGCCTGTCACGCGATCAGTTCTTAGTCGTTTTCCTTGGCCCAAAATGGCTTTTCGATGATATAATCCGTTCCGTGTAAAGGTGCCGGGACGCGGCTCTGCCGGGTCCTCGTTCAGAAACCGGTTCATCGGGGAAAGGTCTACAGTGTCCAACGATCCAAACATTGATCGATCCGGTCCGGAGCAGGATCCGCCACGGATGTCCCGTCCGGATCGACCTGATCGCGGCGATTCAGAGGAGCCGCAGTCCACGGGAAGCGGCACCACGAACACGGGCGCTGCTAAGCCCGGCGTCAGTCGGAGGACACTGTTCTCACTTTTGGGCGTCGCCGCCGTAGCGGCCGTCCTTGTGCCCACGGTGTTCCATTCCAAGGAGAGTGCCTTGCCGGAACCAACCGGACAAGTGATGGGAACCGATTATCGCGCGGCGACTCTCAAGTTTAAGCCGGCCCCCACCACTCCCATGCCGGAAAATCACAGCGAGTGGAACAGTTGCGCCGCCGGTGCTCCGTCCAAGATGTCCGATCTGGATCTCGTGATCGCGATCGACACCACCGGAAGCATGGGCCCGGTGATCAATGATGTCAAGGCCAGCGTCGCGCGACTGATCAACACTTTGCAATCCGGTAGCGGGAACGTTCGCGTGGGCGTAGTCGCCTACCGCGACGTGGGCGACGAATATGTGGTTCGCCAGTATCCCTTGACGGATCTGAAAACCGGCGGGGCGGAGGGTCTGACCGCGTTCATCGGAGGATTGATCGCCGATGGCGGAGGCGACTGGCCCGAAAGAGTTGACGCTGCCGTTCAGGCGGCGGAATCGATGAATTGGCGGCCGGGCGTGCCGGGATCCATCGTGGTGATCGGCGACGCACCAGCCCACTTGGCGGACCAATCAGCCGCTCTGTCGGGAGCCAGCAGCTTCCATAAACAGGCGGGACATCAGATCTCGGTGATCGACGCCGGCTCCGGCGCGCATCCTTTTATGCAGGCGCTTCCCAGTGCCGGAGGCGGCCAGTTCGTGACCTATGACGGAAATATCCTCAACAGTATGTTTCCGGCAATTACTGGTTGCGCAAGCAAGTAAACTCGGCAGAGGTTTTCCGCCATGAGCTCGCCTCCAGATTCGCAACCTCCGCTTCCGCGACGGCCGGATGATCCGGAGAGATTGGCGCGTCTCCGCAAGGAAGCGAGCGAGCGTCTCGACAGCGAACGGTTCGATAACGAGAGACCGCGCCCTCCGGCGGCAGTCTATGGCGGCCCGCCGAATCCCTATGCATCTCCCCTATACGAGGCTCCGCGTCCTCCGGCTCCCGTGTATGGCGGCGCTCCGCCTGCGCGTCGGCGGATGATCGCGGGTATTGTCGCGTTGCTGCTCGGTGGGCTCGCCGCGGTGGCGTCGATTTTTAAAGATAAATGGATGAAGAGTCGCATCGTGGGTCCCGTGTATGGAGGACCGCCGCTGCCTACGCCTGAACCTTCGAAGAACAAGATCCCCGAGCCCGCACCGGGAACGAAGCCTGATGCGGTGGACGCGCAGCCACGGCCTGCTGCGGCCGTTTACGGAGGTCCGACAATGCGGGTTGAACCGCCGTCCGAAACGCCAAGTCCTCCGGCGCCCGTCTATGGTGGCCCGCCACCGCCACCACCCGGCAAGCCGTAGAGTTTTAGGAAAAGCTGACATGAAGCCGCTGCGTTACACCTATGCAGTTTGGGAGTTGACGCTCCAGTGCAACCTGGGCTGCGTCCACTGCGGTTCGCGTGCCGGAGCCGCGCGCACCACGGAACTCTCCACGGCCGAGGCGCTCGACCTGGTGCACCAACTGGCCGATGCGGGAATCCGCGAAGTGACGCTGATCGGCGGAGAAGCCTATTTACGGGCGGACTGGCTCGAAATCGTGCGTGCGATTCGCGCGGCTGGGATTTCCTGCTCGCTGACGACCGGCGGTTACGGGATCTCCGCGGCGGCGGCTCAGTCGATGCGTGAAGCCGGGATGCAGCAGGTCTCCGTGTCCATCGATGGATGCGAGCGAACCCACGATTTCCTGCGCGGCAAGCCTGGATCTTGGCAGGCGGCGTTCCGGACGCTGCGGCACCTGCGCGAGTCCGGGATTCCCGTCACCTGCAACACGCAGATCAATCGGCTCTCGGCGCCGGAACTGCCGTTGGTTTACGCGGACATTGTCGAGGCGGGTTGCCGCGCGTGGCAGCTGGCGCTCACGGTTCCGATGGGCCGGGCGGCGGATCGTCCCGAGATTCTGCTGCAGCCGTCCGAATTACTGGAGGTGTTCCCGCTGCTCGATCATTTGGCCACCCGCGCCCGGCGCGACGGAATCCTGTTCTTTCCGGGAAACAACATCGGTTATTACGGACCTTACGAGCGGAACTTGCGGGCCGGACAAGACGAATCCAGCGGCGCGATTTGGGACGGCTGTCAGGCGGGCATCAGTACGCTGGGCATTGAGGCGGATGGAACCATCAAGGGCTGCCCGTCTTTGCCCACGACGGCATACTCGGGCGGCAACATTCGCGAACGCTCCCTGCGCGAGATGGTCGCGCAAGCTCCCGAGCTGGCTTTCAATACGGGGCAGGGAACTGCGGCGGCAGCCGAGCATCTGTGGGGATTTTGCCGCTCCTGCGATTATGCCGAGCTGTGCCGCGGCGGATGCTCCTGGACCGCGCACGTATTTTTCGGCAAGCGCGGGAACAATCCGTACTGCCATCATCGGGCGCTCGTGCATGCGCGCGCCGGCAAACGGGAGCGCCTGATCCTGGATCAGCCCGCATCCGGCGAGCCTTTCGATCACGGCATTTTCCGAATCATAGAAGAGCCGGCCCAAGCCGCGTGGCGGGAAAACGATCGCTACCGTTTCCGCGCCGATCACATTTTGTGGGAGCGTCCTGCCAAAGCCGCGCAGACGGAGTTGCGCGTTCTCTCCTAGCGCATCATGCCCAGAACCCGAACATCAGCACGGGCACAAACCAAGTGACAAGCAGAGCATAGATCGCGTCGAACCAGAAAATCTTCAGGACACCGACGACCGAAATCATACCGGCGCACCATTTTCCAAAAAAGTTAAGCGGTCCGGGAGGCATCTTCATGACGACCGCGTTGAAATCGTCCATATCGGACTTGGTCGGGAACGCATTCATCCCCATCGATATCCCCAGCCAGATCAGTAATCCCGATAAAAACGTCGTCTTCTCGACTTGCAACACAAAAACCGGAATCACGGCCGAGAAGCTGATCAACGAGCACAACACGCTGTTCAAGATCACGGGGCCGATGGTGATTAAAAAGGCGCTTTCAAAGGTGTCAATGGGACCATGAGTCACGGGAGGCTCGCCCTTCGGGACGAGGAAGTACGACACTTTATACACCCGTATTCCCGCAAGATTGCAGAAGAAACGGCGCGCGATTCGATGGCAGATCACGCCTGGGAATGTCAGCAGTGCGAAGAGGACGCCGGGGATCAGGAACATGGATTATTTCTTCTCCACTTTATAAAGGCGCTGATACTCCGGCGGCATGACCGCTGCCAGCTTCTTCCACTCGTCGTCTTCAAAACTAAGGCCCTTGATAGCGGCCATGCCTTTCTTGCGATCCTCTTCCTGCGGGCTCTTGAAGTAGGCCATGGCCATCCCCATCCGTGCGCGCTTCGAGGTGGGAACGAGATCCAGCACCTGCGCGTAGAACTCGACGGCGTCCTTGTCACGGCCCTGTTTCACCAGGGTGTCGGCTTGCTTGATCAACGTGGCCGCCCGGTAGTACGGAGGCAATTGCTTCAAGGAGAGTGCGATGGCCCAGACAACGCCCAGCGCCATCAGCCAAATCCACAGGGGATAGCGATGCGGAGACAGTGCGGCGGCCCGCCCGGATGGCGGAGCCGCTTCCGCTGGTTGGGCGGCACGAGAGACGAGCGAATTTCCGCAACGGCAACGGCTGGCGCCTTCCGTATTCGCTTGCCCGCACGCCGAACAATACATAATTTGAAAAATTATAGAGTCGTTGGCGGGACGTGTCAAGATGTTTTGTAGATGGGCTGTTGTTTCCGCCGCCGTCTCGCGATAGACTCGAACCGGTCTCTGATGGTGCGTGCGATGGCCGCGAAAAACGTGGTGTTGGTGGGCGCGCTTATGCTCATCCTTGGCTGCGCCCGCAGGCAAGAATCCGCCCGAACGACATCCGAGAACGAAGCATCATCCCACGAAACCTCAAAGGGAGCCAGCGGTATGATTCATCCTGCGCCGATCGGCACCGCCACGATGACCGAGGACGGCACGATCACACTGAATCTTCGCGCGGAAGGCGATGGGATCGTCGGCGATGGCCGGCTGGTTTACCGGAAAGAAGATAAGGGATACGCGGACGTTTTGCAACACGTGGGTGGGCTGAAGCCGGGCGAGAGTAAACTGGTGCCTCCTTGGCCCGATCAGCCGTGAGTGCCTTTGTGGCTCCACTTCGCCGCTGTCGCGTAAAAGATGGGGCACGGAAAAGGGGAAAAAGGGGACAGACGCATTATCCAGCTCTATCTCACTGCCCGATCACAAGTTTCTTTCGCAACTCCAAAAACTTCGGAAACACAATGGACTGCAGCGCCTGGTCCGCACCGTTTTCGGGAAGCGGCCAACGCTGGAGCAGCGCACGCGCTTCGTCGGCTTTGCCCACGTTGAGCAGAGCGGAGGCGTACAGAACTCGGGCGAGTCCGTCATCCGCGGGCGGTGTGGATTCGTAGAGAGGTTTCAGCGCTTCGAGCGTGGACGGTAGCCGATTGAGATTCTGCCACACGGCCAACTGGCGGCGGATGCGGTCGTCGGCAGGAGCTTTCGCAAACATGGCGACGGCCTGATCCTGGCGCCCGGTGGAATAAAGCCAGGTCGCTTGCCGCCAAATCGCCAAAGAAGGATTGCTCTTAATGAGTGATGCCGCGTATTTCTGCAGCATGGCGTCGGCGCCGGCGAGATCTCCGGCCAGCCAGTGCGCATAGGCGGCCTTCACGGCTGAAACTCCGTCGAGGAATTTCGGATCGAGAGTGAACGTTTTGAGGAACTCCTGCTCGGCTTCCTTGAAGCGGCCGTTCATGAAATAAACTTCGCCGAGGGAATCGTGCGCATTCACTTGTCCGCCGGGTAGCTTGCTGTATTCGTCGAACGTTTTGCGCGCGGCATCGACGTTTCCGGCCAGGCCTTCGGCGTAGCCCAAGGAGTTCAACACGCGAGGATCGGCATGGTCCACGAACCAGAGCCTGGCATAAAGTTGCTCGGATGCTGGAAAATTGCGCGCCGCGCCTTGTGCTTCCGCGGCGTTCAAAAGCGCTTGCGGATCGGCAGGCGTGAGATTCGCCATCTCGCTCAGCGCGGCCGCGCGCGCCGGAAAATCTTTGCGAAGGGTCGCGGCAGAAAGGCGAAGCTGCAGACGATTCCAATCCGAGCGCAGAGTCTTGCGAGCCAGCGCGGTATCGGCGGCCTGCAACGCTTCCTCCGTTTTTTCAGCTTGCTCGAGGCTTTGGACGCGGGCCGTCCAGGCGGCGCCGAAATCCGGATCCAGTTCCACGGCCTTCGCGAAATCTCCGTGTCCCCAGGCATCCACGGCGTCGGCGTTGGTGCTGGAAAACGCGCGCGCTTGCGGATCGAGCGTGTGGGCCAAGGCGTCAATGGTCGCGAGCAGTGACGCTGACTTGGCTTGCGCAGAGCTCACGGAAACCGGTTCCACGCGCAGCGAGGAGCGATCTTCCATGTTGAAATTCAGATGCACGGCTCCATGCTCCCGCGTGTAATAAGTGTGCAGCACAAGCGGAACGCCATCGTTGCGAACATCGGCCAGCGTGCCGCGAAGACGGAGGGAAACGCGCGAGGAGCCCGCCAATTCCTCGGCAAGGATGGAGGGACCGGCGTTGCGGATCCAATCGAACGACGGATCGCCCGTGAGATTTTCAAACGGCAGCGCGGCGATCTGGCGAACGCGGACTTGCGGGGCCTTGGTGCAAGACCACGAGGCGAGTGCACACGCAAGAATCGCGAGAGGGCGGAAAACTGTAGAGGGGCGGATCAGAGGACTTTGGGCTCCGTGGCCATGAGCTGCTTGAATTCGGGATCGTCGCGCAGGCCCGCGAACTCCGGCTCTTCCTGAAATCTGTTGCGTTCCTTGAAGCCTTCTTCGAGCGCCTTGCGGATGTACAGCAGCGCGTCGGCGGTGCGGCCTTTCTTGGCGAGCGACTTGGCAACGAAATAGTGATACTTGGCGGCTTCGGCGACGTTGCGCTCCTGCACCAGTGTGCCGACGCTGCTGCGGCGATCGAAGACCTCCGGATCGAGCTCCAGCGCTTTCTCGCGAGCTTCGGTGGAAAGCTCGTACTGCTTGCGTCCGAAGTACGCATTCGAAAGATTGGCCCAAGTGGAAGCGGCGTCTGGCTTCACGCGCAGCACTTTGCGGAATTCGCTGATCGAGCGGCGGTAGGATTTTTTCGCATAGTAAATGGTGCCGAGATTGTTGGTGGCGTCGACGAACATGGGGTCGGCCTTCACGGCGCGTTGATAATATTTCGCGGCCAGGTCGAGCTCGGCGAGTTGGTGATACGCGATGCCGATTTTATTGAGCATCTGCGCCGAGGCGGGAGCCTGCATGTAAGTTTCGATCGCTTCGCGGTACATCTTGCGGGCCATGTAAATATCGCCACGTTCGGAAGGCGTAAGAGCGCGCGCTTGCGGCGAATCGGCGGGCGCGATCTGGGCCGGAAGCACGAAAGCAAAACTCAGCAGGAAAGCGGTTGCCAACATGACGTGCAGGTTTCGTTTCCGAATTTCAAGCCGCTTTCGAATTGCAAACCAAACTCGAATATCAAACCAAGCTGCGCGCTGCATGTTTAAACGCTCATTCCCGATACGGGTTTTCCAGTTATCCTCGTTGCTGCCCACTTTAGCATTTTTGGGGAAGGGCGGCGACGGCGGTGCGGAAGAACTCGGTTGCCTATCGGGCTGCTGCCTGGGCCCTTGCCTGCGAGCTGCGCGAATCGCGGAACGCACCCCAGCAGGCCGTGACCAGCATCCCGAGTAAGACGGGAAAAAACGCGGACACTTCCTCGCGATAGCGATTCTGGTCAGATTCGGAAAGCAGCACGACGACGGCCGAAAGATAAACGATTTGAAACACGATGAACAACAACGTCGTGCACGTTGGTTTGTCCAGCGGCCACCGCTTTTCCGCTGTCCCGGTCATCGCGCGGATCAGCCTCCACAAGCCGAATCCAAGCAGACCGGGAAGCACAAAATATTTCATCCAGCCGTATCTCGGAGTGTAGTGCCCTGGTTTCGTCCCGGTCGACGTCTCGCCGGTGGTCAGCAGAATGTACACATTGAGCGGCTTTGCTAACAGCAGCAAATTGTCCGTCTCACGTGCGTCAAACGGAAAGCCGTCCGTAGCCGGCATCAGGATTCGGTCGAGATTCTGGAGCACCGATCGCACATAGCCCATGGGGTAAAGGCGCAGGACGGTCATCGCATCTTTCCGATATAGTTTGGCTACGTCGCTCAACCACAGCGAATTCCAATTGAGTCCGTCCATGGCAGTGAATTGCTGGTCCAGGATAGGGATTCCCGTCGCCGGAGGAACCGGTACCATCCGTTCAATCACGTCGACGTCCATTTCCGGCAAGTTGGCGATCAGAATCGACGGGGATATCTTTCCTGCCGCGATCAAGTCGGGGACGGTATTCTTCGGGAGCATCTTGGTTGCCAGCTTTGCCAGGTTGGCCGCTCCGAAGGTTTCGGTGCCCGGCATCACGGTGCGGAAAAGCACGAAGTTCTTCACGTACAGAGACAAGAGCAGAACACCTGGGATCAGCGCCACAAGGATGGTCCGCTGCGTCCAGCGGCGGAAGGAAAAGCCAACGAAAACCGCCATCAGGACGAACCACAGCAGGTGATAGACGCTGCGGATCCCGCCGATGATCGCCAGGCACCAAAAGAAAACACTGCCATCGAAGGCACGGCCACTGCTTGCGTAACGATGCAGGAACAAAGCCGCGACGCAGAAGAGCACCGTCAATGGGTATTCATAGAACAGCCAGTTTTCATAAAGGACGGTGATCGGGTTGAGGCTGAAGACGAGCGTAATGACGAAGGCAATCGGGCGCGAGACTTGCATTCTTTCCAGCAACGCAAAAAGGCTCAAGGCAAGGACGAATCCAAGACACAGGTAAATCGCATGGAACGCGGCCGTGGAGTGGCTCTGGAATAATTTAAGAACCAAACCCAGGAAGAGATTGAAGGCCGGAGGCTGCTCTTTGAGATAGAACAGGCTCCGCCACAGGTCATGGCGAAGCAGCGGTGGATCGATGAATTGGATGTAGAAATCCAGCGGCTCCGCGTCGAACCGCACGCCGGCAAGATAGTAGAGAATTCGGGACGCGCAAGACGCAATCGCCAATGCAGCGTAGGCGATCCGGCTGCTTTCCAAAGGAAGGCGCGGGTATGTGGTGGCGCGAGATTTCAGCTGATCCAATGGGCGCTCGTTACTCGACCGTGACCACGGGTCGCTGATCCATAACACTCAGTGTCGCACTGCATCGCATCGCCGGACGACTTGGCGAAGCACGATTCCAGCCTGCGATTTGATGTGCTACGATCACCGCACTGGCTATGGCGGAGTCTGTAGACGTAGCGCAATTCGCGGGTGCCGGGCATGTTCGGCTCGCGCCCCGGCATACTGCGCTCATCCGCGTCACGCACTGGATTACAGCGATCGCTTTTTTCGCGCTGCTCGTCAGCGGTGTGGAGATCGTGCTCTCCCACCCGCGTTTTTATTGGGGAGAAGTCGGCAACGTGCTGACGCGTCCCTTGTTCGTGATCCCTGTGCCTTCGTCGCGGGCGATGGTCCCCACCGGCTATGGTTACGTTCTTCCGGATCAAAATGGCTGGAGCCGCTATCTCCACTTTCAGGCGGCGTGGGCCGTGGTGTTGACCGGCGTTGTCTACGCCATCCCAGGTTTCTGGACTCGCCATTTCCAGCGCGATCTTGTCCCGGCTCCGGGCCAAAGAACGTGGCGGGCTTTTATCGCCGTTATTAAGGCGCAGCTGCGCGCGGCTCCAACAGAAAGCCCCGAAGCTCCTTCGTATAACGCGTTGCAGCGGGCCGCGTATCTCGTGGTGATCTTCGTCTTGTTTCCTTTGGTGATCTGGACCGGTCTTGCGCTATCGCCAGCCTTCAATTCAGCGGTTCCGGCGGCTGTCAATTTATTAGGAGGACGGCAATCCGCGCGCACGCTGCATTTTTTTGTCTCCGCGTTTTTATTGCTCTTTGTGATGGTTCACATCGCGATGGTTGTACGCGCGGGATTCAAGAGTCGCATGCGGGCGATGCTCACCGGTTTCGCGCCTGCAAGCGAGGAGGGCACATGAGCAGGATTTCACGCCGTAAGCTGGTCACCACCGGTCTTGCTACCGCAGCCGGTCTCTCGGGTCTGGCCGCGGCTGCGAGTTTGGCAAATCGCTACGGACTGATCCCGCCCGATAGCGGTGGAATTTACGGTCCCGGCGAAACGCTCACGTACGCCGCGCAACGGCTGCTGACGAGGCACTCTTTGGCGCGCGAGTTTCCTCGCCCTATGATTTCGAAAAGTCCTTTTGCCAACGAAGTCGGGCCCATGAACAGCACGTTCAAACGCTTGCAGGTTCGCGGATTCCGAGACTGGGAGCTCTCGATCGATGGAATGGTTGCGCGGCCGGCGTCGTTTTCGCTATCCGACCTGAAGGCGCTGCCGGTGAGCAGGCAAATTACCGAGGTCGTGTGCGAGGAGGGCTGGTCGTACATCGCCGAGTGGATCGGGACGCCCTTAATTGCGGTCCTGAACGCAGCAGGCGTGCTGCCGCAGGCGCGCTATCTGGTGTACTTTTCGATCGATCCGGAATGGTGGGAGAGCATCGACATGGCCGATGCGCTGCATCCGCAGACGCTGCTCACCTGGGCGATGAACGATGGCGATTTGCCAGTGCCGTTCGGCGGGCCTCTGCGGCTGCGCCTGCCTCGCCAACTGGGCTACAAGAGCGTCAAATACATCACCAGCCTGACGGCGACCGATTCGCTGAAGGGTTTTGGAAAAGGCCTGGGATCGGCGTCGCCGGAAGGCGGCTATTCCTGGTACGCGGGGATCTGAATTACTTCGACCCGGGGTGTCACGCTGGAGCGATAATGAAGCATGACCGAAAAGGAAACCATTCGGCGATGGGCCCGGACATGGAAGGAGTACGGTCCCGAGTTGGAAAAGATCCGCTTGCGTGAGGTTCGCGACGAAGACAATCTTTTGTCTTTGCGTTTGCTGGCGAGGGCGTTCAATCAGGCTACCCGCGCTCAGCCGGCGGCGGCCTCGTCAGGATTGGTTGAGATGCAGCGCCATTTTGCCAAACTCTCCCGGTGAGCTTCATCGATCTATTGGATGCCGCCGCGGAAATCCAACAGTTCTGCGACCTGCGCCAGTGGCGCTCCTGCTTCATCGGAGGAATCGCCGTTCAACGCTGGAGTCAAGCACGCGTGACGCGTGACGTCGACCTGACGCTCATGGCCGGCTTTGGCCAGGAGTCTCCGTTCTTGGCCAGGAGTCTCCGTTCATAGACACTCTGCTTGCACATTACGCCGCCAGGATAGCTAATCCCGCAAAGTTCGCGACTCAATCGAGAGTTGTCCTCCTGCGGACGGCGAGCGGCATTGGAATCGATGTTTCGCTGGGCGCATTGCCCTTCGAACATCTTGTGGTGCAAAGGGCCACCGAGTTTGAGTTCGCACCGGGTTTGGCGCTGCGCACCTGCTCCGCCGAGGACCTGCTGGTCATGAAACTGTTCGCCTCGCGAGCGATCGACATCCGGGACGCGGAAGGCATCGCGGTACGCAACGACAAGACACTTGACTGGCGTTATATTGAAGAGCAACTAACCCCGCTCGCGGAAGCGAAGGAAGATCCGGAGATTCTGGGGCAGCTCGCCCGCATCCGCGGCCTTAACGCAACTCTGTAGTTTGCGCCGCGCGGCGGTTAAATCCTACCTGCGGAAGAAGTCGCCGATGCGATGCCAGAGGCCTTTCGATTCAGCGGGCGGCGGCGCATCGGGCTCGGGCGCGATCGGAATGCTACGCGTCTTGTGAGTCTTCGTGGGATGAACCGGTTCCGCCGAGGCGACGGTGGTTACGGGCGGGGCAGCGGGCGTGGCGGTCGGCTCCCAGCCGGCGATTTGCGTGTTTCCTCCGCCGCCGTGGAGTTTGCAGGCTTCCACGGGTTGCGTGCCGGCGATGAAGACCTCGCTGTGGACCTTCGGGCATCCGGGCGTGGCGAGCAGGCCGGTTTCGGAATCCACGTCGGCGGTGACGATGCCCTCGGGCGCTTCGAATTCGTGCACGGCGCGATATTCGCGGTGCTGATGCGCGCGCTTCATGAACTCGGTCCAAATGGGAAGAGCGCTCTTAGCGCCTTCGAGTTTGAAATCGCGGTTGTCGTCGAAGCCCACCCACACGACGCAGATGATCTTCGACGTGAATCCGGCAAACCAGCCGTCGCGTGACGTTCCGGTTTTACCGGCGGCGGGAAGCGTGAAGCCTCGTCCGCGCACGCCCGCGCCGGTGCCGGAGCGCAGAACTTCCTGCAGCATGTTGACCATGATGTAGGCGACGCGCGGATCCATGGCTTGCTTCTTGGCGATGGTGGATTGATAGACGGCGGTGCCGCTGCCATCGCGAATGGACTTGATGAAACTCGGCTTGACCAGGATGCCCTGGTTCGGAAACACGGTGTAAGCGCCGGCGATTTCGAGCGGCTGCACTTCGTAGGCGCCCAGCGCCACCGATGGCGTCGGCTTAATCGCCAGGTTCAAGCCCACGGCTCGCGCGGTTTTCGCGACTTTATCGAAGCCCACCATTTCCGCGATCTTCACCGCCGGAACGTTCATGGAATGCGCCAGCGCCTGCCGCAGTGTGACGGTGCCCGCGTACTTGTCGCCGAAGTCGGCGGGCTCGTAGATTTTGTCGTCGTAATAGAACTGCGTCGGCTCATCCACCACGGTGGTGGCGGGCGTGATCACTTTGCCGCCTTCTTCCAAGGCTTGCGCGAAGGCCGTGGCGTAGACGAACGGCTTGAAGGAAGATCCGGGCTGGCGCTTGGCCGTCGCATGATCCAGCTGGCTGACTCCATAGCTGCGTCCGCCGACCAGCGCTTTCACCTCGCCGGTTTCCGCATCGAGCGCCACCAGCGCCACCTGCGCCAGCGGGAATTTATCCGTGCCGTAATCCTTGGCGCGCGCCCTCCACTGTTTGTCGGTCTCCTGGATGCCGAGCTTCACGGCTTCCACGGCGTCGCGTTGCAGATTCATGTCGAGCGTCGTGAATACGCGATAGGACTTGTTCTGGAAATCGTAGGAGAACTTGTTCTGCAGCGTGTCGTTGACCAGATCGACGAAATACGGTGCGTCGCTCGATTCCGAAGATTCGCGGATCACGTTGAGCGGAGAAGATGCCGCGCTTTGGTATTGATCCTCCGTCAGGTAGCCGTTCTCGCGCATTGCCTTGAGGACGATGTTGCGGCGCGTGCGCGCCCGATCGGGATAGCGAAACGGATTGCGCCCGATGGGCGATTGAATCAAGCCCGCGAGCAGAGCGGCGTCGGCCGGCGTGACTTGCTCGAGATCTTTCCCCAGGTAAACTTCCGCGGCCTCGCCGAATCCGTGGATGCTGAAGCTTCCTTGATGGCCCAGGTAGATGGCGTTGGCGTAATCCTCGAAGATTTGTTCCTTGCTGAGCTGCTGTTCCAGGTGCAGCGTGATGAGCGTCTCGGGAAACTTGCGGCGCCAACCGCGTTCCGGTCCCAGCCACAGGGTTCGCGCGAGCTGCTGCGTCAGCGTAGAGGCGCCCTGCGTGCTGCGGCGATCTTTAATATCGACGATGACTGCGCGCAGGATGCCGACGGGATCGAATCCGGCGTGCGAGAAGAAGTGCTTGTCCTCGGCGGAGAGCACTGCGTTGACCATCACCTTGGGGATGTCGTTGAACTGCACCAGGCGGCGTTTCTCCCGCTTCTGATCGAACAGATTGGTGATGAGCTGCGGTTCCAGTGAATATTCATTGCGCGAAGTGTGATCGCGCGTGGAAATAATTTGCGTGACCTTGCCGCCATCGATCTTGATCACCGCGCCTTCTTCGCTGTAAGCCTCGGCTCCGGGATTGATCTCAATGGCGTCGGGACGCGTGTGATACCAGCCCACGTGATTGGTGCTGGCTTCGGAATAACCGGCGTCGTGCAGGTAATTGGCAAGCTCGGGAACGGTGGCCGCATCGCCCACGGCCACGGGTTGCGGCGAGGCGTACAGCATCGAGGTGTTCCCAAAGGGCCCGTGCTTCAGTTTGTCTTCGATGACGTGGGAATACCTGACGTAGAAGAACGTAAACGTGCCGACGGTGGCCGTGATGAGCAGCGTCAGAATGATGAGCAGGGCGCGGCCCCACGGGCTCATGACCAGCTTGACGAGCAGTCCCTTGCTTTGAAATCTAACGGCCACGTGGCGTTCCTGTCACTTCTTGGTCTCGGCGAACAGTTCTTTCCAGATGTCCTCGTGCGGTTCCCAGTCGGGATTTTGCCGTCCCGTGATTTGCAGCTCCGCGACTTTCAGTGTGCCATGTCCGTAGGTACAAATGTACTCGGTGTGAGGCGCGCCCAGCAGCACGTGCGTCCAGTTGCCGGTGTGGATCGGCATGCGCAGACGGCGCAGGCACGTGCGGCAGCGGTAGCGTTGATCCCAGATCACGATCCATAACAATCCTGTGGCGAAGAGCCAATATCCCAACATCAAGAAGGTAAAGGTCAGATCGGTGGCGAAGGGGTTGGCGGGACGAACCCGCATGAACGTCGCCGGCACGGGTGCCAGCTTCAGCAGGAGGATGCGCACGCCCCACAAAACCGCGGCGGCGGCGCTGAGCTTTGCGACCAGGTATCCCCAGTACTTCATATAGATTGGATGCCGAAAGTACCAGTCTAGTTCCGGGGGAAAACGAATCTAGCCCAAGTCCAGTGTGGCACAACGGCCCTCCTTAATGTATACGTCGGCAGGAGGGCTCAGGTTCATTACCTGGAGGCGCTGGTTGCTTCGCCGAAAAAGAGCCTACAGGGGTGTATAATTCCGTAGCTGTTCCGAAAGGCTTCTCTCTTATGTCTGTTGGTCCATTCAGGATTCCGATTTTGAAAATGACGCTGCTCGCAGGAGCCGTTGGCGCGGCGTTGGTATTCGTTGCCCAAGCTCAGGCACCGACGGCCCTGCCGAAGGACGTCTATGCCGATTCGCGATTCCGCCTGCCCTTGCCCAAGCGCGACGAAATGGACGACGCCGGCAAGAAAGTCTACGACCGCATCGCCGATCCCAGCCGCAACAGTCTGGTCGGCCTGCAAGGACCCGCGGGGATTCGCCTGGCGAGTCCGCAACTCGCCAGTTATATGGAGGACGTGAATAACTACGTCCGCTATCAAACCGGTTTCAGCGCGCGGCTGACGGAGATCGCGATCATGACGACGGCGCGCGAGATGGATCATCAGTTCGAGTGGGCCGCGCATGAAAAGGCCGGATTGAAAGCCGGCATCGAGCCGTCGCTGATCGACATTATCAAAAACAGAAGGCCGCTCACCGGCGTCGCCGAAAAAGAAGCTGTCACGATTCAGCTGGGACGCGAGCTCATCGGCAAGCGCAAAGTGTCCTCCGAAACGTTCGCCCATGCGCTGCAGTTGTATGGCAAAAAAGGCCTGGTCGATGTGGTTTCGTTGATGTCGCAATATACGGCGACGGCGGCGCTGCTGACGGCGTTCGATATGCAACTGCCGGAAGGGCAGAAGCCGCTGCTGCCGGTAAATTAGTGTCTGCTTATGGTGGGGCGGGCTTCAGCCTGCGCGGCTCTTTAGAGCCGCTTGCCTCGTTTCCGGGAGAGGAGGGCTGAAGCCCTCCGTAAGCTAAAGCTCGCCCCACCCTTAGCCTGGAGAGACAAAGTTTTGGAGTTTGGATAACATTAGAAGCGATCTCATGCGAAAACTTTTTCAATGCGTGTTTGGTATTGTGCTGATGATTGCGCCTGTCACGGCGCAGACTGCCTATCGAGCTCCGAGGCTTGCGGGAACCACGCAGCCGAACCTCAACGGCTTGTGGCAATCCATCACCGAAGCGAATTGGGATTTGCTGCCGCACGAGGCCAAGGCGGGTCCC